>Ga0265338_10002919_pt1 | contig 24816 bp, 23 predicted proteins | sample 42126metaG_FD_193579 | JGI IMG/M metagenome (GOLD analysis project Ga0265338, IMG submission 193579) | Rhizosphere microbial communities from Carex aquatilis grown in University of Washington, Seatle, WA, United States - 4-21-26 metaG | ecosystem: Host-associated > Plants > Roots > Rhizosphere... | reverse complement strand
CGTTCTGGGAACCCGTTTCTATGCTAGCGAGGAGGCGATCGGACACGAAGATGCCAAGCGCCGCATCGTCGCGTGCCAGGGTGGTGAAGAAACGTTGCGCAGCATTTTGTTCGACATGGCTCGCAATAATGTGTGGCCGGCGCCGTATGCAGGCCGGGTGCTTCGGAACGAGTTTTCGGAGAAATGGGCGGGACGTGAGCGTGAGCTGCTGCAGCAACTGCACGTTGAGGGCCCTCGCTATCTGGCGGCGCGCGCGAATCACCTGTACGACACGGCGGTCGTCATTGCGGGCGAGTCGGCCGCGTTGATCCACGACGTGCTGCCGGCCAAGGCGATCGTCGAGAATATCGTCAGGGAGATGGACGAAATTCTCGGCTACTCGTCGTACAAGAAGATGCGTGAGTCGAAAGCTTACGCGTAATTGCTGGGGGACTGCGGGGCGCGGTGTATCGGTGCTCCGTGCGCCGAGGATCAAGGTCCGAATTGTTTCCCGACGAATTCGATGTGCGCGAACATTGCCCGCTGAGCCGCATCGGGATTGCGGTCGCGAACCGCGAAATAGATCGATTCGTGCTGGCTGAGCCGCATTGTCGACTGAAGCGCGGCATTCGAGTTGTTGACCGTCGCGTCGAATGTATTCGCCGCGATGTGCTCGCGTAGCATCGTAATCACACTCGAGTAGAACTGGTCGAGCATCCGGTTGTGCGACGCGGCGGTCAACACCATATGAAACTCGCCGTCGACGACGGCTTCCGCATCGACGTCTTGTGCCGTGACAGCATTTCGCATTTTCAACAGTATCGCTTTGAGCCTGTCCAGTTCTTCCGGCGTCGAACGCTGTGCGGCGAAGCGCGCAGCCGCGCATTCGAAAACCAGCCGAAATTCGAGCGTTTCCGCTCTCAATGGCGGGTTTTCGGCCACCAACTGCAGCCACGGCGCGCTCAGGCGCCCAGGCTGTTTCTGCACGACGTACACGCCGCTGCCGCGCTTCGTTTCGACCAATCCCTTGCTGACAAGTCGCTGGATCGCCTCGCGCACGGTCGAGCGCGAAGCACAGCATCGGACTGGCTGTGATCGCGGGCATAATTACGCTCAGCCAGGCCTACTGGTTGACTGGAATGGTCGTGAAATAGGCGGTTGCGGCAAAGAGATGACGGGCCCGCTTCCGCTTGCGTAGTGAGAACTGCTTCCGGCTAGTGTGCGCTTGTGCTTTGGTGTACGATAAATGGTTAGAACCGTGCCGGTTGGAGCCGTGTTGCGCATCACGCAGGCATTGTGAAGCTGGTAGTCATTTCATAGAGGTGCAAGCATGGACGTTGCAGACCTCAAGGTATTCGAAGCCGTTGCCCGTCACGGCAGTATGAATCGGGCAGCTACCGAACTGCATACTGTCCAGTCGAACGTGACGGCCCGAATCCGATCTTTGGAAAGAGAGGTGGGTGTCGCGCTCTTTCAGCGGCACGTACGCGGCGTAAGTATGACCCCGGCAGGGCAACGGATGCTGCCCTACGCGGCACGCATCGCGAAGCTGGTCGCGGATGCCAGGGTCGCGGCGCTCGATGATGGTCTGCCCGGGGGTGCTCTCGCATTGGGAACGCTCGAGACAACTGTGGCGCTGCGCCTTTCTCCGATACTGAGCAATTTTGCGCGAACCTACCCGCAGGTCCGCTTATCGCTGATCACTGGCACGAGCTCCAGCCTGACGGCAGACGTTGCGGAGTGTCGACTCGACGGTGCGTTCGTCGCCGGACCGCTCGATCATCCGGCCCTGCACACCGAGACGGTTTTCCAGGAGGAACTCGTTCTGGTGACACCGCGCACCATGCGCTCGCTGGAGCCGCTTAAATCGGTCCCGCATCTCAAAACGATCGTCTTCCAACTAGGCTGCTCATATCGACAGCGGCTTGAGGCCTTGCTCGCCGACATGGGCATACTCACGGCAGTGCCGCTCGAATTCGGCTCGCTGGACGCGATCATCGCGTGTGTGTCTGCCGGTATCGGTGTCACGCTGCTGCCTCGAGGCGTCGTATCGAGTGCGGCCGAGCAGGATCTTGTTACCATCCACGCGCTCGCGGCCGACAAGGGGCGAGTCGAGACACTGTTCATTCGACGGCACGATGCCTACGTTTCGAGCGCAATGGAGGCTTTCGTCGACATTGCACGGTCCGAGGCCGGACCGCTTATGGTCGCTGCGTAGGCGATGCCGCCGGTGAGTTGAAACTTTCCTCGAGCATGGGGACGCCGACCAGCGCGCCGTGTATCCCAATGACACTGACGATATCGAGCATTTCCATGACTTCGCCTTGCGTGGCGCCATGACGAATCGCATTGCGCATGTGCGTCTTTATGCCGGGTTTATACAAATGGGTCGCCGCAGCAGCCAGTGCGCAAAGCACGAGTTCCTTGACCTTCGGCTTGAGACGGCCTGCCTGCCAAGGGATCGCTGAAAACTTCGCGTAGGCCTCGAAGAAGTCCGGGTCAAGGTTCAACAGGGCATCCCATGACACGTCCCAATAGCCTTGATCCTCGATGAAATGCTGTTTGAGCGCTTCACGGCGTTCGTCTGGCGCGGCCGCACTCGGGACTAGACCCTCTTCGTTCAGAACCTCCAGCAGGATCGGCACACCGACGTTCGATGCATGAATGCCTACCGTGCTTGTCAGTTCGAGAACCTCCATCAGTTCGCCGCGGCTCGCGCCAAACTCGATCGCCGCCTTCAGATGCATTTGGATGCCGGGCGAGAAAAGGTGGGTCGAGGACGCATTGACGGCGATGTAGATGAATTCCTTTACTTTGTTTTCCAGGTGATTGTGCCGCAGGGGAACGGCTGACAGGTGCAGGTACGCGTTCAGGAACTCGCAGTCCATCCGCAAAATGCTTTCCCATTGTGGGGCCCACGTGTTTCTTATCCGGATAAAGTCGTCCTTGATAGCCTGCTGCCTTGCAGTGAGAGTCATGATCGGTTCCGTGAGGTCATGGCGGTCTTGCCGTGTCGATGCTGAATGCGGCATCTGCGGCCCTCACGATAAGGCGTTTTGTTCGTGCCGGAAACTGGCGCCGCGATCAACAAAACGATCGATCAATGCCTGATGTGCAACGAACCCATGACAGTAATCGCGGCCTGCCACAGGTCCCGGCGGGGAGCGCAATCCGCGTGCGTAAGCGCGGTGACCTGAGCGCTGACCTAGTTCACGGTTTTTGCACGGGTCACCATCATGGCGGATTGCGTACCGCCCAGCGCTTAGTGATGTGAGTAGAGCATATCGCTGTCGTTGGCCGCCATAACGTAGGACGTGGTTTCGGGCGCACTGCCAACCGACTGCGTGCTGGTGTTCGTGTTTTCCGTGCGTGCGGCCTCGATACTTTGAGCGCCTTGCGACGCCGGTGCGTACGCAGATGCGCTGTCGTAACGGCTGCTGGCGAAAGTGGGAGCGGCCGCTGCGGTGCTGGCTGCGATGATCAGTGCGGCGATGAGATGCTTGTTCATGGTGAAACCTCCAATAATTTAAAAAGTGACAAATCGAGCTATCGATCGAGCTATCGATCGTGGTATAAAGCGGGCACGATTCAATCGGATGAGATTAATAATACGCGAAGATTTTGCAATGTCAATCCCTACCGATTAAATCGCATCCGATATATAATGTGCGAGTCACTCGACGCGAGTCTTATGCTTACAAGGACACAAATGAAACTCACCAAACCGGTCGACCCGCCGGAGCTGAAGCTTGCCGACTTCCTGTGCTTTGCGATCTATTCGGCCAATTTGGCCTTTGGCAAGGCCTACAAGCCGATCCTCGACGAGCTCGGACTGACCTATACGCAATACATCGCGATCATTGCGCTATGGGAGCAGGACAATCAGACCGTCAGCGGGCTGGGCGAGAAGCTGTTCCTCGAATCCAACACGCTCACGCCTATCCTGAAGAAACTGGAGGGGCTGGGTTATCTGCGCAGGCAACGTGATCCTGAGGATGAGCGTCAGGTGCTGGTCACCCTGACGGACGCCGGGCGGCGTTTGAGGGAGAAAGGTTTAGGCATGGATCTCACGGAGGCTTGCGGCCTTGCGCCCGATGAGTTTCCTAGAATGCAGAAAGCGGTCGCTACGCTGCGTAACAATCTCATCAAGTCCGTGCGGGGGGAGGGGTAATCGAGCCGGGGTCCAGCGTTGCCTTGCTCGACATTTGAGCCAGTTCATCCGCAATGATGGCAATCAGCGTTTGAGCCGCCGTATTCAATGGCCGCCGCGGATGGCTCACGCATACGATATGCCGCACGATGCGAGACCAGACCAGACCAGACCATGCCGGCCGCAGTGATCCGTTCTCCGCTGCGCACTCTGTTTTCGCGCGTCGCAAGAGAGCTCCGAAACTGAGCGCAATATCCTGATCGGAATTTGCTTCGCGGCTGTAGCGGCAATTCGAGGGTATCGCATTCCAGACCAACATCCTCGCATTGACCGCAGCGGTGGAAGCCGCTCGCGCTGGAGAGGAAGGACGCGGCTTCGCGGCGGTTGCCAGCGAGGTCCGCAGCCTGGCGCAGCGCTGGTGGAAGATGCGAGCGCCGCGTCCCAATCGTAGGAGAACCAGGGGCACAGTCTGACAAAGTCGGTTGCTTTATTTCGGCTGGAGGGCGGCCCGACAGACACGTCTCTTAAGGGACTTGCCGAGCCACGATAGGGTCGTCCAGCGCTAGCGTAAATCGTTTCGCGCCGGACGACCCTGTCGCGCCGGTCCCGCTTCGGCTGTTTTATTCAGCTTTCACTCGCGGGTCGAAGTCAAACTCCAGGCGTATCCCACCCGGTTCGTAAATCATGGTGTGCCGCTTGGGTCCAGCGCCCAACGGTTCCGGTGCAAATTCGACCTTCACGCCCGGCCATTTGGAAATTTTGGCGAAGATCTCGCTGAGCGCTTCTTCGCTTGCGACGCGTAATCCTAGATGATGAAGGCCGACGTTCGTCTTGCGGTCAAACTCTCCAAGACTTGCCTGATTCTTCACCTCCCAGAGCGTAAGCACGACCTTGCCGTCGGACACAAAGGCCGCCGGATAGTCGGGCTTCTCGCCAACTTGCGTCCATCCCAGACAATTGACGAAAAAATCGCGCGTCACCTTCAGGTCGCGTACTGTCAGACCGAGATGGTCGATGCCTAGCGTTAGGGGTTTAGTGGTCATTTTCGGTCTCCGGATTAGGTGCTCAGACGATGTTACTGCAGATGGGCGACGATGGCCCGTCATGCGTCGATCTCGACCTTGTCGATTTTATCCAAGTCATCGTCGGCGTTTGATCATGCTAGCGGATATACCATATCGAGTACGAATGTATATATCGCTGCGATATAGAGATCCGGGCAAACGCGGATCGTGGTGCCATTGGTGGGGCAACCTGGAGACCAGACATGACCGAAACCCTGACCCGCGACTTCGTCGACCTATTGTCGTCCTGGTCCGCCGACGATCCGGCACTGGTGGAGCGCTGCCAATTGCTGATTACGGATGGCGTTGCCGTCGCCGTAGCTGGCGCTGCCGAGCAAGGCCCCAAGCTGATGGCGGACCTGATGCGAGAGGATGGCACGAACGGTCCTGCGACCGTGATCGGGCAGGGGTTCGGCGCACCCGTTGCGATGGCTGCGCGCGTGAACGGTATGGCCATGCATGTGCTCGATTTCGAGCCGATGTGGAATCCGGCCAATCACGCGATGTCGCCGCTGCTGCCCGCGCTGCTCGCGCTGGCGGAACAACGCGAAGCCGCGTCGGGCGAACCGCAGGGCCGCGCCGTGCTGCGCGCGCTGGCCAAGGGTATCGAAGTTCAGGGCCGGCTGCGCGTGTCGTCCCGGCAGTTCGAGCCAGGGCGCCTGCAGTTCCACCCGCCCGGCATAGTCGGCCCGATTGCGTCGGCGTTCGGCTGTGCAACGCTGCTGGGCCTGGACGCCGCAACCACCGCAGCGGCCATCGGCATTGCGGCATCGCGCACGGGCGGCTTGCTCGCCAACGTTGGCTCGCATACCAAAGCCCTGCATTGCGGCGATGCTGCGGCTCATGGTCTCGAAGCCGCGCAACTTGCACAACGCGGCTTTACCGCGAACTCCGATGCGTTGGGTAACCCGCGCGGCTGGGGTCATGCATTTTTCGGCAGCAACTTCGACACCGCCGCGTTATTGGCGCCGGTCGGCCCAGGCCGTGCCCTCGTGCCCGGACCCGCATGGAAACTATTTCCGTCCCAGTTCGCCACGCATTACGCCATTACAGCCGCACTCGATATCCGTGCGCAGATCGGACAGTTCGATGCCGCGCGCATCCGCAGGATCGAACTGCGCGCGCCCGTCATGCCCTACATCGACCGGCCCACGCCCGACTCGGGGCTGGCGGGTAAATTCTCGTGGCAGTACACGGCCAGCATCGCGCTGCTCGACGGCGCGGTCGAGCCCGACTCGTTTACCGACCGGCGTCGCCATGCCGACGATGTCAATGCCATGCTCGAACGTTTCGAGTTGACGGGCGATCCATCGATCGTGGGCGATTGGGAAAACATGTTTGTGGAAATGACGGTGCACCTCGATGACGGGAGTGTCGTCGCTACACGCTGCGACGCGCCCATCGGCAGCTGGCGCCGCCCGGTTGCCGCTGCCGCTGTTATCGCCAAGGCCACCGGCCTGCTCGAGACGACGCTGGGCAAAGATCGGGCACGCGCCGTGTTGACGGCATCGACGCAGCCCGCGGAGCGCTTCAGCATCCGCGAGTTGATGGCGACGCTGCGATGAAAACAGCGTACTGAAATATCAAGCCAGGTTTTAACTTGACGGGTTTTAATTTGAGGGCGTGACGCAACTGTCGCCCGCGAAAGTCATGGAGCTGTACGCGATGCGCAAGGTGCTCGTGGGCGCCGCGGTACGCTTCGCGGCGGAACAGGCATCGCCGATCGAGATCCAGTCGATGCTGCAGATCCTCGGCAAGCTCGAAGGCGCCACCAGGCCCGAGGAGGTGGCGACGCTGAACCGGCGGCTGCACGAAACCATCACCGCGGCGGCCCACAACGAGTACCTGTATAAGGCCGCGACGTATTGAGCGACGCATTGGGCCTGCTCGGCACGACAACCTATTCGATGCCGGGGCGCATCGCCAGCGGCTTGAAGGAAAACCAGGAAATCGTGGCGTGCATCGCACGACATGATCCGGACGGCGCCGAGCGCGCCGCGCACGAACATATCCGCGCAGCAACTGCGCTGCGGCTGCAATTGCTGTTCGGCAACGACTCCGGCGAGCAGGCGCAGTGAGTTGAGGGCCGGCCTTACAGCCGCTAAGCCCTCAGCAGTTGGGTGATCGCGCGCACCGAGCGCCGTCCCGGCGCGAGCAGTAGTAGCCCAGAAAACCGATTAGCGCTTGACGACATCCCCAGGCACGCGCACCCACCCCTCCATCAACACGCGCGCGCTGCGGCTCATGATCGCCTTGACCACGGTCCATTCGCCATTCGACTGGGTCGCTTGCGCCCCGACACGCAAAGTGCCGGACGGATGGCCGAAGCGCACCGCTTCCCGTTCACCGCCACCGGCGGCCAGATTCACTAGCGTGCCCGAGATCGCGGCCGCCGTACCAATTGCGACCGCCGCCGTACCCATCATCGCGTGATGCAGCTTGCCCATCGACATGGCCCGCACGAGCAAGTCGGCGTCACCGGCGCCAATGCGTTTGCCACTCGAAGCGACATACTCGAGCGGCTTGGCGACAAAGGCGACCTTCGGCGTGTGCTGGCGGGTAGCGATTTCATCGACGTGCTTGATCAGCCCCATGCGCACCGCACCATGGGCACGTATGGTTTCGAACATCGCGAGCGCCTTGGGGTCGCTGTTGATGGCATCCTGCAGCTCCGCGCCCGTGTAGCCGATCGCTTCCGCGTTCACGAAGATCGTCGGAATGCCCGCATTGATCATGGTGGCCTTCAACGTGCCGATGCCCGGCACTTCAAGATCATCGACCACGTTACCGGTGGGGAACATCGCACCGCCGCCGCCTTCTTCCTCGGCCGCCGGGTCCATGAACTCGAGCCGCACTTCCGCTGCAGGGAAGGTCACGCCGTCGAGTTCGAAATCGCCGGTTTCCTGCACGGCGCCATCGGTGATGGGTACGTGTGCGATGATGGTCTTGCTGATGTTGGCTTGCCAGATCCGCACCGTGACCACGCCGTTTTCAGGCACACGGCTGGCATCGATCAGCCCGCCGCTGATCGCGAATGGCCCGACGGCGGCGGAGAGATTGCCGCAATTGCCGCTCCAGTCGACGAACGCCGTGTCGATCGAGACCTGGCCGAACAGATAGTCGACATCATGATCGGGCTTGCTGCTCTTCGAGATGATGACCGTCTTGCTGGTACTGGACGTCGCGCCCCCCATACCGTCGGTTTGCTTGCCGTAAGGGTCGGGGCTGCCGATCACACGCATTAATAGCGCATCGCGAGCCGCGCCCGGCACCTGTGCCGCTTCGGGCAAATCCTGCAGACGGAAGAACACGCCTTTGCTCGTGCCTCCGCGCATGTAGGTGGCGGGGATTTTGATCTGGGGTGCGTGTGCCATGGGAATATTGTCCTGGTAAGGGCGGGCGGTACGGATGGTTAGTCCCGATACCGCCCGAATACAATGAACGATGCGTTTTTATGTTATCTCTTGCGAGATTGCTTAAGCGGCAGCCTTGGTCGATTCGAGGAAATCCTGCGCGAACCGCTGCAGCACGCCACCGGCTTCGTAGATCGACACTTCTTCCGCGGTATCGAGGCGACAGGTGACCGGCACATCGACGCGCTCGCCATTTTTACGATGGATCACCAGCGTGAGGTCGGTGCGAGGCGTGCGTTCGCCGATCACGTCGAAGGTTTCGGTGCCGTCGATGCCCAGCGTCGTGCGGTTCACCCCGGGTTTGAACTCCAGCGGCAATACGCCCATGCCGACCAGGTTAGTGCGGTGTATGCGCTCGAACCCTTCGGCGACAATCGCTTCAGCGCCGGCAAGGCGTACGCCCTTGGCCGCCCAGTCACGCGACGAGCCCTGGCCGTAATCGGCTCCGGCAATCACGATCAGCGGCTGCTTGCGCTCCATGTACGTTTCGATCGCTTCCCACATGCGGGTCACGCGGCCCTCCGGCTCGATGCGAGCCAGCGACCCCGCCTTGACCTTGCCGTTTTCAATCACCATCTCGTTCTTCAGCGTCGGGTTGGCGAAGGTTGCACGCTGCGCGGTCAAGTGATCGCCGCGGTGGGTCGCGTAGGAATTGAAGTCCTCCTCCGGCAGGCCCATTTTCGCCAGATACTCGCCGGACGCGCTGTCCGCCAGGATCGCATTGGACGGCGACAGGTGGTCGGTCGTGATGTTGTCGCCGAGCACCGCCAGCGCACGCATGCCCTTGAGCGTGCGCTCGCCGGCCAGCGCACCTTCCCAGTAGGGCGGGCGGCGGATATAGGTGCTCATCGGGCGCCAGTCGTACAGCGGGTTGGCCTTTGGGCCCGTGTCGGCAACCACGGCGAACATCGGCCCGTACACTTTGCGGAACTGCTCCGGTTTCACGCTGGAAGCGAACAGGGCGTCTATCTCTTCATCGGACGGCCAGATGTCTTTCAGCACCACGGGTTTGCCATCGGCATCGATGCCCAGCACATCCTTTTCGATATCGAAGCGGATCGTACCGGCGATGGCATAAGCCACCACCAGTGGCGGCGAGGCCAGGAAGGCCTGTTTCGCATAGGGGTGGATACGGCCATCGAAGTTGCGGTTACCGGACAGCACGGCGGTGGCATACAGATCGCGGTCCACGATTTCTTTCTGGATGACCGGGTCGAGCGCGCCGGACATCCCGTTGCATGAGGTACAGGCGTAGCCGACTACGCCGAAGCCCAGTTTCTCCAATTCCTGCATCAGGCCGGCTTCTTCCAGGTACAGCGTGACGGCCTTCGAGCCTGGAGCTAGCGAGGTCTTGGCCCACGGCTTGCGGGTCAGGCCGCGTCGGTTCGCGTTGCGGGCGAGCAGGCCGGCGGCGATCATGTTGCGCGGGTTGTTGGTATTGGTGCAACTGGTGATGGCGGCGATAATCACTGCGCCGTCCGGCATGAGGCCGGGTTCGTTCTCGACCTTGCCGCTGATACCGCGTGCGGCCAGCTCGGAGGTCGGCACGCGCTTGTGCGGGTTCGACGGGCCGGCGATGTTGCGCACCACGGAAGACAGATCGAAGCTGATGACGCGTTCGTACTCGGCGTGCTTCAGCGTATCCGCCCAGAGGCCGGTTTCCTTTGCGTAGAGCTCCACCAGCTTGACCAGCTCATCGTCGCGACCGGTTAGCTTGAGGTACTTGATGGTCTGTTCGTCGATGTAGAACATCGCGGCGGTGGAACCGAATTCCGGCGCCATGTTGGAAATCGTGGCGCGGTCGCCCAGCGTCAGATGCGAGGCGCCTGCACCGTAGAACTCCAGGTAGGACGACACCACCTTCTGATTGCGCAGGAACTCGGTCAGTGCCAGCACGATATCGGTCGCGGTGATGCCCGGTTGCGGCTTACCGGTCAGCTCGACGCCGATGATATCGGGCAGACGCATCCACGAGGCGCGGCCCAGCATTACGCTTTCCGCTTCCAGGCCGCCAACGCCGATGGCCATCACGCCGAGCGCGTCGACCATCGGGGTGTGGGAGTCGGTGCCGACCAGCGTGTCGGGGAACGCCACGCCGTCCTTGACCTGTACCACCGGGCTCATGCGCTCGAGGTTGATCTGGTGCAGGATGCCGTTGCCGGGAGGAATCACATCGACGTTCTTGAACGCCCGCTTGGTCCAGTCGATGAAATCGAAGCGATCCTCGTTGCGCCGGTCTTCGATGGCGCGGTTCTTCGCGAACGCATCCGGGTCGAAGCCGCCGCGTTCCACGGCCAGCGAGTGATCCACCACCAGTTGGGTCGGCACGACCGGGTTGACCATGGCCGGATCGCCACCCTGGGCCGCGATGGCATCGCGCAGGCCAGCGAGGTCGACGAGCGCGGTTTGGCCAAGGATGTCATGACAGACCACGCGTGCCGGAAACCACGGGAAGTCCAGATCGCGCTTGCGTTCGATGATCTGTTTGAGCGAAGCCGTCAGCGTTGACGGGTCGCAACGCCGCACGAGGTTCTCGGCCAGTACGCGCGACGTGTACGGCAGCTTCTCATAGGCGCCCGGCTCGATTGCCTCCACGGCGGCTCGCGTATCGAAGAAATCCAGCTGGGTACCGGGAAGGGGCTTGCGGTGTGCAGTATTCATGGCTTAGGGGGCGAAGACGGTAGTGGTCAGGTGGCGGCATGGCCGAATTCAGCAGTCAGCGGTGCTCCGTCCTCCGGCGGACTTGCTTCCCGTCGACGCTGGCGGGAAGCCGGGTCGCTGGGTTTAATACTGGCGCTGAGAAGAACGTCAATTAAGTGCAAAAAATGGGCCACAGGAGGAATTCAAGCTAAGTGCTTGATTTTGCGTAGGGCAGACGGCCAGTTTCAGCGATTCTATTTCATAAATGAAACGTTCTGTCTCGTATTTGAACGAGGCCGCGCACGTGGGGTTCGTTGGGGCGCCTCGTTGTGGGCCGTCTAGCCTTGAGCACTCAAGCCTTAGAGTGTACCCAAGGTCACCGCATTTAGAGAAGAAGACGACGAACAGCGTGGGATACCTGCGCTGCGCGTCGCGCCCGTTGCAGATGCCATGGGCACGACGCGATCAGCATTGGCGAGTTGAAGCAGAACTGGAAGGAGAACCGTACGCAAGACCGCGAGGGGAGCGGCGCAACAGCATTACCAGATCAGGATCGCCACCAGCGTGGATATCAGCAGACCGGCGATGACAGGAACCGCCAGGTGACGTACCGCCTGTAACACGGGTACCCGCGCGAAGCTGGCAACGGCAGCAAGTGCGGACCACGCGGTCAGGGTCTTGCCCGTCCATACCGATCCCATCTGACCGATCGCCGCGAGCGTCGATACATCGAAATTCACGGATCGGCCCAGCGCGCCCGCCAAGGCGCCCGTGAGCGGCAAACCGGCGAAGCCCGAGCCGTCGATTCCGGTGATCATGCCAGCCAGCAAAATACCGTAAGAGACGAAATAGGCGTTGTGCGGAATGTATGCCTCGCCCGCCCTGACCAAATCCGCGAGCAGCCCTGGCGCGGAAGCACTCGGGGGCAGGCCCAAGATCGGCCCTGCCGTGTTGGCCACGCCGATAAAGAAGAAGCCGGCGATCGGCAACACCGAGCTCATTGCCCGAAACGAAAATACAAAACCTTCGGTGATGTGCTCGGCAGTGCCGCGACAAATGCCTCTCCAGTCGCGGCCGGCTACCGCGACAACCATCAATAGCGCGGCAACCCCACCTACGAGCGCTGCGGCCGCTGCGCCGGACGGCCCTTTCATACCCGGCACGATGCGCGGCACCACCATGTAGACGACAATGCCCAGAAACGCGACCGGCGTAGCGATCGCAAAAATCTTGGACCAAACGTCTTGTGCCGCCGTGAGCACCTCGCGGCCAGGCAACTTCGCCACTGCGCTGCCAGAAGAGGGCGCGCCCGTGCTGCCTGACGTCGCGCCGGCTGTCACGACGACGCCGCTTGCCGTGACCTGCGTCGCTTCCCAACGTTCCAGATGCGATTCGTCCGGTTTCAGGATCGATTTACGGATTTTCAAATACGCTATCGTTAGTGCGACTGCCCCGGTGATCAGCGACAACACCATCGCCTTGTCGGCCACCGCTGGCAGTGCAACGGCCGCGGCCTTCGCACTAATGCCGGGCGCGACCTTGAGAATAAAGTCCGATGAGAGCGCGGTGCCCAACCCCGCAATCGCAATGCACAGCGCGGCGCCCAGGGGCGGCACGCCGGCGTAAATGGCGGCGGGCAATAAAATGCCGGCGATCAACGGTACGGCGGGCGTCGGCCAAAAGAACAGTGACAGTAGATAACTGGTCCCGGCAAGAACGAAAAACGCAACGTGCCCATTGACCATGACCTTTTGTATCGGCTGAACCATTCTCACGTCGGCGTTCAGTCGTTTTAGTGCGTTCAAGAACGCGATCATCAAGGAAATGACGAGGAAGATGTTGAAGAGCTCTCGCGCAGCGGTGAGAGGTCCATAAAAGACCGATTCGATTGCCGAGGGAAAACTACCGTTAAAAGCGTACGCCGTGGCAAACGTAGCAAGAATTGCAGGAGCGACGACGTTTGCCCGGCAAACGAGCGTTGCGATGATGGCAACGACCCCGCACAAATACACCCAATGCGCCGGGGTCAAGATGACATGAGTTTCCATTCCCTCTCCAAACCGAAATGATGCGCATTGGGTTACGGTCTCCTCTGCGCATCTATCTGAATTTACGGTATACGATATACCGGACAATTTATTTGCGCACGGGTTAAAACGCTATGGCCGCCCGCCGCTTCGAGGTGAAACGCGAAGCTAGAAGCGGTGACGCATGCCGGCCGCGACACTGGTCTGTCGATTGGAAGTCGACGCGGAAAGGAACTGGCTTACCTGAGCCAGCGCAGCGGTGCCGTTAGCCCATTGCGTGGTGCCCATCAGGTAAACGTCCGTGCGCGCCGAAAGGTTGTAATCGACGAAAAGGCTGGTTTGTTGATAGCGAGGATGACCGCCTTGAGTCTCCACCAGGCCATTGGTGTACACGAAAGCAGTCCCCACCAATAGCGCTGGTGTGAAGCGGTATGAAGCGTTGAGATCGTAATTCTGGAAGCGGACGTTGCCGACTGCGACGCTATGTTCAAACCGTGATTGCGTGATAGCTGCGTCGACTTCAGCGTGGCCTATCGTCAGTTTCGCACTCGCGCCCACGACATCATATGAGGTAGCGGTCAGAGCATAGTTGCCATCCGCGCTATTGGTTGCGGTCCAGAACGTCCCGGCGTTGATTTGCCCCGGGTGGTCTACGTGCGTGTACGCCGCTGCGAGATAAACAGGCCCGTGAACATAGCTCGCGCCCAAGCTGTAGACGCTGTTCTGCGCAAAGGCCCCGGCGTTTCCGCCCAAGGCGTAGAGCGCGCTGAATTTGGCGCCGTTGAAATCAGCGCTTGCGTACTTGATTGCGTTATTGACACGAAAGCCTCGGTTTGTGCCGTCGTTGTCGCCAGGGTGTTCGAATAGCACGCTCCATTTATCCGTGGTCGCGGTCGAAATGTAGTCCACCATCTCTTCGTATTGGCGCCCCAGGGTCAACGTACCGTAGGTCTTGTTCGACAAACCGACGTACGCTTGTCGGCCGAAGTCCAGGCCACCTTGTCCAAGCGCGCCGGTGTTGGTCGAGAAACCATTTTCCAGGTAGAAGATCGCTTGCGTTCCGCCGCCGAGGTCTTCGCGGCCTGACAGTCCCCAGCGGCTTCCTTGAGCAAGGCCGCTAAGTTCCTGGTACTCGTGCCCGCCTTTCTGATTCGTCGTAAATACCAATCCTGTGTCGATCAGTCCGTACAGCGTAACGCTCGATTGCGCCTGAGCTCCATGACAGATTACGAACGTGGCACACGCGCCGAATGCAAGCTTTTTCACTGAGTTCTCCAATTGGTTAGGGGTGCGCCCAGGGCGCCAAGCCAAGTCGAAATCGGGGGATCAAAACCGGAACGTCAACGGAAGCTGGCCTTGTTTGCGCACAAACCGTATACAATATTCACAAAAATAGCGTGTCAAGGAAGAATTTACGTGGGCAACTCGATATCCCTGCTGTCATTTACAATTACATGTACATAGTATACCGTTTGAGTGTTGCTTGGATCGGTCTTCGGGAGATTGGAATTGATGCACTTGAGTGATGCCCAAATTGAGCATCTGGTTGATGTGAAGCAGGCTTTGCCAGTACTGGAAGAAGCGTTTCGAGACATGGCAAGAAATCGAGCGGCGACGCAGCGCCGGGTAAGAACCGAGGCAGGCGGCGTAAAACTGTCCACGCTCGGCGCGGTGCTGCCCGAAGCGGGCGTGGCGGGCGCCAAAATCTATACGACTATCAAAGGACAGTTTAATTTTTCCATTGTGCTTTTCTCCACCCGCGACGGATCCCTGTTAGCCACCATGGACGCGAATACGTTGACTCGGATAAGGACTGCCGCGACCACCGTACTGGCGATTCGAGCACTCGCCACCGCCGGTGCGACGACCGCAGCGATCTTCGGTACGGGGGTGCAGGGGGTGGCACACGCCTATGCCTTGGCTGAACACACGCGGTTGCGCTCATTGCGCATTGTCGGACAGGAGGGCGTGGAGAAACTCGTGCATGAGTTGAACGCACGCTTTTCCGGCGGCGGCTTGGTCGCCTGTGCCGCCGAAGCGCCCGGCGCACTCGACGGAGCCGATGTGATTGTCACGGCTACACGTGCGACCAGCGCACTGTTTCCCGGCAGTGCCGTCGCTGCGGGCGCTTTGGTTACCGCGATCGGCTCGAGCTTGCCGCATACCCGCGAACTCGACGACGCGCTTCTGCAGCGCGCCAGCAGGATAGTCGTCGAGATGCGCAGCCAGGCGCGCGAAGAAGCGGGCGATTTGCTGCTGGCGCGCGATGGCGTTTTCAACTGGGACGACGTGTGTGAGCTTGGCGAGGTGCTTGAGCAGCAGCGGCCGGGCCGCACGAGTCGTCATGACGTGATCGTCTATAAAGCGGTCGGCATCGGTCTGCAAGACATCGCGCTCGCGGGTCTGGCCTACCGAAATTTCATGGCGGGTAACGCTACTATTGCGCGATGAAAAGTAGTGGCCAAAACAGAGGGGCGTCTTCGATGAACGCTGGCAGATCGTTTCGCCAGTCGTTATTCGCCATGATCGGCATCAGCAGCGTCGTCATGATGGTGGCGATCGATCAAACGGTCGTCGGTACCGCGTTGCCGACCATTGTTGCGGAACTGAAAGGGTTTCAGTACTACGCATGGGTGGCGACCGCCTATTTGCTGACGTCCGTGATTACTGTGCCCGTGTTTGGTCGCCTCGGTGACTGGTTCGGTCGCAAGCACTTTGTCGTGGCCGCCATCGTATTGTTTACCGGCGCTTCGGCACTATGCGGACTCGTCGGCAGCATGTTCGAGCTCGTGGCATTTCGAGCGTTGCAGGGGATAGGCGGCGGCATGCTGGTCGGCACGGCCTTCGCGTCGATTCCGGATCTCTTTCCCGATCCCGTTCGCCGATTGCGCTGGCAAGTGTTGTTTTCGAGCGCTTTCGGGCTCGCGAACGCGATCGGCCCTTCATTGGGCGGTCTGCTGACTCAGCACTATGGCTGGCGCTTTGTCTTCCTTGTCAATCTACCCGTAGGACTGGTTGGGCTCTATTTCACGGTGCGACATTTACCGCACATCCGGCATCAGCAGGCAGGGCGCTTCAGTCTCGATTGGATCGGGGCTGTGCTGATCGCGGCCACACTAGGGTCCTTGCAACTGCTGGTCGAATCGATGGCCTCGGAAGGCCTCTCGCGAAAAAACCTGATGCTAGCCGCCGTGATGTTGATATCCGGGGCGCTGTTGGTGCGTCAGGAGCGGCGAGCGGCTCAGCCCATCGTGCCGCCGGCGCTGGTGCGAAACCGCGCGGTCGCGACCTTGTGGGTCCTGTCGATACTGATGGGCATGGCGATGTTCTCGCTCTTGTTCTACGTTCCTTTGTTGCTGCAAGGGGGGATGGAGATGTTGCCGGACGCGGCGGGCTTCTTCGTAACCCCATTGGTTTTTTGTATCGCCGTTGGCACGGTCACCAACACGCAGATCGTCACGCGGTTGAATAACCCCAACCTTCTCTTGTATGTCGGCTTTTCGATGCTCGCCTGCGCGTGTGGCGGCGTCGCACTGGTCAATTCCATGCACGACAAGGCGATGCTTATCGCATCGATGTTCGCAGGAGGAGTAGGCGTCGGCTTCATCATGCCGAATCTCACAGTATTTGCTCAACAGGTGGCAGGCAAGCTGCAGCTCGGGATAGCGACCGCGTTGATACAATCGGCGCGCATGGTGGGGGGCATGATAGGGATGGCAATTGTCGGCACCATCGTGCATGTGAAGTATGTGCGCGGAATTGTCGACCTCCTTGGCGCACAGGCGAATGCGCCATGGGCGGCCGCCGTGCTGAACCCGCAACTGCTGGTTAGCCAAGCTCAAACGGTGCGTTTTCTGCAGACTACCGCTGGCGCCGGAATCGCGGGCGGCAAGGTCGTCACCGCGGCGCGTCTTTTACTGATAGGCGCCGTGAACGACGCCGAAATGGCGGTCACGGGGCTCATGCTGATTGCGTTGGTTTGCGTGTGGCTATTGCCGCTGATTCGGCTTTCGACTCATCAAGACGTCGCGTTACCTGCGCCTGAGTAATATACGGCACGCTCGTGTCGGCGTCGGCGCTGACACCGACGTCGGCGCTGACACCGACGTCAACGCTGACGCCAACGCTGACGCTCAGGCAGCGTTGATAAACGCCAGAATCTCCTGGCCGAGATAGTTCTCGCCGGAATTGAAGTGAGCCACTATCGACGTGTGATTATGAGCACGCATCTGGATGAAGCGCGGCGCGCTCGGGCAGTGCTTGAGCGCACGCATGAAAAACTCGGTCCCGTAGGCGTCCAGGTACGGATTTTCGAATTCCGCTATGGCTATCAGAAGCGGCACGTCGCAAGACTCGGCATACGTCAACGGTGATCTTTGTGCGTAAAGTGCTTCGTCCTGACCGAAATACGCGCGTACGGGGTTGGCATTCGGATTGCCCGCACGGACATCGGCCGCCAGACGTGCGCTAATCAGCACGGCCCCTGCAACGCCGACACCACAGCTGCGATCACCGCCCGAAAAAAGTGGATCGAACAGGTAGGTCGCGGCGTGCGTTCCACCGGCCGAATGCCCGATCAGAAAAAGCCGCTCCTGATCGATGCCAAAGTGCTCGGCTTCGCTACGGATCAGGGCAAGCGCATCTCTGACATCATCGGCGCCGCCGGGAAACGGTGCGACATCGGCCAGCCGATATTCAACGTTGATTGCTACCAGCCCCTGCGAAGCGAACCAGTAGCACACGTTGTCGTAAATGTGTCCGTTCACGCTTTTCTTGCCGCGTACGTAAGCGCCGCCATGGACGAACACGACCGCATCAAGCGGTTTGCCCTTATTGCGCGCAGGATGGAACACGTCTAACACCTGGCGCGGATGCGCGCCATACGGAATATCTCGTTCGACCGTGATACCCGTGTTAGGCGCCGCGGCAACCAGCGGTGTATAAGCATCGATCACCAACTGACGATGGCCTTCGATGTTTTCTCCCCAACGCGGGCCGATTTCAAGCAGAAGCGACCGCTGATCGGCCGGCAGCGACGCGAGCGGTTGGTCGTGGAAAATGTTCGGGTTCACCATGACACGCTCACGTCGCCATTAAGGAACGTTTGACAGGCCATTCGATAACCGGCAGAGAGATCGGCTTCGGTGAGATGCCTTTTCTCCTTGTCCTTGACCGCGTCGGTGTTCTCAATGCCACGTTCGATCTTGCAACGGCATGTGCCGCATAATCCGCCGCCGCACTTGAATGGGATGCCGCCTTTCTCGCGAAGGGAGACGCGCAATAGGTTGCTGTTCGGCGGCGCGGCAACGGCCTTGCCCGCGTTGCTGAGAAAAGTGACTTGGATCATTTGCTGTATGGGTAAATCAAGTGGATATGAGGCGATGTTCGGTTCGATACACCGGCACGAGGTACACGTGCTTGCTGTCGGTCTTGACCAGTGTGCGTAGGGCTGCGCAGGCATCCTCAATGCTCACGAATTTCTCGAGGAATTTCGAAGGGACAAAATTGACTTGCGTGGGATCTTGCGCATCGACGATCTTGATGCGAACGTCCTCGACAAGCCGGACGATGTCGAAGCGGGCCAACGTGCGTTCGTAGAATTTGTATTCGTACGATTCCGCAGAAACAAGGCCCTCGACCATCTGCGTTTCGTATTGGCCGGGCTTGCTGGTCAAGATGACAAAGGTCATGTGAGCTCCGCGTTCGTATTTGCCAAAGCGATTTCTTCTTGAGCGAGTTCGATATCGTGGGTAATCCAGAGCTGGCAGACCAGGCGAAAACCTTCTTCTATCTTGGGCCCTAGCTGGCGTTTTTCTTTCCAATTTGGCTCGGGAAGATTTTCCATGCCATGGATAATCCTGCACGCGCATTTCGAGCATTTACCCATCCCGCACTCGAACCGCAGATTGGGGTACGGGAACTGCTTGATTCCGGCTCGCACCACGAGGTTGGTGTTTTCCTTCACCTCACCTTCATGTATAGCGCCGTCTTTATGCAAGATGACTTTAGGCAAAACTTTTCTCCTACGGCGATCTCGACGAGACCACACGACTTCACTGCCGCAGTGCTACATGGCCAGCCCGGGCGTTCATCGGGGCAGCTACTCAGGCAGCCACTCGATTAGCGCCTCGGTTGCGCAGTGAGTTGCCCGCTCATGCCGCGATTTGCAGGGTGTGCAAGGGGATCTCTTGAGCGACATAGTCGTGAAAGAGGGCGGTGGTGTAGAGCAAACGCATCTGTGCGCCAACTTCGCAGATCTTCAAGCAGCGCTGCTGTAGCTCGGGCGTGTTGGCGTGCTCCAGGACGATTTGATAGCCGCGTTCGCCGTGAATTTCATCGGACACGATGTGCAGGTCGAAGAACTCGACCTCTTCGTCGGTGAACTGGTACTTCTCGCGCAGCGTTGGGGTCTGCTTGCGATAGATCGAAGGCACCTGCGACTCGAGCCCGACCACCAGCGCGGCCACAGCGACCACCGGATCTTCGCGCATCGCCACCGAATAGCACCACGCCTGCAGCCCCCGGGTGGTGGGCGACATGTTGTCGGGATCGACCACGCGCTCGCGCGTGGTGCCGCAGGCCTGGGCAAAACGAATTAGCAAGTCGGTGTGGCGGTCGCCGCCGATCTCTTCCTCATACATATTGGCCAGCAAGAAGTCCTTGGCCTCGGTCATATGATCGGGCGTGCGGGCATAGATGTAGGCGAGATAATCGGCGAACGGTCCCACGTAGTGGTAGTGGTTCTCGGCCCAGCGCGCCAGATGCGCACGGCTGAGTTTGCCGCTGGCCCACGCCACGCTAAACGGTGCCTTGTTGGCGCTCTTGCCCTTGATCGACTCTTCCAACGCGGTGCGAAATTCTTCGCGATTCATCAGTACGGCCATGTCCTGCTCCCCATGAGGATCGGTTATCGATACGCCGCTAGCCTGCTCGACGGTCAGATCATTGTAATCAATGTTTAGAATATAGTATACCGTTTGAAAAAGCATATTTCAAACTTGACCTTGGCCCTTCCCGTCGATCCGGATTGCAATTCTTCGATGGGCCAACTGTAATATGGGCGGTAATGTAATCGGCAATGTGATCGCTAAGCGGTCTTAGCGAAAATCAACTATCCTTGAGTTACAATAGTAGCAAGTATACCGCTACGATTTTTGACAGCGGCTGATCGAACGGTGGAGCAAGCATGGTTGAAGCGGAGCAGGCCGAAGGCTCGATGCGCGTTGGAACAACTCACGCGCAATTGTCTGACGTAGTGATTCGGGAGTTGCGCAAGGGCATACTCGATGGCACGTTTAAACCTGGCGAACGTCTCGTCGAGGGCAAGCTTGCCGAGCGGCTGGGCGTGTCCCGCATCCCCGTACGCGAGGCATTGCGAGGCTTGGCAAGCGAAGGCCTGGTCGCTGTACGACCACGCCATGGTGCGATGGTCGCCATTCTTTCTCCCGCGTTGGCGCGCGAAATGATCGAAGTGCGCGCAGCGCTCGAAGGCTTGAACGCTCGTCTGGCGGCGCAGCATCGCACGCAAGCGCTACTGGACGAAATCGAAAAAGTGCTGGCGGAAGGCCAACGCCGGGTCGCGGCGTCTGAAGGTGGCGATCTTTCCAGCCTGAATGCGCGATTTCACGATCTGCTTTACACCGCCGGCAACAACACGATTCTAGAAGACATGATGCGCTCCCTGCGCGATCGTACCTCTGTGCTATTCGTGAAGTTAAGCCGCGACGACATTCGTGCAACGTGGGAAGAACATGCCGGTATCCTGCGGGCCATCGCGGCCGGTGATGCACCGCTTGCCGCACTTCTGGCTGAGCGGCACGTAACGAACGCGGGTGCCAACTATCTGGCTATCGCGTCCGATAATCAAAATCGAGGCGCGTAGCTACTGAGCCCTGCGCGCCCCGAGCCGGGGCTAGCCGATTTAAGCCGCCGCCGCGGACGTTGCCGATGCAGCGTGCTGAAAGGTAAAGCTATCCGCATACACGTGGTGAAGGCTCGCGCCGCGTTCGAAGAATCTTTGCTTCGCGTCGGCAATCATGGACGGGGACCCGCATAGGTAAATCGCGTGTTCCGAGAGATCTGCGAAATCTTCCAACACGGCCTGCTGTACGTATCCCCTGCGCCCTTGCCACGATGCGTCGGCACGCGATAGCACGGGAACATATCGAAAATCGCACAAACCGCTCGCCCAACTTTTGATCTGAGCGTCGAGATACAGATCGGCGCCGTCGCGCATGCCCCAGTAGAGTGAAACCGGTGGGCAATCCGGATCACCGCACAGCGACTCTAGTATGCTCTTGAGCGGCGCGAGTCCTGTTCCGGTGGCGACCATCACCAGGGGCCGAAAATCCTCCGCGTGATAGCCGAATGTCCCGAGTGGAAATTCAACATCCAGCGTATCCGTGACCTTGAGTCGTGTCAGCAAACCTTGCGTGAAATGTCCACCCGGGATGCGTCGGATATGGAAATCCACGATGCCGTCGCGCGGCGCCGACGCCATCGAAAAGCTGCGTGCATTGCCGTCTCCCAACTGAACGTTGATGTATTGGCCGGCTCTGAAGATCGGGTTTTCAAGCGCAGGAATCTCCAGCACAAGATGAAACACGTCGGCGCTCAATAAGCGCACGTGCTTGACGGTTGCCACCTGACGAGTCGGCTGCGCCGGGCAGGGCAATAGCCGCTCGGTGCTGATCACCAGATCGCTCGTGGCTTTTGCCTGGCATGCAAGCGCATAGCCCTGCGCCTGCTCTTCTGGGGATAGGCCCATGGGCAATTCATCGTCGTAGGCCACCGTCCCCTCGACTAATTTGATGCGGCATGTGCCGCACCCACCAAACTGGCAGTCGTGGGGCAATGCCACGTTCGCCCGCAAGGCGGCTTCCAGCACGGGCTCATCCGGTGCCACACCGAAGGTGACGCCATGCTCCGCCCATTGAACTCGATACTCCATACCGGCCTCCGTCGCTCGTTTGCTTATTTCTCGCTTATTTCTCGCTTATTTCTTTATGTCGGCTTCAACGAGCACATCGAAGCCCTCGGCTTGCAGCAGTTCGCGCAATGCCTGCAGCCCTGCGAGCCCAGCCTTGGTATCTTGTTCCCCGTTACCGCCGCTCAAACCGATGCCGCCGATGACTGCACCGTTCACCACGATAGGAAAGCCGCCCACGAAGACGGCGAATTTCCCCTCGAAGCTCCACTGGATACCGAAGGCTTCATTGCCCGGTAGCGCGGGACCATTGGGAGCGGTATTGAAAAGATGGGTCGAGCGCTTGTGGCCTGCAGCAGTGAAGGCTTTGTTCCAGGCGATCTGCGGCCCCGTGATGCGCGCGCCATCCATACGTTCGAGGGCGATCGGATAGCCACCGTCGTCGACGATGCAAATGGTCTCAAGCACATTGATTTCCTTGGACTTCGCAATCGCTGCGTCTATCATGGCGCGCGCTTCGCGAAGTTCGAGTCTGAATACTTGTTTCATGGACTGGATCCTGTCAAAAATCGTTGTTGATGTCGTTGTTGCTGTGTTCGTCACAGCTTGCTATATGCCGCGATACACCGTTTTGGTCTGAAGGTAGAACTCGAGCCCGATACGACCGGATTCGCGGAACGTCGATGTGCTCGATTCCTTGAGTCCGCCGAACGGGGCATTGATCAGGTTGCCGGTCGTCGTTCTATTGATCTTCACCGTGCCCGACTGAATGTCGAACGGGAAGCGATGCATATAGCGCGCGTTGTTGGTGACCAGGGCTGCGGACAGGCCGTACTCGGTATCGTTGGCCTTGGCGATCGCATCCTCGTAGTCATTGACCTCGATGATGGCAATGACCGGTCCGAAAATTTCCTCGCGAGCGATACGCATCTGCTGGGTGACGTCCGTAAATATCGCCGGTGTCACGTAAAAGCCATGCTCGTAGTCGGCGCCGGCAAGGCGCTCCCCGCCGTACAAATGTGTCGCTTCCTGCTTGCCGATTGCGATATAAGCGAGCACGGTATCCCGTTGCTTCGCCGTGGCAAGGGGGCCGATATCGTTGCCTTTGACGAGTCCGGCACCGATCTTCAAGGTCTTGACTTTCGCCAGCAGCCTATCGGTATAGGCTTGCTTGACCGATGCCATCACCAACACCCGGCTTGTCCCGGTACACGCCTGCCCGGTCAGAGAAAAACCGCCTTTGATAGTCAGATCGACGGCAAGATCGAGATCCGCGTCATCGAGCACGATCAAAGGATTTTTTCCACCGAGCTCCATTTGCGTGCGCGTGCTCATACCGACCGCGCGGTGTATGTGCTTGCCCGCGGCAGTCGAGCCGGTAAAGGAAATCGCGCGGATCTCGGGCGCTTGGGTGATTGCTGCGCCAAGATCGCCGGCTTTGCCGGTGATAAAGTTAAGCACGCCTTTTGGAATGCCGGCATGCACGAACGCTTCGGTCAGACGCAGGCCGCTGAGCGGCGCGTCCGACGATGGCTTGAACACGACCGTGTTGCCGCAAATTAACGCGGGAGCGATTTTGCGAGCAGGAATGGAAACGGGGAAATTCCACGGCGCGATGACGGTGACAACGCCGAGAGGTTCGCGATGCGTGTATACGGTCATGTTGCTGTCGTCGTTCGGGAACGTTTCACCCGTGTACGACTGGCCTTCAACCGCATAAAAGCGCAAGGTCTGCGCCGAACGAAGAAATTCGTCGCGCGCCAACCCGACGGACTTGCCTTCCTCGCGCGTGAGCTCGGCGGCAAACGCATCGACGTTCTGTTCGAGGTAGTCTGCGGCGGCGTTGAGGATTTTCGCGCGAGCCGTTACGGACAGGTTTTTCCATGCTGCGAAAGCCTGCGCTGCAGCGGCCACTGCGATGCGCCCGTCCTCAGGCCCGGAAGACTGAAAGTGGCCGACGATGTCGCGCGTATCGGCCGGGTTGACATTGACAAATGTCTGTCCTGCAAGGCAGCCAGACCACTCGCCATTGATGTAATTGGCGAATTCCAGTTTTTCTGTTGTGCTCATAGTGCAATCCCAATGATGGAGGGCAGAGCACTTGTCGTGGTCTGCCCCGTGGATCGGTTTCCTGCTGCGGGTGGGTTTGGCGCGTTCAGGTCGCCGCTCGGTTACCCGGCTCAGTTAGCCCGCCCAGTTAGCCCGCCCAGTTAGCCCGCCCAGTTAGCCCGCTCATGCCGCGATTTGCAGGGTGTGCAAGGGGATCTCTTGAGCGACATAGTCGTGAAAGAGGGCGGTGGTGTAGAGCAAACGCATCTGTGCGCCCACTTCGCAGATCTTCAAGCAGCGCTGCTGTAGCTCGGGCGTGTTGGCGTGCTCCAGGACGATCTGATAGCCGCGTTCGCCGTGAATTTCATCGGACACGATGTGCAGGTCGAAGAACTCGACCTCTTCGTCGGTGAACTGGTACTTCTCGCGCAGCGTTGGGGTTTGCTTGCGATAGATCGAAGGCACCTGCGACTCGAGCCCGACCACCAGCGCGGCCACAGCGACCACCGGATCTTCGCGCATCGCCACCGAATAGCACCACGCCTGCAGCCCCCGGGTGGTGGGCGAC
>Ga0265338_10002918_pt1 | contig 24818 bp, 15 predicted proteins | sample 42126metaG_FD_193579 | JGI IMG/M metagenome (GOLD analysis project Ga0265338, IMG submission 193579) | Rhizosphere microbial communities from Carex aquatilis grown in University of Washington, Seatle, WA, United States - 4-21-26 metaG | ecosystem: Host-associated > Plants > Roots > Rhizosphere... | reverse complement strand
TCCGACGCCGACGTACATCGCCATGTTCCCGACATACAGCGGATTTCGGACGTATCCGAACGGCCCGTCCACAAACAAGTGCGTGCCGCCGACGGTCCCCGTCGTTCTCGTTTCAGTCCCGGCGATTGAAACTCCCCAGAACCGTACAGCCTCTCCAAGGAGAGCGAGCACAAAACCGGCCGCCAATGACCCCGCGGTCGGATGCGCGAACACAAGCATCACGAGGATGAAGGGAATCGGCGTGTAGCTTCGCATGTTGAATATTCTCTGCGAGATATCCAAGCATTAACCTCTCATAAACATCTCTTTGCGCGCAAGCTCGGCCGTGCGGCGTTTGCGCGGCCGGCCATGTTCAACGATGCCCTTGAACTTCTCGAGCACGTCATTGAAAGTCTCGAAGCGATAATATGTCACATTCTCGCGCTCGCAAAACTTCAAAAGCGAATCTTTGGCAAAAACCACATCGGCATAACGGGCGGGACAGCAATCCGAACGGCCGTTGCCGATATAGATGATAATGTGTTGATCGCCCGACTTCGTCAGGACATGATTCCGCTTACAGTTCGCACAGAGCGCACACTCCGCGTCCGTGTAGGGAAATCCCGGAGTGATCGTGCCATCCGTTCCGATCGAAAGCGTGTTGGAAGAGACCGGAAGGTGGCCGAGTTTCTCACGGCGCAGGATGCGTTCAATGTATACGTCAAACCCATCGCTCAGAACATGAACGGGTATGAGCTTGTCGGAACAGAACTTTTCGAAACGGTGAAAGCCCTCGTCAATTTCCTGGATGTCGAGAAATGAGTAGAACATTTCGGGGGACAACGACGAGACGGCCGCACACGAACGGCGCCAGTAGTCCTGCGCCCCGGCAGGCGCACCCTCTTCCACAAGAGAGCCGACAGCCGCTTCCTTCCGCGCGCCAAATACCTTGAACATCGAATCGCCGATGTCGTTGCGGGTAATGGTCCCGTCAAAATCCGTAAAAACGATGTATGAGAATTCTGCGGTCATTAGTTTTGAGCCACCGCATTTTCATTGAACCGCACAGAGACGAGTTTCGATACTCCTTCTTCCTCCATCGTGACTCCGTACATCGCATTCGCCGCCTCCATCGTCCTCTTGTTGTGTGTCACGACGATGAACTGCGTGTTGTTGCTGAATTTCCTGAGAATGCGCGAAAAGCGGTCGATGTTGGAATCATCCAGCGGCGCGTCGACTTCATCGAGAATACAGAACGGGCTTGGCTTCACCAAATAGATGGCGAAAAGAAGTGCGATAGCGGTAAGCGTCTTTTCTCCGCCCGAGAGCAAATCGATCGACGTCGGACGCTTGCCTCTCGGTTTGGCGATGATCTCGATGCGGGCTTCGAGCGGATCGACCCCGTCCTCCAGACGCAAATCGCACTCGTCCCCCTCGTCGAACAAACCCTTGAACGTAGCGATGAAATTATCCCGGATCTTCGCGAAAGTATCTCCGAAAGTACGCTGAGCGGTATCGTTAATTTCCTCGATGGTTGATAAGAGGGTTTTTTCAGCTTCGATGAGATCGCTTCGCTGCGTGGTAATAAATTCGAGCCGCTCGCTCTCTCCCTTGAACTCATCGAAAGCCGCAAAGTTCACCGGCCCAAGCGAAGCGATCTTCTCCTTCAGCGTCCGCGCTTCTTCTCGAACACCGTCGATGTCAAACTCCTTCGCATCGGCGTATTCCTTCAGTTCGAGAAGGAATCCGTATTCTTCCCTTGCACGGGTGACAAGGTTCTCGGACTTCAAGGTAAGTTCCGACAGTTTGATCTCAAGCTCATGGCTGACGCCCATCGAATCATCGTGAAGCCGCCGCTCGTCCTTGATTTTCAATTCAATATCGTGCATCTGATTCCGCTTCGCATTGAACTCCGTATCGACACTTTTCCTCTTCTCGACCATCTCGTGGAGGTCCGCATTGAGCTGTTGGAGCTCAGCCTCAGTCTCCTTAAGCTCTCCGGCGAGCCTTTCAATCTCAAGTTTTGCCTCTGCAATGTCGCGGTCGCGCTGAGAGAGTGTCGCAGCGATATTATCGATCGTCTCGCGTGTGTACTCAAGTTCGCGGGCGATATTCTTCTCTTCGTTCTGAAGATTGAGGAGAGCAACATGCGCCTTGTTGGTGAGGTCGGAATATTCGCTCCACAAGGCTTCCATCGTTTCCATTTCGCTCGTCGCAGCCCCGGAATTCTGTTCGCCGGCAGACTTCTCTTTCTCAAGGCGTTCGATCTCCGGCAGAAGCGTATCCGATTCTTTCTGCAGTTCTTCCGCCTCGGCGGCGAGCTTGGAATTCTCCGAGGTATTCCGCTCCATGTTCTCGTTGATGCGCTTCTTCTCGAATTCAATCTGCGCGATCCGCATTTCCACGCCGGTCATCTGCTGCTCGATACGTTTCGCATTTTGAGCGAGGGTTTTCACTTCTATGCCGGCGAGGGCTCGTTCTTTCGCCGCGATCTCGCTGCGCAGCTTTACCAGCGATTCGTCCAGGAGAGAGGTTTCGCTTTCAAGCTCGGCGATTTGGCTCTTCTTGCCGATCAATCCCCCGTCGTCTGCCCGGGCGCTTCCGCCTTTCAGGACTCCCTGGCCCGTGACGATTTCCCCGTCGAGCGTCACGCACTTCAACATGGACCCGCCGCCTACCAGCCGCGAGCCAGCACCGACGTCCTCGACAAGGAGCGTGTTGTCAAAAAGATATTCGGCGAGGTCGCTGAAAATTGGTTCGCACGTCACCACGTCGCCCGCCCACCCGATGATTCCATCCCCAGCAGCAGGCTGCCGCTCGTTTCCGATCGCCGGTATGCGGTCGAGGCAAATGAACGTTGCTTTGCCTTTTTGATTTTTCTTAAGAACCTCAATCCCGCGATATGCTTCTTCAATATTCTTCACGACGATGAAGCTTGCCACTTCGCCGAGCGCTGCTTCAATCGCGACGCGGTACTTGGCATCGGTCGAAATGGCATCGGCCACGGTTCGCTGCACATCGGCCTGCCAGTCCTCGCTGGTAATGAGAAATTTTGTTCCTTCCGAAAATCCATCGTAGCTTTCCACCAGCCCCTTGAGAAATTCAAGCCTTGCTCTGCGGCGATCCAAAACGCCCCGGATTTCAAACTCCTTGTTTCGCCACGATTCAATCTCTTTTTCGATGTTCGATTTCGTGGTCTCGCTTTGATGAACGGCAACTTCCGCTTCTGCAAACTGTCTTCTCAGTTCGCGGTCTTCCGCGCTGAGCTGGTTCACCAGTTCGGAGTTTGTCTCAACTTCGTTCTTATAGATCCCATTCTCCTCGTTGGAGAAATCAATGCGGCCGTGAATATTCTCGATTCTCGCCTTCGTTCGCTCGTATTCCTGGCGTTTCAGTGAAATGTCGTTCAGCAGCCCGATGATGAGATCCTGGAGATGCTTCACTTCCGCCTTTTTTGCGTCGAGCTGGAGGGTGAAGGCATCAAGCTCTTCCTTCTTCACAGCATAGTATCGTTCGGCTGTATCCACCTTCTCATGGGTTTGATCGATGGAGGTCCTGAGCTCTTTCGATCGTCCCTGCAGTTCCTCTTCCTGCCGGCGCAGCTCGACCTTGTCTTTCTCGTACCTTTCAATCGAAGAAGCCAGCGATTTCTTCCGCTCGCTGGATGAAATCTGGCGCTGCTGAACGCTGTTCATCTTCTGTTGTTGCTCAGACAAATCGCTTTGAGCGTCGGTCAGCCGCGCCTCAAGTTCCTCAAGCTCTTTCCGCAGGACATCGAGGAGCGTTTCTTTGCTCGTCAGTTCGGTGTCGATGCGTTCCTTCTCCGTTCGCGCCCGTTCAAGTTCCTTCCTCAACGGCTGGATCAGGCCTACGAGATGCGCATACTCCCGCTCCAGGAGAGTCACCTCGAGAGCGCGGAGCTGCTGAGATGCTTCGTTATATTTTTCGGCCTTTTGAGCCTGGCGCTCGAGCGAATTCACTGCCTTCTGGACTTCTTTGACGATATCGTTCACCCGCACGAGATCCTGCTGGACGGTATCGAGCCTGCGGTATGCTTCCTTCCGGCGGTGTTTGTATTTCGTAACGCCAGCCGCCTCTTCAAACAAACGACGCCGTTCATCTGTCCGGTCGCTCAGAATCGTCTCCACCATTTTCAGCTCGATGACTGAATATGCGTCGGATCCCATGCCTGTATCCATAAAGAGATCCTTGATATCCTTGAGCCGGCACAGAGTCTTGTTGAGATAGTATTCGCTTTCTCCGGATCGATAGACGCGGCGGGTGATCGTCACTTCAGAGTATTCGGTGGGAAGAATCCCCTTGGTATTTTCGATGGTCAGAGAAACATCCGCCATGCCGATCGGCTTTCGTTTCTTTGTCCCGTTGAAGATAACATCTTCCATCTTGTCGCTGCGCAGCGTGCTCGGACGTTGTTCACCGAGCGCCCAGCGGATCGCGTCGACGACGTTCGTCTTGCCGCAGCCGTTCGGACCTACGATCGCAGTGATCCCCGAGTCGAAATTCAGATGGACTTTGTTCGCAAACGACTTAAAACCGACAACTTCTAACTTCGAAAGATACATTATTCCCTTCTGCCGTTCAGTTCGAAGCCGGAATGACGGTGCTGATCATGAATCGGATATACGCAGTCGTCGAGTGAGCGAAGTCAAAATATCCGTACAGCAAAATTCCCATAGCCGCGATTGCCACGATCCCGATGGCGTACACCTTGACCGATGAACTGTCATAAATAATCGATATCCCCTTCAAGGTTCTGAACAGAATCCAGACCATCACAAACGCGAAGATCATGAGAACCGGAAGCACATAGACGTCACTTTCCATAACGCGATAGAGGATCATGCCGATCGGAATAAAGATCACCATCGGGAGCGTTGACCAAACAGCGACGGAGTATGAATGAAAAAGGTACACCTTCGTACGGACGAAGAATGAAAATACCTGAACAAGCACCGTCACAATAAACATCCAGGCGAAACAGGCCAGTCCGCCGTAGGCGATACATTCGATGGGATGCCAGATCAGCCCAATCAACACGCTCTTGAAAGAGTCGGAAGTGACGCCGAGTGTCAGACTGTAGTCCAGGACGGTGCTGGAACGGAAATGGTACAGAATGCTCGATACCACGATGGCAAACGTGACGGCTACGATCGCCGACAGGATCGCCGTATGAAGGTTCGAGAGAATACGCTGGTCCCGGATGTCGGCAAAGAAGTTATACGGGCGTCTCGCTGCGCGGAAGACGCTCTCGCGAAAACGGCGATCGGAGTTCAGGAGCCAGAAGAAAAGGATGAGCAGAACCAGCCCCAGGAGAACGTAGATTACCGGCGACGAAATCGAATGCGTGCCGATCGGAAGAGCAGCGATTTTTTCACCCAGGAACATCGATCGAACGATCTCATAGGCGATTTTTTTCTCGCGGTTAAACTCAACGATTCCGTTGGTATACAGCTCGGGCGTCTCCGACTGAACCGTCAGCAAGGGGCGGTCTCCCTTCCAATCCTGAAAGCTCCAAATGAAACTCCCCGCAACGTCAGACTCTTTGATGACATCATAGCGTTGGAACAAGTATCGCGCCTGCGCCTCCTGCGACATCGGATCGCTGTAACCGTTCCGGTTGTGAATCTCGACCGGCTTGCCGTAGCGTCCAACGATGACGGGTTGATCTGCGTGGATTTGCTTCCACTTAAGGAGCGTCGACTTAAAGCCCTTCAGGTCATATCCCGCTAATCGAAGCCCAGTGATATCGACCAAGGACGAATTCTCTGTGTCGTCGAGCGACATAGAGATATAATACGTCAGCCGGTTGTCTGCAGATTTTGCCAGACTCTGAAGCCGCTCGATAAGGACTTTCGCCCGCGAGTCGGCAGATTCGAAACCGTCTCCGAATCCCCAGGCGATAAGGGAGGGATGATTCTTATCCCGATGAATCATCTCTCTCGTATAGTTCTCTACCAGCGTTCGGTAATTTTCAGCGGCAAAGATATCGGCAGGGACTTCGTAGAGTGGAATCTCTTCCAACGCAAGGAGGCCGTACTGGTCGCAAAGATCGAGCATGAAGGGATGAGGCGGGTGGAAGCCAAAACGAACAGCGTTGGCGCCGAGATTCTTTATGAGGACAATATCCTTTTCCATCTGTTCATACGACAACGCGCTCCCCTGATCGGGTGAATCCTCGCACCAGACAATTCCGCGCAGTGTAACGGGAGCTCCGTTGAGAACGACACTTCGCTTTTCCTTGCCGATCGTTCGAATGCCGGTCTGTATCTTGAATTCGTCCAGCACGATGGCTGTTTTTGCTTCGCCGGTTGAGATTGTGGCTTTCAGTGAATAGAGGTTTGGCTGGTCGGGATTCCACATTTTCGGATTGGGAACCAGAACCGTGGCCTGCACGACAATATCCCTGTTTGTTTCCGGCGTGAAGGCGACAGGAAGGCTTTTACCCACAGCAACGCCGCTGGCTTTTTCCGAAACTTCAAGCGCAAGGGTCATCGGAGCAGCGCCGGGCCGATCCCCGAAGCTGAGTCTCGATAGATCGCGGCTGGAAATTACAGCCTTCACCGAAAGCTTAACCATCTTTGGGTCAAGATTCTCAGGTTCAACCGTCAAGTCATCAATCCAAACAGGCGGGGTGGCGACGATAAATATATCCCTGAAGATGCCTCCATAATTCTTCCATCCGCCGATCTGCTGCCGAAGAGGAAGCGTGCTCTTCGAGTTGAGCGAATTATCGACAACTACCCGAATGACATTCTCGCCGCCAAGCTGCAGCGTGTTCTCCGGGATCAGGAAAGAAAAAGAGGAGTAGCCGCCTTCATGCTTGCCGATGAAAACTTCATTGAGGTAGACTTCCGCCTGGTAATTGATCCCGTAGGCGACAAATTTCAGACTGTGGGCCGCTAAAAGGTATGCAGGAAGGTCGAATTTTCGCGTAAATATGATTTTTCCGTCAAAATCGACAGCGGAGGGTACAAGAATTTCGCTCCACGTAGCCCCTTCATCAGTGGAAAAATTCCACTTGCCCGACAAATCGATTATAGACCTGGTCGACGAGGATAAATTAAGAACCTCGGGGCGCGATTTTTGTCCATTTTCGTAGATCTGGGTCTTTGAGAACGAGACAGCGGAAAAGACGAGAAGACAGCTAGCAGCGAGGAAAAAGCGATATATTGAGGTTTGCAATAATGGACTCAAAATTATGGAAGAATAGAGCAATTTCCTAACATCTGGAGCTAAACAAGTCCTTTATTCCATCAAATATAATACACAAGAGCCCGAAAAGCAATGAAAATAAAAATGCTCTAAGCCACTATAAATTAGCGACTTAGAGCAACTTGCGAACGTAGAACTCAAGAAATTTGGCCGAATTTACTGCTAATCTGGCCGATCCTATGCAGCCGCAATTATGGCAGAAAAGGAATCGGCTTTGAGGCAGGCCCCGCCAACCAGTGCGCCGTCGATATCAGCCTGACCCAGAAGTTCTTTCGCATTGTCCGCCTTCACGCTTCCGCCATACTGAGTGATGAGTTTTTCAGCTACGTTCCACGAATACAACTGAGCGACAAGTTTGCGGATTAACTGATGGACTTCTTCCGCCTGCTGCGGTGTAGCATTTTTTCCTGTCCCTATCGCCCAGACCGGTTCGTATGCCACGATGACATTGTCCAGCTCGGCCGGAGTGAGGCCGGCAAGCACACCTTTAATTTGCGCTGTGATAACTTTGTCCGTGATTTGTTTCTCGCGTTCATCGAGCGTTTCCCCGACGCAGATAATCGACTTCAATCCCCCGGCAAGGACCTTCTTTGCCTTTTGATTTATCAGTTCATTGGATTCATGGAAATATTGTCTCCGCTCTGAGTGCCCGACGATAACATATTCGCACCCCGCGGATTTGAGCATCTTGAGAGAGACTTCTCCCGTATAGGCGCCGTCGTCGTGTACCGAAACATCCTGAGCGCCTAATTTGATACTGCTCCCCTTGAGGAGCTGCTGGGCAACGACCAGCGACGTGAATGGGGGACAGACGATGACGTCAGCTTTTGCATTGACGACCGATTTTTTGAGGCTTTCAATGAGTTCCGCAGTCTCGAAAACATCCTTGTTCATTTTCCAATTTCCGGCAATAACTTTCTTTCTCATGGATTTCTCTTTCGTGTAAGTATCAGCGTAAGATGAAGAATGATGATGTGAGTTAAGTGTTTCCTAGTTTCTTCCTTAGAATCTCATTCACTACTTTGGGATTTCCTTTCCCCTTCGTCGCTTTCATTGCCTCGCCCACAAAGAATCCCAGCAATTGCGCCTTCCCCTTTCTGTACTCTCCCAGCTGTGCAGGGTTCTTTGACAGAATCTCGTCGATGATTTTTTCGAGAGCGCCAGCATCCGAAACCTGAACGAGTCCCTTTCGCTCGACAATAACCTTGGGATGTTCCTGTGTCTTGAGCATTTCGTCGAACACTTCTTTTGCAATTTTCCCGCTGATCACTCCGTCGCCGATGAGATTCACCATCGCAGCCAGGTTGGAAGGCGTGACGGGAAAGTCTGAAACCTTCAGGTGTTCGTCGTTGACGACCCGCAAAACGTCCGTCATCACCCAATTGCTGATCGACTTGTATCCCTCCGGGGCTTTGGCCGACAGGTGAACGGCCGCATTCTCGTAGTAATCTGCCAGATCCTTTTCAACAGTGAGGATGTCCGCATCGTACTTGGGCAGGCCGAACTGTTCAATAAAACGATTCCGGCGTTCCCTTGGCAGCTCCGGGAGCGTCGACCGTATTTCGGTTATCCATCTCTCGTTCACCAGTACCGGTACCAAATCCGGATCGGGAAAGTATCGATAGTCGTGAGCCTCCTCTTTGCTGCGCATGGAAACAGCGACGTTCTTGTCCGCGTCCCAGAGAAGTGTTTCCTGTATGACACTTCCGCCATCCTCGATCAACCCGACTTGACGATCGATTTCATACTCCAGCGCACGCTCGACATGTCTGAAGGAGTTCATATTCTTCACTTCGGTCTTCGTCCCGAGCTTCTTCTCGCCTTTCAGACGGACCGAAACGTTTGCATCGCAGCGCAAACTCCCCTCTTCCATATTGCCGTCACAAATACCCAGATATGTCACGATTTGCTTGATCATGGCAAGATACTGGTGTGCCTCGTGGGGTGAACGGATATCCGGCTCAGACACGATTTCGATAAGAGGAACCCCGCATCGATTGACATCGACGAGAGTGTCGACATCCACATCGTGGATTGATTTCCCCGCATCTTCTTCCATGTGGATGCGGGTGATCCCGATCCGTTTCGTCGTTCCGTCATTCAGCTCCGCGTCGACATATCCAAGAAGGCAAATCGGCTCCTCATACTGCGAGATCTGGTACCCCTTCGGGAGGTCTGGATAAAAATAGTTCTTTCTTGCGAACACAGACTTCGGTGCAATCTGGCAGTGTGTCGCGAGACCCATTTTGAGGACGAAGTCCACGACGCTCTTATTCAGAACCGGCAGCACGCCCGGCATTCCGAGACATACCGGACAAGAGTTTGAATTCGGGGAGTTCCCGAACTTCGTTGTGCAGCTGCAAAAAGCCTTGGAGTTCGTCAGGAGCTGCGCGTGGACTTCGAGGCCGATGACCGCTTCGTATTTATCGTTGATTGTCATGGTCTGAGTTTGGCTCAAGCCGCAAGTGCGTTCGTTACTTTCTCAGCTGCATCTTTCAGGTTCTCAGCAACAAGAAAACTCATGCCCGATTTCTTGAGAATCTCTGCCGCGAGGTCCGCATTGGTGCCGGCCAGCCGAATCACAATAGGGATTTTTACCTCGACTTTTTTCGCCGCTTCCACGACTCCGGTCGCCACGCGATCGCAGCGGACAATTCCTCCGAAGATATTGATCAGGATGGCTTTCACGTTTTTGTCGGCAAGGATTATCTTGAAACCGCTTTCAACGGTCTGCGCGTTTGCACCGCCGCCGACATCGAGAAAATTCGCGGGGTCTCCCCCTGCGAGCTTAATGATGTCCATCGTTGCCATGGCGAGTCCGGCGCCGTTGACCATACAGCCAACATTACCGTCAAGTTTAATGTAGTTGAGGTTCGACTTCGATGCCTCGATCTCCAGGGGTTCTTCTTCATCAAGGTCCCGGAGCTGTGCAAACTCTGGATGGCGGTAGAGCGCGTTGTCGTCGAAGTTGATTTTTGCGTCGAGCGCCAGCACATTTCCCTCCTTTGTAAGAACGAGCGGGTTAATCTCGGCGAGGGAGGCATCGGTGGCTTCATAGGCCTTATAGAGCGCAAGCAGAAATTTTACGCCATTCTTAAACGCTTCGCCGGTAAGGCCGAGGGCGAAAGCCACTTTCCGGGCTTGAAACTGCCGCAGTCCGACGGAAGGATCCACGTGTTCTTTCACGATCTTCTCCGGCGACTCGGCGGCCACCTTTTCGATTTCAACTCCCCCTTCGGTCGAAGCCATTACGACATTCATCGATTTGGCGCGATCGAGTGTGATGCCGACGTACATTTCCTTTGCGATATTGATGCCTTGTTCAATGAGGAGCCTCTTGACGACTTTGCCTTCGGGCCCGGTTTGATGCGTCACAAGCCGCATTCCAAGAATGCTCGAGGCCAATGTTTTCACCTCGGCGAGGCTCTTTGCCACTTTGACCCCTCCTCCTTTTCCTCTCCCGCCTGCATGGATTTGAGCCTTCACGACCCAGACACTCCCTCCAAGCTTTTCAGCCGCGGCGACCGCTTCGTTAACAGAAAAAGCAACACTTCCCTCCGGCATTGCCACGCCGTATTTCCGGAGTATTTCCTTTCCTTGGTACTCATGTATTTTCATCGAAACTCCTCAAAGGATACATATCGTTGCCGGATATTAACCGCCCAAGATCATTTTATCTTTTCTGAAATCGCCTTCGCTTGAGTGAAAAGAAGGAGATAATCGCGCCCGCCCGCTTTCGAATCGGTCCCCGACATGTTGAATCCCCCGAAGGGGTGCACGCCAACGAGGGCTCCGGTTATTTTCCGATTCACGTAAAAATTGCCCACATGGAATGACTTTTTGGCCTTCTCGATTTTCTTCCGGTCCTTCGTCCACACTCCGCCGGTGAGCCCATACTCAGTATTATTCGCGATCTCGAGGGCGTGATCGAAATTCTTCGCTTTGATCACGGCGAGTACCGGGCCAAAAATTTCCTCCTGTGAGATCGTCGAGTTCGGTTCAACGTCTGCGATCACCGTCGGCTGGATGAAGTAACCGTTCCCTTCGGTTCGCTTCCCGCCGGCGATAAGCCGTCCTCCCTCTTGCAGGCCTTTTGCGATATAGGCCAATATCTTTTCTTGCGCGCCTCGATTAACCACCGGCCCCATAAAATTTCCCGGGTCATCTGAAACGCCCACATTCAGCTTCGCGACTTTTTCTTTCAGTAGTTCCAGAAATCTGTCATAGACTTTCTCCACGACAATCGCACGTGAAGCCGCGGAACACTTCTGACCTTGAAACCCGAATGCAGAGGCCACCGTAGCCTGCGCGGCCTGTCCAAGGTCTGTATGATCATCAATGATGATCGAATCTTTTCCACCCATCTCTGCGACAACCCGCTTCAGCCATCTCTGACCCGGCTGAACTTTTGCCGCAAGCTCATTGATATGGATCCCCACTTCCTTTGATCCAGTAAACGAGACAAACCTCGTTTTAGGATGCGCGACGAGCGAGTCTCCGACTGACGCGCCGGAACCGGTGACGAAATTTATCACTCCCGCCGGAAGACCCACCTCTTGCATCAAAGAAAAGAATCTCCATCCGGTAAGAGGAGAATCGCTCGACGGCTTGAGGACTACCGTATTTCCTGCAACGACAGCGGCGGAAGTCATTCCAACCAGAATCGCCAGGGCAAAATTCCACGGGGGAACAACCACGCCGACCCCGAGCGGGATGTATCGCAGTTCGCTTTTTTCTGTCGGAATCTTGGTGACGGGCTGGGGGCCCGCAAGACGCAGCATTTCCCGCGCGTAGAATTCCAGGAAATCAATCGCCTCGGCCGTGTCAGCATCGGCCTCCGGCCAGGTCTTCCCTACCTCGTAGACCATTGTGGCGCTGAACTCATGCTTTCGCTTCCGCATGATCGCGCCGGCCTTGAACAAATAGGCGGCTCGCTTCTTAGGGTCGACAAGCTTCCACTCCTCAAATTTTGCGGATGCCGCATCGATCGCCTGAAGTGCAAGCGGAACAGTTGCCTTTTGAAAAACGCCGACGACTTCGTTCGGGGTGGAAGGATTGTAGGAGTTCAGCTTCTCGTCTGCGCGATATTCCTTCCCGCCGACGACGATCGGATACTCCTTCTGAAACTCCGAGCGAATTTTCGCGAGCGCCTTTTCCATCGCCTTCCGCTCAACTGGTTTCGTGAAATCAGTCAGCGGTTCATTTTTGAATTTTGAAATTGTCATATCGGGTCCTTGATACCAAATCAATATTGAAGAAATAGTAAGATCTTTGCGAGGCTGTTTTCAGCGCAGCGCCATCACCACGGCGCCGTACGCCGGCGGAGCCATCGGCTCGATGATTTCGATTTCGGGGAACGTTATTCCGATTTGCCGGAACAATGCCGACCTCAATGGAGTGTCGTTCGAGATCAGGCCGCCGACGAACGAAAGCGGAATCTTTCTTCTCACCACTTGTTTCTCTCCCCCGGTGAATTTCCGGACGAGAGCACGTACATGTTCCGTGAGAGCCAGCGACGACATCTGAATAATCTCAGCTGCGGCCGCGTCTCCGTCTTTTGCTGCATCCATCACAGACGGAGCGATCGTTGAAAAATCCAGATTGTTGCGATAGACCGAGGCAATGACGTCTTCGGGCTTCTTCAATCCGAATCTCTTTGCGATCAAAGCCGCAAGGCCCGTTGCTCCGGAGCGTCCATCCATCTGGCGGCAGACAGCGATGAGAGCTTGCCGGCCGATAAAATACCCGCTCCCTTCATCGCCCAAGATCCGGCCCCATCCTCCCGTGCGATGGACCCTGCCTTGCTCATCTTTTCCAAAAGCGATAGAGCCCGTCCCCGCGATAAGAATGATGCCGGCATTTCCTCTAAACGCCCCTTCAAGGGCAACGCGGGCATCGCTCTCGATTCGCACTTTTCGTATTCGAATCTTCTTTGAGGCGAGCAGTTTCTGCAGCGCCGCGGTCATCTTCTTCTGGTCAGCAAGCCTTCCGGCTCCTGCCAGGCCGATCGTCATCGCCCTGATGCTCTGTGTCGATGAACCGGCAGACTCGCAGCATTCCCCGATCAATGAGAGAAGGGCGCGAGCAACTTTATCAAAACCAACTATTTGCAGATTCGCTGGCCCCGAAACGTGCTGACCAACGACGTTCCCCTTCAGGTCGGAAATAAGTGCCAGCGTTTTCGTCCCGCCGCCGTCGATACCGATGACGAATTGTGGAGGTCTCATTGCAAAAACGCCGTCATTATTGGCCGTAGTGGACTAAATTACGAAGATATGGATAGAGAATCAAGAAAACCACAGTTCAGGTAGTGGGCTACTTTGAATTAAAGGTCATTGCGAGGCGTTCTTAGCCGAAGCAATCCTCTTGTTTCAAAAGGAGATTGCTTCGTCGCTTCGCTCCTCGCAATGACCTTTTTTGAAAGTGCCCCGCTACCACAGTTGAGGACCTGTGTCAGTTAGACAACACCGATGCAATACTCGATCGTCATGTAGAAACAGAGATCGGCGCCAGAGGACTTCAGATCGTCTTCCGTCCGAACTCAGGATCGATCTTCACGTACGATGCAACAATAAAACCAGGAATCGTTGAAAGCATGATCCACAGAAAGAAGTTCTTATAGCCTATCGCTTCTTGCACAACTCCGCTCGCCATCCCCGGCAGCATCATACCAAGCGCCATGATGCCCGTGCAGATCGCATAGTGAGCGGTCTTGTGTTCGCCATCTGAGATCATGATCATATACATCATATAAGCGGTGAATCCGAATCCGTAGCCGAATTGTTCTACCGCGACGGCGGCATTGATGATAAACAAATTTCCCGGCTGTGTCTGTGAGAGATAGACAAAAACCAGATCGGGCAGATGTATGGCGAGTACCATCGGCCAGAGCCAGAACCTGAGCCCATGGCGTGAGATCACGTATCCGCCGAGCAGGCCGCCGATTGTCAGCGCAAGAATGCCGACCGTACCGTACACGATCCCTACTTCAGTAGTGCTTAAACCGAGGCCCCCAACAGCATTCCCATCGAGCAGAAACGGAGTAACAAGTTTTACGAGCTGCGCCTCTGCGAACCTGTAGAGAAGAAGGAATGCCAGCACCAACCCAATTTTTTCTTTCCTGAAGAAGAGCGCGAAGATGTGTACGAACTCTTCGAATGGGCGCCGGGTCACTTCCTTTCTCTGTACTCCGTCGGAAACCGGAAACGGGAGAACGATCTTGTGATAGATGCAGAACACAATGAAAACGACGGCGGCTGCGCCAAAGGACCAGCACCACGCCGTCCTGATGTTGCCTCCGGTGTGGTTTTCCAGATACCCGGCCAGCACAACGAGTGCTCCCTGTCCGCTGATCATTGCGATGCGATAGAAGGTGCTTCGAATACCAACAAATGCCGATTGCTGTTTTTGTGGAAGCGCCAGCATGTAGAAACCGTCCACGGCAATGTCGTGTGTCGCCGAGCTGAACGCCATCAACCAGAAGACAGCGAGCGAGTACCGGAAAAACCCCGAGAGCGGAAGTGTCAAAGCGACGGCTGCGAGCATCCCTCCAATAACGAGCTCGGCAACCACGATCCAGTTTCGCTTCGTTCCAAACATCTCCACGAATGGACTCCAGAGCGGCTTGATCACCCATGGAAGGTAGAGCCAGCTGGTGTAGAAAGCGATTTCCGCGTTTGAGATTCCCAGACGCTTATACATGATGACCGAAACAGTCATCGCGACGACGTAGGGAATTCCTTCAGCAACATAAAGCGATGGAACCCATGCCCATGGGTTCCGGGTTCGTTGGCTGTTCCTTGTGACGAGGGTCTCTGTCGTCATGTCGCCGATCTCATTCTCGATGATTGCCGTTAATACAGCTTCGACAGCTCGCTCTGTCTGAAGTAATGTCCTAAAATCGTCTCGCTATTGATCCCCCTTGACGCCATCACCGCCGCGCCGATCTGGCACATGCCGACTCCGTGTCCCCATCCCGCTCCATACAGGAGAAAATGCTTCGGCACTCCGTTCTCATCCCGTTCCGTCATCACGATAAAAGCCGAGCTGTAGAGATGAGTTTCAGAAAGCCAGCGGCGTATTTCTAGTTCCTTCCCCAACACCAATGTCTTTTTGGATCCTTCGATACGAAGCCTGACGATCCGTCCGGATGGACCGCGTTGAATCGGAGCGAGGTTCAGCAGCGTGCCGAAATCGATCCCCGATTTTTGCTTGATGAGGTTCTCGAGTTTTTCCCTTTCGTAGTCGATCACCCATCTGAAAAAGTTCGTTGTGTTCCAATCGAACGAGGGAAGGATTTGGTGCAGGAAGGCCTGGTCTATGCAATTGCAGTAGGCGCTTGGATTGGAGAGAATCCAGTCTTCGGCCTCGCCCTCGGCGGCAATCGCTGGCAGGCTCTTTTCAGAATCGGAGACTGAGACAAGATATGGCAGGTGCCTCTCCTCCCATGCGCTTTCGAATTCTTCCGTACGGCCTCCACAGGCTTTCGAAAACCGCGCGTCACAGATTTCCCCGCGATACGTTATGAAGAAACCGCGCGTTGCTTCAACAGCATCGACCGCCTTGCGGGATCCTGCTCTGGCAAGTCCCTGGTATCGCTGGCAGTGATCGTCCGCGCAGACATCATACAGATCGTGGTCTTCACGGTCGTACCAACGAAGCAGTTCGCCATCCGCCTCGATACCACGGGGTCGCTCTTTTTTGTTCCCTCCGGGCTTGCTCAACATCGCAGCCAGCCAGCTCCGTGAAACGATGGCATGCGCCTTCAGAAATTCAAATGGAGCTTCGCCGCTCATTTCGGACGCGACGACGCTCGCGAGATAATCTTCAAGGTTGATCTCGTTGATCGCCGCCAGCGTGCCATCATCGCGCTGCCTGAACCGCAACGCTCCGGCAAATTCCTGATCCTCCTCGTTCTCCCAATGGAACTTCAAACCGATGGTCACGCGCTTCAATGTGAAAGTTCCTCCGGCATCAGGCCGGCAGAACAGATCAGTCTCCTTGTAGACATATTTTGATTTGTTGCAGGAAATGACAAGGGCTTTTCCTTCGGACCGCACGCTGAATTCCCCGACGATCCGGTCCGCGCCGTTGACCGTAAAGGCGCCGTTGAAAATGCCGCGCACCTCGCGGCACCGGTCAAGCACTCCTACATTAATTTTGGGTTCCTCTGCGATCACAATCCTTTCACCATTCAAATATCCCGGAACGAGTCTTGGCAAACGTTCGTCGACATTGTATTCTACATCGCATCGAAGATTCTTTCCAGCTCCCGATCGGATACCGAAACTTCATCCAAGATGGACTCGAGCATTTTCGCGTCAATGCGATCAAAGTCCATTCTCCGCGGCGTGATAATCAGGCCACCCATATCGACAAGCGCCGGGCTCACGAGGACTCTCTCGTTCCCTTCTCGATAGAAAACGTCCGGACGATGTTTCCGTCGCGGGAACACAATCGACCTCCATACTCCGTCCTGAAATGTGGAGAGCAAGTTCATTTTCGGCTCCGGCGATGTCGCATCCGATTTCTCCATGACAATGAGAAGCTTTGCCAACGCGGCCGCCATTTTTTCTTTCTTCTGTGAGTCCATAACAATAACTCGTCTGCCATAATCGGCCAGCGACGAGTAGTTTACCGCGTTAAACATCTTCTTTCTCACCAGTCGCGTTTGAACTTTCGCATCGCTCTCAACGGGTATTCCTCCAGCCGGAGATAGCTGAAAATGCAAATGGTCGGGAGCAGAGGCACCGCACTCCGGCCCGTTGTAGAAAACCGAGAACTCCCCGCTCACGGCTTCTGTCAGCGACAAAAGCGTCTCGATGTGCGCCCCAAGAAGCTGCGGAACATGCTTCACGCTCGAAACGGTAAAATGCCTTTCGAAGATTGGGTTCGGGTTGCACAAAATCAGGAAATCCCCGTCAAACGAGATTGCTTTCTGACTTTCAGGAAGGTTCTCCGGACAGAGAAAACATTTTCGCTCCCGGACAGTTTTGTCGTCGACTTTTGCATCCGTGCTGACGATTCGCCTTGGGTTCCATTGAAGTGTGACCGAAAATCCATTGCAGTTGATCTCGCGTACCTCAATGGAACTGAGTGCACGATACCCCTCTGCCAGCTGCGGCCAAGCCCGTTTCTGTTCAATGAGAAGAGATGTCAAAAGTTTCGCGGCGGTTCCAGGCGGCGAGCCGGCGTTGACAGATGCAAAGTGATCTTTAGGAAGCAATGGATTGTCGAAGAAGGAATTAACGTTTTCGGTTCATTTGTTGCCGGGCAATTATTTCGACCGTTCTCAGAAAGTCTTTGTAGGAATCATTCCGGTTGGCATTCTCAATGGTCAACGAGGCGTCCGAGTTCCCTTCCCACCGCCGGCACAGATATAGCGGCTCGTATATCCTGCCGATACGGTACTCACGGGAAAGCCGGAGCACCATGCCGTAATCCTCACCATAGCTGACGTTCGGGAATCGAATTGTGCGGCACAAGGCCGTGTTGAACGCTCGCGGCGCGCCCAAGCCGTTGATCCGAAGGGCATTATTCCGGCCGTTCTTCGGCGTCCACTCCTTGTGATCGATGACTCCGGGAGGGATTTCCCGCAGAGACATGTCGACGAGCCTGTATGCACCGATCACCATCGCCAAACTGGCGCTCTCGAACGGCTTCACCATCTTCGCCAACGCCGTTTCATCTGCAAAGAGATCATCCGAATCCAACTGGACGGCATATTTCCCGCATCGATCCGAGGTCATGGCCTCATTCCAACAGCCGCCGATGCCGAGATCGAGACGTTTTGGAATGATATGGCACAAAGCGGGTTCCCTGCCGGCCAACGCTCCAACAACTTCGGTGGTTCCATCTGTCGAGTGATTGTCCACGACGATAACGTTGAATGGAAAATCCGTTTTCTGGCCGAGCGCGCTTTTGATCGCCTCTGTGATCGTGCTTTTGCGATTGCGGACCGGGATCACGACACTCGCCAAGCCGGGAAAAGTTATCGCTGTTTTCGGTACCCGTTTAAATACCGGCTTCAGGTATGCATCGATATGTTTGAGATACCCGATAGCGACCTCTTCCATTTCCTTTTGCACCCGGCGGTTTTTCGGATCGACGTACTCAAACTGCTCTTCCGCTGCAAGAGGTACATCGGATGCGTGGCATGTGGAGAGGTACTCTCTGATATGGATTAGCCTCTGGTCAATCGATATCTTGAGGCGAAGATCGTAGAGCCCGGCGTGGCGCGTACGCGGCAGAGTCCCGTATTTCTTCAAAGCAGCACGTGAAGCCGAGACTGAAAGGAGCATGAACGGACCAAAATCGAAGTTGTCGCGAATACTTCCGAGCTGGTAGTCCTGGACCGGATGATCCGATCGCATCCCGTTCTTGATTTCATAATAGTCCGAATAGACGATGCCGGCCCGCGTCTCGTCGCCTACGTCAATGAAACGTTCGATCGTGTCACTCCCAAGATCGATCTGACCGCTGTGGCTGATGAAGAAGAGGTACTTATCGGGAACACGCGTGAGGAGCCGATGCAGCGTTGCACTAGAGGTTATCGAATCGGTCCTGATTCCTTCGCATTTGGAGCCCTGAGGTGTGTACCTCCCGCTGTGGAAAACATAGACTTTCGAAATCGAGGGCGATTGTATGAACTGACGGAGGTTTTGGTCAAAGAAGGGTTGAGTGGAGAATGGAATTGCGACCGCTGCCACGTTCATTCGTTTTCTCCGTTTGGGACATTCGCTTCATCGATCTGGCGCAGCGATCCATCACTGCGCCAGCCGAACAAATGTAGAAAGTTTCAGCGGGGAAATCAAATGGCAAGCAGACTCATCATGCATCGCAGCCACAGTTATGCGGAACGCTTCATCTTTCGGAATCCGATCACCCCTTCCCGGTCCAAAACGATCTCGACCTTGTCCCCTTCAGAGAATTCTCCGGCGAGGATTCGTTCCGAGAGGGTGTTGACAATATGCTTCTGAATGACACGCTTCAGCGGACGTGCTCCAAAACTTGGATCATACCCGAGCTTCGCGAGCCACTCCTTCGCCTCTTCTGAAACCGAAAGGGTCATCTCCTTCTGCGCCAATAACGAGGCAAAACGATGCAGTTGAAGGTCGACAACTTTTTTGATGTCGTTCCGCGAGAGCGGCTTGAAGAGGATAATCTCATCGACCCGATTGAGGAATTCCGGACGAATTGATTGCCGCAGCATTTCGAAAAGTTTGGCTCGCAGCTCTCCGTGGATTTCTTCCCAGTCCTCGTCCCCCTCCAGACCGGTCAGCTTTTCCTGGATCAAATGAGATCCGAGGTTCGAAGTCATAATAACGACGGTGTTTTTGAAATTGACGGTTCTCCCTTTTGAATCGGTCAACCGGCCGTCGTCGAGCATTTGCAGCAGCACATTGAACACTTCCGGGTGCGCTTTTTCGATTTCGTCCAACAGCACGACCGCGTAGGGCTTGCGCCGCACAGCTTCCGTCAACTGGCCTCCCTCCTCGTATCCAACGTATCCCGGAGGTGCGCCGATGAGCCGGGACACGGAGAATTTCTCCATGTACTCGCTCATGTCGATGCGGATGATCGCCTCTTCATCATCAAAGAGGACCTCTGCAAGCGAACGAGCCAGCTCTGTTTTTCCAACGCCGGTTGTTCCAAGAAAGATGAATGATCCGATGGGACGTTTCTCGTCTTGCAGACCTGCGCGGCTTCTGCGGATCGCATCGCTCACTGCCTTCACCGCTTCTTCCTGATCGACCATCCGCTCATGAATCTTGTCTTCAAGATGGAGCAGCCTGGTCCGTTCGCTCTCCAGCATACGCATCACAGGGATCCCGGTCCACTTGGAAACTATTTGCGCAATATCCTCCGCGTCAACTTCTTCCTTCAGCATCTTGTGCACTTTTTGGACGTCGGCGAGTTTTGCAGTTTCAGCCCGGATTTGTTTGTCCAGATTCGCCAGGACGCCATAGCGCAACTCGGCCACCTTCGCCAAATCGCCCTCGCGTTCTTTTTTGTCGGCCTCGATCCGGGTCTGCTCAATCTGTTCCTTCATCGAGCGGATTTTTTGGATCAATACTTTTTCATTCTGCCAATGTGCCTTCAGTTCATTTCTATTCTGATTCAAATCTGCCAGGTCATGCTTGATCTGGGCCAAATGACTCTCGATCGCGGCTTTGTCCGTGTCGTCTGCATATTCGGCCGTTCGTTCGCGTTTAACGGCCTCGGCCTCGATTTCGAGTTGTTTGATCTTCCGTTCGAGGTGATCCAATTCTTCGGGCATCGAATCGATTTCGATGCGGAGCCTGGATGCTGCTTCGTCGACAAGATCGATGGCCTTGTCGGGAAGGAAGCGGTCCGAAATGTATCGGTGGCTTAACTGGGCCGCTGCGACGATTGCTGCATCGGTGATCCTGACACCATGATGCACCTCGTAACGGTTGCTGAGTCCTCTGAGGATCGAGATTGTATCTTCGACGCTTGGTTCTTCGACAAGGATCGGCTGGAACCTCCGTTCGAGCGCCGGATCTTTTTCGATGTACTTTTTGTACTCGTCAAGCGTGGTCGCGCCGATCGCGCGCAGATCTCCCCGGGCCAGCGCCGGCTTCAGCATGTTCGATGCATCGACAGCGCCCTGGGCGGCCCCGGCTCCGACGAGGGTGTGCAGTTCATCGATGAAAAGAATGATCTGTCCGTTTGAATCTTCGACTTCCTTCAAAACCGCCTTCATTCGTTCCTCGAACTGCCCGCGGAAACTGGCGCCCGCAATCATTGACGCCATGTCGAGAGCGACAATGCGCTTCGTCTTAAGGCTCTCCGGCACGTCGCCTTGTATGATTCTATGGGCGAGACCTTCGGCAATTGCCGTCTTGCCGACACCCGGCTCACCGATGAGTACGGGGTTGTTCTTTGTTCGTCGAGAGAGGACCTGCAGAACACGCCGAATCTCTTCGTCCCTGCCGATCACCGGATCGAGCTTTCCTTTTCGGGCGAGTTCGTTCAGGTCTCGGCCGAATTTCTCGAGCGCCTGAAATTTGTCTTCGGGATTCTGATCCGTCACCCGCTGTGATCCGCGTACTTCTTTGAGGGCCTTAAGCACGTTTTCACGCGTGACGCCCTGGTCAAGAAGCAGCTTCGCTCCGTTGTTTTGCTTTTGTTCGAGGAGCGCAAGCAGCAGATGTTCAGTGCTGACAAACTCATCTTTCAGCTGTTCAGCCTCCTCTCGTGCCTGATCCAGCACTTTCTGTGTTGTCCCCGAGATATACTGCTGGCTCGAGCCCTGGATCTTCGGAAGCTTTTCGACGATCTCATTGATCTTTATCTTAACGTAGTCGACGTTCGCCCCGAGCTTCTGCAAGATCGGAGTGACGATACCCTGAGCGTCCTGCACCAATGCCGCGAGGAGATGCTCCGGTTCTATTGACTGGTTGCCGTAACTAGACGCAATTTCCTGTGCGTTTTGAACGGCTTCCTGGGATTTAATTGTAAATTTGTTGTAGTTCATATGTAAGTTCTGAGTCCTAAGTCTTTAGTGCTTGGTGCTTGGTGCTTCGTGCTTGGTGCTTTGTTCTTTGTCCGTGGATCTGAGTATGCAAATCTTGATCGTCTCTGTTTACATCTTCCCCTTCCCAAACTCCTGGGCTTCTAACTTTTTACTCGCCTTCTTATCTATAACTATTTCCACGGCTTCTTGCTTGTCTTTCGTCTGGAAATCATGGTAGGCCGTCAGAGACGCAAAGTTTCCGATTGTACGACGGCTTGTAACCATGGCAATGATTCCACAAATCAGGAGGAATGCGAGGGCGCTCAGAGAAAGGATTGTGAGGGTATCAGAATTCATATTCACATATCCCAGGAATTGTTTCTCGCCGGCTTCTTAGACAAAAGGCGAGGTTTCTCGCCTCGCCTTCCGTTTACACCGCATCGTTCAACCTCTATTTGATATTACCATCTGCGCAATCTGCCATCTGCGCTAAATCTGCGTCATCTGTGTAATCACATTACTTGTCGTCCACCACTTCAAAGTCGGCGTTTTCAACTTTCTTCTCGTCCTTCTTATCCGAAGGGGCGCCTTGCTGTCCGGCATCTGGTCCTGGTTGAGGTCCCTCTGGACCGCCCGGGGCTTTCTGCTTTGCAGCTTCGTACATCTTTGTGGAAGCTTCATTCCAGATGGTATTGAGTGCTTCCATTTTTGTTTTGATGTCAGCCGGATTGTTCAGCTTGATAGCTTCCTCAAGAGCAGTTGCCGCAGACTCAAGGCTCGACTTTGTCGCGCCATCCATCTTGTCGCCCAGTTCCTTCACCTGCTTGTGCGTAGAAAACACGAGGTTGTCCGCCTGGTTCTTGAGTTCGATCTCCTCTTTTCTCTTTACGTCTTCTGCCGCATGCGCCTGCGCATCTTTCTTCATCTTCTCAACTTCTTCTTTGCTTAGTCCTGAGGATGACGTGATGCGGATGCTCTGCTCTTTGTTCGTTGCCTTGTCTTTGGCAAGAACGTGAAGCATGCCGTTTGCATCGATGTCGAATGTGACTTCGACCTGAGGAACACCTCGCGGTGCCGGGGGAATTCCATCCAGATGAAATCTTCCTAGCGTGCGATTATCGCTGGCCAATGGCCGTTCGCCCTGAAGTACATGGATCTCAACAGAGGTTTGGCTGTCCGATGCTGTGCTGAATACTTCGCTCTTCCGTGTCGGTATAGTCGTATTGGCGTCGATCAGTTTTGTCATCACGCTTCCGAGCGTCTCGATGCCGAGCGAGAGCGGTGTCACATCCAAAAGAAGCACATCAGTTACATCGCCAGAAAGCACTCCCCCTTGAATTGCCGCTCCGACCGCCACGACTTCATCGGGATTGACTCCCTTGTGGCCTTCTCTTCCAAAAATATCTTTGACGAGCTGTTGCACTCGCGGTACGCGGGTCATTCCTCCTACCAATATCACTTCATCGATCTGGCTTGGCTGGTAACCTGAATCTTTGAGCGCCTTCTCTACCGGCGGAATACATTTCTTGATCAGGTCGTCGACGAGCTGTTCAAACTTTGCCCTCGTGAGGTTCATGTTCAGATGCTTCGGGCCTTCCGCGGTTGCCGTGACGAACGGTAGGTTAATTTCTGTCTGATTCAACTGCGAGAGTTCCATCTTGGCTTTTTCCGAAGCTTCGCGGAGGCGCTGCAACGCCATCGGATCTTTCCGAAGATCGATGCTGTCCGTTTTCTTGAATTCGTCGGCAATATAATCAACGAGCCGCTGATCAAAATTGTCACCGCCGAGGTGAGTGTCGCCATTGGTGGATTTCACTTCAAACACGCCGTCACCAAGTTCGAGGATTGAAATATCGAACGTGCCGCCGCCAAGGTCGAAGACCGCAACTTTGCTGTCTTTGTGTTTCTTGTCGAGACCGTACGCCAGTGCTGCGGCGGTCGGTTCATTGATTATCCGGCGGACCGTGAGCCCGGCTATTTCGCCGGCTTCTTTCGTCGCCTGGCGCTGAGCGTCGTTGAAATACGCTGGAACCGTAATAACCGCTTCCGTTACTTTCTGGCCCAGATAGTCTTCTGCCGTCTGCTTCATTTTCTGCAAAATCATCGCGGAGATCTCGGGCGGAGAGTAGACCCTGTCTCCGACCTGTACGCGCGCCGTATTGTTGTCGCCAGTGACCACCTTGTAGGGAACGAGCGTCATCTCCTCGTTCACTTCGTTCATGAGCCTTCCCATGAATCGTTTGATAGAGAAGACCGTGTTTTGTGAGTTCGTCACTGCCTGCCTTTTAGCAGGCTGGCCCACCAGCCGTTCTCCATTTTTTGCGAACGCCACAACTGAGGGCGTCGTTCTCATCCCCTCTGCGTTTGCTATGACGACCGGATCATTTCCTTCCATCACCGCAACCACTGAGTTGGTGGTACCTAAGTCGATTCCGATTATTTTTCCTGCCATGTGGATACTCCTTCGATTAAAATTGGACCTTCCATTGCGGAAGTCCTTAAGTGAGGCTTATTTCTTGCCAATTAATTTGGCAACCATCGTGCCAAACGAAACGCCTCCTTTTGATTGATTTTGGGCATCTCTCAAACTCGACGTGCGCTCATTGTTGCCATGATGGCAGATTACTCCGTCGGAATCCTGACAAAACACGATGGGATTGCCAAGTTGTCGGTATTGGCTATCCAAAATGATTCCTTGACTTTCCTGTGCAGAATTGATTACCTTGAGGCAAAATTTTTCTTAGCCCGGCTCATTCACTCACATCGATCACCATGATTGAAAAACATAAGACGATGATTTCGTTTGTTCTCTTCTTCCTTGCGATCGAAGGTGGAAAACTGTCGGCTGCCGATCCGAACTCCGCCGGATTGGAGGGAGCGAATCTGATAACGGCCGCCCGTCTGAAATCGCAGCTGACAATCATTGCCTCGGATGAATTCGAAGGACGTGAAACTACCTATCGCGGACAGAAGTTAGCCGCCCTCTATATTGCAGGACAATTTGAGCAGATGGGATTGAAGCCCGCAGGAGACAGCGGCACATACTTCCAGCATTTTCCACTCCTCCGCCTCAGCGTGGATACGAATAGCTATATAGAGACCGCCATGGCCGGCGGCATCACAAAAT
>Ga0265338_10002917_pt1 | contig 24827 bp, 25 predicted proteins | sample 42126metaG_FD_193579 | JGI IMG/M metagenome (GOLD analysis project Ga0265338, IMG submission 193579) | Rhizosphere microbial communities from Carex aquatilis grown in University of Washington, Seatle, WA, United States - 4-21-26 metaG | ecosystem: Host-associated > Plants > Roots > Rhizosphere... | reverse complement strand
CGTGGTCCACATGTCGTCGGGCTGGTCGGCCCTAATCCTCTGCATGATCGTGGGCCCGAGGCTCGGGTTCAAACGGGAGATGATGCCCCCCCACAGCACGGTGCTGTGCATGGTCGGCACGGGGATGCTCTGGGTCGGCTGGTACGGGTTCAACGCAGGCTCGGCGCTCGGGGCCGACACGATCGCGGCGAACGCGTTCACGACGACGACTCTCGCGACCGCGGTCGGCTCGTTCACGTGGGGCGCCCTCGAGTTCATCATCAAGAAGCACGCCTCGATCCTTGGCTTCTGCTCGGGCGCGGTCGCGGGCCTGGTCGTGATCACCCCGGCGACCGGATTTGTCGACCCGACGGGTTCGGTCATCATCGGGCTTTTTGCCGGCGCCGTGCCGTTCGTCTTCTGCGTGAAGCTGAAGGCCGTGTTCGGCTACGACGACGCGCTCGACACCTTCGGCGTCCACGCCGTGGGCGGCACGATCGGGGCCTTCCTGACCGGCATCCTGGCCACCGCGGCCGTGAACCCCAACCTGACCTCGAGCAACCCCGCGGCCCGGGCCAACGGGCTTGCGGAGCTCGTTTCGAACGGGGGGCTCTGGAAGGAGCAGGTCCTCGCCATGGGTTTGACCCTCCTCCTCGCGGTCGTCGCGACGACGGTCATCGGGTTCGCCCTGAAGGCCACCATCGGCCTCAGGCCGACGACCGAGGTCGAGCGCCAGGGATTGGACGTAACCGAGCACCAGGAAGAGGGTTACAACTTCTAATGACCCGATTAGGGGATGCATGAAAGGAGCCCGCTCGAAAGAGCGGGCTTCTTTGTTTCAATGATTTGTGCGACTTTGGGTGCCCGAAGGGTGTTTTGCAGATGAACGATGAACCTCCAGTGCAACACGAACACCCCGGGCTAGGCCCGCCCGTAGATTTTACGACCTTCATGCGTAAATATCAGGACATGGTCTTCACAACCTCTGTGCGCCTCGTTCGGAACGAGGCACAGGCCGAGGACATCGCCCAGGAGGTCTTCATAAAGGCCCACGAGAATTTCGAGATGCTATCGACCAGCCCGTCGGCCGGCGGATGGCTCAAGACAGTCGCGACCAACCTCTCGCTCAACCACCTCCAGCGCTACCGCAAGCGCTGGAAGTTCTTCTCGGAGTTCGGCTCGGACTCCGCCGAGGAGGACGCCCCCGCGGTCGAATTCGCAGCGCCCGACACCTTCTTCGACTCCGTCGACTCGGACGAGCGGCGCGCGTGGGTCGAGGACGCCCTCTCCAAGCTGCCCGACCACCAGAGGATCCCGCTTGTCCTCTACCACTTCGAGGAGCTCCCCTACGACGAGATCGCGGGGCGCCTCGGCGTCTCCCTGGCGAAGGTCAAGACCGACATCCTGCGCGCCCGGGCCGCGCTGGCCAAGATACTGGCCCGCGGCGACGCCTCCTTCCGAATTCTCGCAACCTGATTTCCCCATGAACCCATACAATTCCGACAAGCTCGAGGCCGCGATCCATGGCGTGCTGCGCAGGCTCCCTGACCGGAAGGCCCCCGCGGGTCTTGAGGGGCGCGTGTTCGCCGAGCTGGCCCGCCGGGCTGCCCTGCCGTGGTGGAGGAAGTCCTTCTCCCACTGGCCGTCGACGGTGCGCATGGGGTTTGTCGCCGGCTCGGTGCTGGCCGGCCTTCTCATGGTGCTCGGCCTGATCACCCTCAGCGGCACCCAGAGCGCCCACCAGGTCAGCGGCTCGATCGCCAACTCACTTGCCTGGCTCACCTTTGCCAGGGACCTCGTCTCCACAACCGAAGGCAAGGCGAGGATCCTCCTCGCCGCAACCCCCTCAGTCTGGCTCTACGGCGCCGTCGGCACGGTCGCCGTTTGCTATGCCGCGCTCGCCGCCATCGGCGCCGCGACCTACCGCGCCGTAACGTTCGCGCGCCAGGCCTCCTAAAACCCAATGATTCCCATGATCCCACTCAACAAGACGCTGCGCGCAGGCCTCCTGCTCGGCGCGCTCTTCACACTCTCAGCAATCGCCTACGCGGCGGACGCCGCGAAGCCGCAGGACGCCCAGGCGTCACCGGCGCAGGCCACGCAGAACCAGGCGGTCGCGGCCCCCGCGCCGGAGACCCCGCTGCACGAAATCGGCTCCAGCCCGCAGGCCGTCCCGGCCGCAACCGCCCCCGCAGCCCCCGCCGCGACCACGGTGGTTCCCCCGCCCCCCGCTCCCAGCGCCCCGAACCGGGGCGAGGGCGATGACGGCAACGACCGCGTCTCGGTCAGCGGGTCCACCTACGTGGGCCCCGACGAGACGGTGACCGGCAACGCCGTGGCCGTCATGGGCCCGGTCAAGGTCGACGGGACCGTGGACGGCAACGCCGTCGCCGTCATGGGCTCGAACACGATCAACGGGACTGTGCACGGCAACGCCGTGGCCGTCATGGGCACCCTCAAGCTCGGGCCGAAGTCCCACGTCGACGGCAATGCCGTGGGCGTCGTCGGACTTGTCATCAAGGAGCCCGGCGCCTATGTCGGCGGCAACGTGGTGATGCAGGCCCAGGGCATCGACATGTCCGAGGACTCGGCCGCCTCGTCCTGGTTCCACCACGGCCTGAAGCTCGGCCGGCCGGTGGCGTTCGGACCGCACCTGCACGTGATGTGGATCATCAACGTATGCCTGATCGGCCTCTACGTGCTCCTCGCGCTGGCCTTCCCGAACGGCGTCACGAAGTGCGGCGAGACCCTCTCCCACCGTCCCGGGATCACATTCCTGACCGGCATCCTCTCCATCCTCGGGCTCCCGGTCCTCTTCATCCTGCTCCTGGTCACGGTCGTCGGGATCCCGATTGCCCTGATCGTCCTGCCGCTCTCGATCCTGGCCGCCATCCTGTTCGGCAAGTCGGCGATCTACGCCCTCGTGGGCCGCTCGATACTCGGCAAGCAGATGAGCCCCGCCCTCGGGGCGCTGGTGGGGGCCCTGATCATCCTGGTGCTCTACTTCATCCCGTTCCTCGGCCTGGCGATCTGGTTCATGGTGGCCTTCCTCGGATTCGCCTGCGCCGTGACGACCCTCTTCACGTCGACCAAGGCGGCCCCGCCGGCGCCCCCGGCCGCCGGCTTCGCGCCCCCCGTCATGGCCGCCGCCGCGCCCCAGGATCCGTCCGTCTCGGCGCCGGTGGCCCCGGCCCCGGACCTGGGTTCCGTTCCCCCGCCCCTTGCATCGGTCATGCAGGGCGCCCCCGCGGCCGCGATCCCGGTGCCCCCGCTCGCCGCGCCCGTGGCGGCCTACAGCCAGGCCGCCCTCCCCAGGGCCGGGTTCTGGATCCGCATGGTGGCGCTCCTCCTGGACATCATCCTGATCGCCGTCATCACCGCGGGCCTGGAGCACACGACGGTGCACTTCACCAATGGCGGGGGGCACGCCTCGGGCGGGAGCTTCTTCCCCATCGCGATAGCGACCTACGGGGCCATACTCTGGAAGCTCAAGGGTTCGACGATCGGCGGGATCATCTTCAACCTGCGCGTCGTGAGGGTGGATGACCGGCCGATGGATTGGACCACGGCGATCGTCCGCGCCCTGGCCTGCTTCTTCTCGGCGATCGCGGCCGGGCTCGGCTTCATCTGGATCGCTTTCGACTCCGGCAAGCAGGGCTGGCACGACAAGATCGCGGGCACCGCGGTCGTCCGCCACCCGAAGTCCGTCTCGCTGGTCTGAGATTAGCGGGTTGAACTCAAGGCACGGGGCGTTGCAAGGTAGGCAACGCCCCTGATGCCCACCCGACGACCCGCAGCCAAGAAACGCATCCCCAGGAGGGCCCCGCTCGTGGGGCTCATCATGGGAAGCACCTCCGACTGGGAGACCATGCGCCACGCGGCCGAGTCGCTCGAGTCGCTCGGCGTCCCCTTTGAGAAGCGCGTCGTCAGCGCCCACCGCACGCCCAGGCTCATGTTCGAGTACGCGACCTCGGCCGCTGCCCGCGGCCTGAGGGTCCTGATCGCCGGGGCCGGCGGGGCGGCCCACCTGCCGGGGATGACGGCCTCCCTGACGGCGCTTCCGGTCCTCGGGATCCCGGTCGAGACCACGTCCCTCAAGGGCCTCGACTCGCTCTGCTCGATCGTCCAGATGCCCGGGGGCATCCCGGTCGCGACATTCGCCATCGGCAAGCCGGGCGCGGTCAACGCGGGCCTCTTCGCCGCCTCGATCCTCGCCCACGACCATCCTGCCATAGCCCGGGCCCTGGAGGCCCGACGCAGGGCCCAGACACGCAAGGTGCTGGGCGCACGGCTGCCGTGATCGCCCCGGGAAGAACGATCGGCGTCCTGGGCGGCGGCCAGCTCGGCCGGATGTTCGCCCACGCGGCCCAGGAGATGGGGTACCGGGTCCACGTCTACGAGCCGTCGGGGCCGAGCCCCGCGGGCGCCGTGGCGGAGCGCGAGACGTGCGCCCCCTACGAGGACCTGGCCGCGCTCGAGGCCTTCGCCCGCTCGGTCGACGTCGTCACCTACGAGTTTGAGAACATCCCCTCGGGGCCCCTGCGGGTCATCGAGGGGATCGTCGGTCTGAGGCCGGCGAGCTCGGTCCTCCACGTCTGCCAGAACCGCTCGCGCGAGAAGGCGTGGCTCAGGGCGAACGGCTTCCCGCATGCGCGCTACACCGAGGCGCTCGAGGGCGACATCGTCCAGGCCGCGTCGGAGGTGGGCCTGCCCTGCGTCATCAAGACCGCCGACTTCGGCTACGACGGGAAGGGCCAGATGAAGGTCGACACGCCCAGGGACCTCGCGCAGGCCTCCGCGATCTTCCGCGGGCGGCGCTGCGTCGTCGAGCAGTGGATCGGGTTCGAGCGCGAGATCTCGGTCATCTGCGCCAGGACGAGCCAGGGGGAGACGCGCGCGTTCCCCGCCTCGGAGAACATCCACACGGACCACATCCTGGACATCTCGATCGTGCCGGCGCGGATTTCCGCCGAGGTGGAGCGGGCGGCCCGGGGCCTGGCGGAGCGGATTGCCGACGCCCTCGGCGTCGTGGGGCTCGTGGCCGTCGAGATGTTCCTGGACCCCTCGGGGGAGATCCTCGTCAACGAGATCGCTCCCCGGCCCCACAATTCCGGCCACTGGTCGATCGACGGCGCGGCGACGAGCCAGTTCGAGCAGCACGTGCGCGCGGTCTGCGGCCTGCCGCTCGGGCCCTCGTGGGCCCGCAACCCGACCGTCATGGTCAACATCCTGGGCGACGCCTGGCGGCGCGCCGACGGCTCCCTGGCCCAGCCGCGGTGGGACGCCGTGCTCTCGGAGCCGAGTGCGAAGCTCCACCTCTACGGGAAGCCCGACCCGAGGCCGGGCCGGAAGATGGGCCACTTCACGGTCCAGGGCTCCGACGTCGAGGAGACCCTGGCGCTCGCGCGGGTTCTCAAGGCCCGGCTGTAGGCAGGCCCCTGCCTACTTCGGCAGGAGCTCGGAGACCAGGGCCTTCTCCTCCTTCAGCTCATTCTCGGTGGCGGTGATCTTGGACTTCGAGAAGTCGGTCAGCTTCACCCCCTGGACGATCGTCCATTTCGTGCCGTCGCCGCGGATCGGGTAGGAGAACATGAGGCCCTTTTCGATGCCGTACGAGCCGTCCGAGCAGACGGCGACGCTGAACCAGTCGCCCTCGCGGGTCGGGGTCGTCAGGGCGCGGACCGTGTCCACCACGGCGTTCGCGGCCGACGCCGCCGAGCTCAGGCCCCTGGCCTTGATGATCGCCGCGCCGCGCTGCTGGACCGTCGGCAGGAACGTGTCCTTGAACCAGGCGTCGTCCTTGATCACGTCGATCGCGGGCTTGCCCCCGACGCGCGCGTTGTAGAAATCCGGATACATCGTCGAGCTGTGGTTGCCCCAGATCGCGAGGTTGGAGACCGCCGTCGTGTCCGCGCCCGACTTCTGTGCGATCTGCGCGACCGCGCGGTTCTGGTCGAGCATCGTCATCGCGAACCAACGGTCCCTCGGGACCGAGGGCGCGTTGTTCATCGCGATCAGGCAGTTCGTGTTGCAGGGGTTGCCGACCACGAGGATCCGCACGCCCGCGGCGGCGTTCTTCGCGATAGCGTGGCCCTGGCCTGTGAAGATCTTCCCGTTGATCCCGAGGAGGTCCTTGCGCTCCATGCCGGCCTTGCGCGGGACGGAGCCCACGAGGAGCGCCCAGTCGACGTCCTTGAAACCCTCGTCGAGGGAGGCGGTCGCCTTAATGCCCTTGAGAAGCGGGAACGCGCAGTCCTGAAGCTCCATCACGACCCCGCCAAGGGTCGGCAGGGCCGGCTCGATCTCGATCAGGTGCAGGATCACCGGCTGGTCCGGCCCGAACATCGATCCGGAGGCGATGCGGAAGAGCAGGGAGTACCCGATTTGGCCGGCTGCGCCGGTGACGGCGACGCGTAGGGGAGTTTTCATGAAAGGGGGGAGCAATGTAGCGATTGACAGGGCGAGCGCACGGAGAATCTAGGGGGCCTTGCGGAAGCGCGTGGAGAGCGCGGCATGAACCTCCCTGACAAGGGCTTGCGTGGTTTCCCAGCCGATGCATCCGTCTGTGATCGAGACCCCTCGTCGCAGTTTCTCGACGGGCTGGGGGAAGGGCTGGCTGCCTGCCACCAAGTTGCTCTCGATCATGGCACCCATGATCGACGTGTTGCCCTCGGCGATCTGGGCCAGGAGCTCGCGCATCACGTCGGGCTGGCACTCCGGCTTCTTGGCCGAGTTGTCGTGCGAGCAGTCGACCATGATCGACTTCAACAGCCCCGCCTTCTCCAGCAGCTGCTCGGTCTTCGCGATGTGGGCCCGCGAGAAGTTCGGGGCGCCCGAGCCTCCGCGCAGGACGATGTGGCAGTTCGGGTTGCCGGCGGTCACGACGGCGGACGCGGCGCCGTCCAGGTTGATGCCGAGGAAGGTCTGGGGCTGGGAGGCGGCGCGGATGGCGTTTATCGCCGTCTGCACCGACCCGTCCGTCCCGTTCTTGAACCCCATCGGCATCGAGAGGCCTGAGGCCATCTGCCGGTGGGTCTGGGACTCCGCGGTCCGCGCCCCAATCGCCGACCAGCAGACGAGGTCGGCGATGTACTGCGGGGTGATCGGGTCGAGCAGCTCGGTCGCCGTGGGCAGGCCGAGGTCGAGCACGTCGCGCAGGAAACCGCGCGCGATCCTCAGCCCGGCGGCGATGTCGTTGGAGCCGTCGAGGTGCGGGTCCATGATCAGCCCCTTCCAGCCGACCGTGGTCCTCGGCTTCTCGAAGTACACCCGCATGACGATCATGACCCGGTCGGACACCTCGCGGGCGAGCGCCGCGAGCCTGGCCGCGTACTCCCTGCCGGCGTCGACGTCGTGGATCGAGCACGGGCCGACGATCAGGAGCAGGCGCTGGTCGTCGGTGAAGATGAGCTTGTGGATGTCCTGGCGGGACCGCGTCACGAATTCGGCCTGGGCCTCGGACTTGGGAGTCCCGGCGAGAAGCGCCGTGGGCGAGGGCAGGGGTCGTGTCTCGACGACATTGATGTCCGAGGTCTTTTGCATGGGGTCCCGTGAAGAAGCCCGCAAAGCAGCGGGCCGCAAGGGATTTTGACGCGGCATCGCGCCGGACCCGCGAATTTGGGCAAAAAAAGTGGCGGGCCGCCTACCCCTAGACGGCCCGCCTTTGCTTTCTTATTTACCCCAAAACTCCCGCTAGGCGGGAGAATTGAAAAAATCTACTCTTTCAGTGGTAATCGCTTTGCGGTGATCGTCAAGGAATGCTGCCAAGAAACTGCGCCGTTGCTTCCTAACCGATTTGCCATTAGCCTCTTATCGTTGATGAATTTATCCGAAAAAACCTGGGTTTACCCCTACCGGCCAGCCTGCGTGCTCCGCGCATGGGGGCCCGATGCGGCTGGATTCCTACAAGGCCAGTTTACCAATGACTTAGGTAAGATGCCCGCAGGGGCGTCGGTCTACGGCCTCTGGCTGGACCGGAAAGGGCGCGTGATCGGGGACAGCCATGTGATCCGGGGGCCGCTCGATGGCGAGTTCTGGATCGTGAGCACCGACTCGGCGGGGTCCGCCATCGCGGGACACCTGCAGGCGCACATCATCGCGGACGAGGTCGAGGTCTCGGACGAGTCTCCCGGGTGGCGCGCCATGGCCCTCGTGGGGGAAGGCTGCGGGGAGTGGCTCACCTCCGCGGTGCGCCCGGGTTTCGCGTTCCCCGGGCGCAGGGCGCCCGGGGAGAACTGGGAGTGGCTCTTTCCCGAGGCGGATGCGCCCGCGGCCCTGGCCGCCTCCTCCCAGGGGCGCGCCGTCGCAACGGACGAGATCGAGCGCCTCAGGATCCGGTCCGCCATCGCGTCGGTCCCGGCTGACATCGGCCCTGCGGACCTGCCGAACGAGGGGGGCCTCGACGCCCAGGCGATATCGTATTCAAAGGGCTGTTACACGGGCCAGGAGGTGATGGCCCGCGTGAAGTCCCTGGGGCGGGTCCGAAGGACGCTTGTGCGGGTGCGGGGCGAGGGTGCGCCGCCCGCGCTTCCCGCGGCGTTGTGGCGCGGCGAGCGCAGGGATGGGGAGCTTCGCTCGGCGGTCGCGGACCCGGGCGGCTTCGACGGCCTGGCGCTCGTTTCCGTGGACTGCGCCGCCCTGGGCGGCGGCCTTTCGCTCGCCAAGGGCGGCCCGCAGACCGTCTCCCTCGTCCCCGCGCCGTGAGCGGGCGCACGATTCTCCGGATTGCATTTGACCGCTTCGATTCGAGCCCCTTGCCTCGAAAAAAGCGCAACCCATGAACAAGGCCGAACTGGTAGACGAAGTGCACAGACTGCTGGGTGACGGCACTTCCCGGGCGGCGGCCGAGCGCGCTGCGGACTCGGTGTTCCAGGCGATCAAGCGCGGCCTCAAGCGCGACGCGGAGGTCCACCTTGTCGGATTCGGCACGTTCGCCGTCGCGCAGCGGTCGGCCCGCAAGGGGTTCAATCCGCACACGCGCCAGCCCATGAAGGTGCCGGCGATGAAGCTTGTCCGGTTCAAGGCCGGCTCGAACCTGCGCGGCCTGCGCTGAGCGATGAAGGAGGCCCTCGCAAGTAGGTTCAGGGAGGTCTATTCCCGCGACCCGGAGATCATCGCCAAGGCCCCCGGCAGGATAGAGTTCATCGGCAACCACACCGACTACAACGGGGGGCCCGTCCTCGGCGCCGCGCTCGACCGGTGCGTGTGGGTCGCGCTCGCCCGCCGCAACGACGGGGTGAGGCGGTTCGCGAGCGACTTCAAGGCGGGGACCCTCGAGCTTGCGAAGGGCGCGACCGACCGGCTGACGGGAACCAATTCGTGGGCCAACTACCCGATCGGCGTGCTGGTCGCCATGCGCGACTCCGGCGTCGCGATCCCCTCCGGCTTCGATTACCTGGCCGCCTCGAACGTGCCGACGGGTGCGGGCCTTAGCAGCAGCGCGGCCATCGAGCTGTCCTCGTGCCTCGCCTTCCTCGAGGCGGCGGGCTCGAGCGTCACGCGCGAGGCCCTGGTGGCGATCGGGCGCAAGGCCGAGAACGAGTTTGTCGGGGTCCCCTGCGGCATCCTCGACCAGGGCGTGTCCGGATTCGGGCGAAGGGACCAGCTTGTCTACATCGACTGCCGGGGCCCGCGGTTCGACACCGTCCCCCTGCCTGCCGGCTCCAACTTCTGGATCTTCAACACGCACACCAAGCACGCGCTGATCGACGGCCTCTACGCGGCCCGCCACCAGGAGTGCATGGAGGCCGCGAAGGTGATAGGCGTGGCCCAGCTGGTCGACGCCACGCCCTCGATGCTCGAGGCGGCCGAGAAGAGGCTGTCGAGGACGGCCTACAAGCGGGCGCGCCACGTGATCGACGAGATAGCGCGGGTCGGGCAGGCGATCACGGCCCTTCGGGCCGGCGACCTAGCGGCCGTCGGCAAGCTCCTTTTGGCCTCGCACCGCAGCTCCCGCACGTGGTTCGAGAACAGCTGCCCCGAGCTGGATTTCCTTGTGGATAGCCTGGAGTCGGAATCGGGGGTCTACGGCGCCCGGCTGACGGGGGGCGGATTCGGGGGAGCGGCGATGGCGCTCACGTCGGACGCCTTTGGCGACGCGGCCGGAAGCCGGATCTCCGAGGCCTATCTCGCCAAGTTCGGAACGAAGCCGGAGATCATCCACGCCCGCACGGGTGACGGGGCGGCCCTCGTCACAGGAGCGACGTGAGCTGGTCGAACCACGCGTCGACCCAGCCCCTCAGGAACAGGAAATAGAGGGCGCCGGCGACCGCGAGCATCGGCCCGAAGGGGACGTGGACGCCGAGGCCCATGTCCGCGGGCTTGCCATCGGGTGTCTCCGCCCGAGGGGCCCCCGATCCGGGCTTGCCCGAGACCTTCTGCCAGACGAGGGCGATGCCGATCCAGACGGTCCCGACCGCGGCGCCGCCGAAGATTGCGAACATGGCCCCGTGCCAGCCGCAGAACGTCCCAATGGCGCCCACGAACTTCACATCCCCGAAGCCCATGGCCTCCTTCTTGAGGAGGGCCTCCGCGACAAGGGCGATCCAGAGGACGACTCCCGAGCCCGCGACGAGCCCGACGAGGGCCGCCGATCCCGAGCGCAGCCCGTCGATCAGGTAGTATCCGCCGTGCTGGCCGTGCAGCGCGGGAACGAGCACGGAGAGAAGGAGGCCCTCGACGGCGAGGCCGATCGTGAACGCATCCGGGATGATCATGTGGTCGAGGTCGATGAACGTCCCGCAGACGAGCGACCCGAGGAAGACCCAGCCGCAGACCGCGGCCAAGGGCGGCATCCTGAGCCAGCAGGCGAGGAAGAGGGCGCCGGTCAGGAGCTCCACGAAGGCGTACCTGACCGAGAAGGGGCGCCCGCAGCAGCGGGCATGGCCCCTGAGGACGATCCAGGAAAGGATGGGGATGTTGTCGTACCACGCGATCGGGGTTCCGCAGCCGCAGGTCGAGCCCGGCCGCACGATCGACCTGCCGGCCGGGACGCGGTAGATCACGACGTTCAGGAAGCTGCCGATGCAGGCCCCGAGGACGAACACCACCGTCGGGAAGAACAGGGGGTGCATCGCGGCCACGTCGACGAGGGGGCGGATCATGGCGTCAGTCTGAAGCGGGCGGGGATCCGTAGCCAAGTGCCTTCGCTGCCGCGGCCCTCATGGCCGGCGCGGTCTCCGAGGCGGCCACCCCCGTCCAGATCTCGAGCGCCTTCGCGCCCTGGTGGACGAGCATGCCGAGGCCGTTTGAGTGCGCGATCCCGAGGGCCTTTGCCTGCGCGAGGAGCGGGGTCTGCGGCGGGTTGTAGATCATGTCGTACACGGCCCTTGCGCCGGGAACCGTCCCCAGGTCGACGGGGGCCGCGTCCCCCGGGTGGAGGCCCGCACTGGTCGCGTTGATCACGAGGGCCCCGGAGGGTATGCCCGAGCGGGCCCCCTCGGGATCCACGCCGCGCACCTCGATCCCGCGGGCAAGCGGCGCGAGGTGCCTGAGAAGGGCGTCCCGGTTGGCGCGGGTCCGGTTCAGGATCCAGAGCCCGGCGCACCCCGAGCGAAGGCACTCGACCGCGGCACCGCGGGCGGCTCCCCCGGCCCCGAGGAGGACGACGGGCGTGCCGCGAAGCTCGATCCCGAGCCCCTCGCGGATTCCCGTCGCAAGTCCGTAGCCGTCCGTGTTGAAGCCGCGCCAGCCGGAGCCCTCCCGAAGGAGCGTGTTCACGGCCCCCGCCTCCAGGGCGCCGGGGTCGAGGCTCGCGACAAGGCCCACTGCCTGGACCTTGTGGGGCACCGTCAGGTTGACGCCGAGGAAGCCGTGCTCGCCCATGAGGCCGAGGGCGGCGGGGAGTCTCTCGGCCTCGATGTCAAAGGCGAGGTAGATCCACCCTGCAAAGCGCGGGTCCGCGCGCCCGAGAATCGCCAGCGCGGCATTGTGCATCTGGGGGCTGAGCGAGTGCGCGATCGGGTGGCCGATGACGGCGAGGCCCGTGCCGCCGTGCGGCCGGCGCCCCAGGTCTGACAGGGTGAGGACGGGATTCAGGACTGCAGGTACCGCTCGTGGGTCGACTCGAACTCGTCGGCGAATTCCGAGAAGATCTGCGCGCGCGCCAGGTCGCTCGCGGCCGAGTAGTGGTTGGCGATGTTGCGGCAGCTGCGGCAGAGCACCTCGCGCACGGTGGTGGGGGCCAGGTCCGAGGGCTTGGGGGCGATGTGGTTCGAGCGCAGCAGCGCGAAGACCTCGTCGGCGTCCCTGAAGAGGCCCTGGTCGAACGGATCGATGAAGAAGGGGGTCTCGTCCGCGTAGCAGCCCACGACGAAATGCCCCGGCAGCCCGACCGGCTCAAGCGGCATGCCCAGGCGCTCGCCCACCAGGAGGTAGAGCACGCTCAGCGAAATCGGAATGCCCTTGCGCCGCGTGAGCACCTTGTCGATGAAGCTGTTCATCGGGTCGGTGTACTGCTCGACGTTGCCCCGGAACCCCCACTCGTGGAAAAGCACCCGGTTGATGACGCGGCACTTCTCGCGGTTCGAGCAGGGCTCGGAGATCAGCTCCCGGCAGCGTGCGGCCATCTCGTCGATCTCGGCGCGGCACTCGGCGATGTCCAGCTGGGGGGTCACCGTGCGCGCAAGCAGCAGGGTCCCCGTCTCGAGCTCGTAGTTCAGGGAGCGGATGAAGGACCGGAACTCGCTCACGGGGTCCGTCAGCTTGAGCTCGTCGATGAACCATGAGGCGTGGCGGGCAAGGACGCGGTTCGGGCTGCGGGCGACCTCCTGCAGGAGGCTGGCCCCGGCGACGCCGTGGGCGGAGAACCTTGCCAGCAGCGCCCGGCGGACGGTGGGGCTCGGGTCGTCCAGCAACCCCAACAGCGCCTCTTTTTCTGCAGCAGGCAGTGTTTCCGTTTCCACGCCCCAAAGTGGAATCCGGTTTGCCGGTGCGTGGCAATACCGGAACGGAAAAATCGGGCCGGAATAAAAAAAAAATTCAGTTGCGCGCGCCGAAGAGGGCCGAGCCGACGCGCACGATCGTGCTTCCCTCCTCGACCGCGGCCTCCATGTCGCCGCTCATCCCCATCGAGAGCTCGGGCAGCGGCGCCCCGGTCGCGGCCTTCAGGCGGTCCCGGATCTCGCGCAGGTTGGCGAAGGCCCGGCGCGCGACGGACGGATCCTCCGAGAGCGGCGCGATGGCCATGAGGCCGTCAACGCGGACGTTCTTGCAGCCGAGCGCCGCCTCGAGAAGGCGCCCGGCCTCTTCGGGCTCGACACCCGACTTCGCGGGGTCGTGTCCGGAGTTGACCTGGAGCAGGACGGGCTGGGTCTTGCCGGCCTCGGCCGCGACGCGGTCGATGATCTGCAGGAGCTTCGCGCTGTCGACGCTCTGGATCCGGTCGAAATGCTGCACGGCGAGGCGCGCCTTGTTGGACTGGAGGTGCCCGATCAGTTCCCACGCGATTTTCGCGGTGGTCTGGGCCCTCTTCTCGACGCCTTCCTGGACGCGGTTTTCCCCTACTGCCCGAAGGCCGTACCGGGCAGCGAATTCCACAGCGGCGGCGGGAAACAGCTTGGTCACCGCGAGGAGCTCCACGTCGTCCGGGCCCCTATGGGCGGCCCCGCATGCCCTGGCTATCCGGGCCCGGACCGCATCCGCGCGAAATTTGAACTCGTCATAGTCTGGTAGCATACATCTTGTAAGAAAAACTACTTCGTGGTTTACGCGAGCGAACATCCCCGAGTAGTCTGTGGGCAATAGATTAGCTAATCATGCAAATAGACAATTTTAAGATCTTCGCCGATCTGGTCGAAACCAAGAGTTTCTCAAAATCGGCCAAGCTAAACGGAATCACGCAATCGGCTGTAAGCCAGCAGGCCCGTGCTATGGAGCGGCACTTCAAGGCGCTCCTCGTCGACCGAAGCCAGAAGCAGTTCCAGCTCACCCGCGAGGGCCAGAGGGTCTACCAGTCGGCGAAGGACGTGCTGCACGCCTACGAGACACTGCTCTCTGAACTTCAGGAGATGAAGAAGGTCGTCAGCGGCACGATCCGGATCTCGACGATTTACTCGATCGGCCTCCACGAGCTCCCCCCCTACATCACGAAGTTCCTGCACGACTACCCCTCGGTTAACGTGCGCGTGGAATACCGCCGCTCGAACCTCGTCTACGAGGACATCTTGCACAACTGCGTGGACTTCGGCCTGGTCGCGTTCCCCGCGAAGGTCCGCCAGGTGGAGAACATCCCCTTCCGAAACGACCACCTTGTCGTCATCTGCAACCCCCAGCACCCGCTCGCCAAGCGGGGCGAGGTCGGGGTCTCGGACCTGGCCGGCCAGAAGTTCATCGGGTTCGACCCGGACATCCCGACCCGCAAGGCGGTCGACCAGATCTTCCGCGACAACAAGCTCGAGGTCGAGACGGTCATGGAGTTCGACAACATCGAGACCGTGAAGCGGGCCGTCGAGATCGATCACGGGATCGCGATCGTGCCCCAGGCCACAATCACCCAGGAGGCCAAACAGGGGACGCTCACGGTGCTCAAGTTCAAGGGGGCGGGGTACACCCGCCCGCTCGCGCTTCTCCATCGAAAGGGCCGGGTCCTGACCCCGGCGATGAAGAAGTTCGTCGAGACGCTCGGCCTCGACCTGCCCGCCGCCAGGGGCGTTTGATTTGCGAAGGTTGGGGGCGTGTGCCACGGTCTGATCGGGGCGGCACGCCCCGACCCTGCCGATGAAAAGACGCCTTATTTGCATCGCAACGCTCCTGGCCCTGTTCGCGGCACTCCTCCCTGCGGCCCGGGCCTCGTCCATCCGCCCGATCCCGGCGCCCGTCTGGAAGCTCAAGGACGTCGACGGCAAGGTCGTCACCTCGGACCAGTTCAAGGGCAAGGTCGTGGTCCTCGACTTCTGGGCCACCTGGTGCCCCCCGTGCCGCACTGAGATCCCCGGCTATATCAGGCTTCAGAAGAAATACGCGGCCGACGGACTGGTCATCGTCGGGGTTTCGGTCGACACCGACGGGCCGGAGGTGGTCAGGAAGTTCATGAAGGAGTTCGGGATCAACTACCCGATAGTCATGGCGGACGATGCCGTCGTAGATGCCTTTGCCCCGATCCAGGGCTACCCGACCACGTTCATCATCGACAGGGAGGGCAGGGTCCGGAACAAGAAGCTCGGAAGGGAGCCCACCGAGGACTACGAGAAGGAGATCCTCGCGATCCTCAGGCCGCCCCCGGCTTGAGGGGCGCGGGGCTGGCGATAACCCCTTAACGCCAGCCCCGCTATTAGTCTGACCGGCCTAAGGCCGGCTCGATACTACCCAAAACCCTGCAAGGTGCAGGTTGCGGCCTGAAGTAGCAGCCGGCGTGCCAGTCCGTCAGTCTTTTGCGAATTGCAGCGCGCCACCCAGCTCGTCGGCGATAATCCGATCGCTGCGGCAGCGGGGCATCTTGTTCTGCCCGCCCCATTTCCCATGGTAGCGCATCCAGTGCTCGAAGACCCCCGGCATGACGAGCCTGACGAACGGCGGGTCCAGGGCGCCCCCCTCGCGCTTGGCGTCGTAGTCCTCGTTCATGCGCCTGAGCTCCATGTCCAACTCCACCGCCATGACGGGCCCGGTGGGGGTGATGATGGTCCCGGGCTTTAGCTCCACCCACCACTCGTGGCGGCCGCGGAGCTTGCCCGTCGACGAGTTCGTGAAGATCGGGGCGACGTGGAAGTTGGTGATGCTCCAACCGTTGCGCCGGCAGACATACATGAGGGCATCCGTGATCTCCTTTTCGATCACGTGCTCGCCGAAGGCGCTGAGCTGGAGCTTGGTTCTGCCGACATAGGTTAGCCGGGCGGGCTTCGTCGAGTTGAACCGGACGATGTCGCCGAGCACGTAGCGCGCGAGGCCGGCGGGGGTCGTGATGACGATGGCGTAGTCAACCCCCGCGGCCACCCCGGAGAGCGGCACGGCCTTCTTCCCGAGCGCGGGAAGCCGGGTGTCGTCGTACTCGGACATGGGCAGGAATTCGAAGAAGACCCCGGCGTCGACCATCAGGCGCAGGCCGGCGGCGGCCTCGGCGTCCTGGGCCGCGATGAAGGCCTCTGACGCGGGGTAGACCTCGTGGAAGTTGACCGTCGGCCCGAGCGCGTCGCGCAGCTCGTCCTGGAAGGGGGCGATGGGGACGCCCCCGTGGATGTAGCACTCGAGGTTGGGCCAGAATGCCTGCAGGTGCGGCACGCGCGCGCCGCCTCGCGAGGCCCTCGTGCGGAGCGCGTCGGCGAGGATCAGGATCCAGCTCGGGATCCCCGCCAGGAGCGAGATGTCGACGTTGAGCGTGCGCTCGGTGATCGCCGCGATCTTCGCCGGCCAGTCCGCCATCTGGGCGATCTCGGAGCCGGGCTCGTAGAGGTGACGCTCGACCCAGCTCGGGAGGTTCAGGGCCGCGATCCCGCTCAGGTCGCCCGCGTAGGCCTCGAAGGGCTCGGACTCCGTGATGGGGGCGAGCGCCGAGGAACCACCGAGGAAGAGGTGGCGCCCCCCGAAGACCCCGGTGCTGCGGATCCGCGAGGTGTACCAGAGGATGGAGTTGAGCCCGGCCCGCCTGAAGTGCGCCAGCATGGGCTCCGTCACGGGTATATATTTCGTGCGGCCCACCGTGGTCCCCGACGACACGGCGTAGAGCTGGCAACGGCCCGGCCAGAGCACGTTCTCCTCACCCTCCTTCATGCGCTCGATGTACCGGGCCAGGTCCTCGTAGGTAGCGAGCGGCACCCGCTCGCGGAACTCCTCGTACGTCATCCCGTCCTCGACGCCCTTGTTCGCCCAGACGGATCCCTGGGCGAGCTTTGGTATCAGTTTCTTATATACAGAATTCTGGAGGCGCCTGGGGTCGGTGGAGCCCTTCAATCGCATCGAGGCCCGGGCCGATAAGAGACCCGCGCCAAACTTCAGTAGGCTTCTTGGGAGAACAACCATTCCGGCGACCTGTCACACTACAGCAGTGTTCCGCTGCACACTGCGGCAAGCGAATTCAGGCGGCCAGAACCAACTTACTGAGTTTTAACCTCCGGTAGAAACCCGTGAAATGCGGATGAAACTGGTAATAGTGGAATATGAGGGAGGCGTGCTGCACGGGATTGCCGCCACCTGTCACGACGCGGCACTCCGACCCGGGGAAGAGCGCCCGGTGGCCCCCCTCGAGGGCCCGGCGGGTCGGCGAGGTCGCCGTGATCACGGAGTCCTCCCTTTCGGCGAATAATATAAGGACCGGGGCGTTGCATATAGGCGCGCCGCGCGGCGACCAGTCGCGGGGATGCGCGAGCTCGGCGAGCGCGCGGACCCGCTCGTTGGCGCCCGCCGCGTCGATGCCCCCGAGGGCCGACGCGACGGCGTCGCGGACGCGGCGCGTTTCCGAACGGCTCATGAGCCCGGCCAGGGCGGCCCTGTTGTTCGCCCCGGCCTCGAACATCTTCCGGAATATCGCGCGGGCCTTCTCGATCGCGGTGAGGTCGGCGCCCCCGGGGGAGCCGAAGGGCTTGAGGGCCCGGCCGAGGAGCGTCGTCTGCCGGGGGGCGGAGGGATCGACGATGTCCTCGGGGCAGGCGACGGGGCTAACGAGGACGGCCCCGGCGACGGGCGCCGGCGCCCCCGAGTCGCGCCGGCGGCGGAGCCACTCGACGAGGACGCCTCCCCCAAAGCTGACCGAGAGCATGACGGGCCGCTGGCCGCGCAGCGCGAGCTCGTCCACCAGGTCGTCGATCTGGGCGAAGAGCATGGGAAGCGAGAAGCCCCTTCGCGGGTAGTTCAGGTAGTAGACGCTCCCGTGGCGAAGCAGCATGCCCCGCAGCAGGAAGGCCTGCTCGGTCGAGTCGGGGACGAATCCCCCGAGCACGATCGTCGGGCAGTCGCCGGCGCGCAGCTCGCACAGGAGGGTCGCCGCCTGCCTCGGCTCCGCCTGGCCGCGCGCCAGGACGGCGGCGCTCGCCCGCGTGACGGCGGGGACGTGGGGGACCGGCTGCGGAGGCCGCAGGCGGTAGCCGGTCACCCTCAGGAAGGAGAGCAGGGGGATCGGGGGGCTCAGGCGCGAGAGGACCCCCGGGGAGGAGAACGCGAGGGACAAGAGGGATGCGGGCATCCTGCGGGTGTGGGCCCGGTCCAAGGCCGTTGAAAACCTTAAGTGGCCCTGTAACGCGAAATTTTCGCGACTGAAACGCTGGCGTTACTCCGGGGAAACGCTTGGCTTGCCCAACGGCCCCGCACCCGAATCCCCATGACGTTCCCCGACATCCTGCTTGAGGACGATTTCCTCGTGGCGTTCGACAAGCCGAGCGGGCTGCCGGTCGTGCGCGAGCGAAACGACCGGGCGGGTGCGACGCTCATGTCGGTCGTGCGCGAGCGCTACGGACCCTCGATCGCCAACGTGCACCGGCTCGACGCCAAGGCGAGCGGGGTCGTCCTGTGCGCGAAGACGAAGCCGGCCCTGGATTTCCTGAGCGGCCAGTTCCAGTCGAAGACGGTGCGCAAGGCCTACCAGGCCCTCGTCGTGCTGCTGCCACCCGAGGAGGGGGTCAAGGCGGTCATGCAGGTCCGGGACGCCTCGGGGGCGCTGCCGGCAGAGTTCACGGTCGACCTGGCGCTCGGCGAGGACGAGCACCGGCCGGGCCAGGTCCGCGTCTTCCACGGGCACAAGAGGGGCGGAAAGCCGAGCGTGACCGAGTTCCGGGTGCTCGAGTCCTTTGGCAGGTTCGCCTGGGTCGAGTGCCGGCCCCGGACGGGCCGCGTCCACCAGATCCGGGCCCACCTCGGCGCCGCGGGCGCCCCGGTCTTAAACGACGCGCTCTACGGGGATCCCGCCCTCGTACTGCTCCTCTCCGAGCTGAAGAGCCGCTACAAGGGCCGCGACGAGGAGAAGCCGCTGATCGCGAGGCTTGCCCTCCACGCCTCGGGGCTCGGTTTCGCGCATCCCGAGGGCCGGGGCCAGGTCGAGGTCGCCTCGCCCCTGCCGAAGGACCTGGGGATCGCGCTCAAGTACCTGAGGAAGTTTGGCGCGGCGCGCCGCGCCGGCGGCTCCCCCTAGGGAACGGGATGGACCGGCGGCGGCGCCGGGTCCACGACCACGGTCTTCCGGCGGAGCGCCTCGCGCAGGACCGGCAGGGCGAGCAGGAAGACGATCAGCACCCAGAACGGCGCGACGATCGCCCAGGCGGCGATCGCATGAAGCGCCGTCATCCCGAACTTCTCGAAGAACTCCCTCGGGTCGTCCCAGAGCATGTGGTTCATCATCCGGATCCCGAGGTGCTCGGACGGGACGTGGAAGACCCAGTTGCCCAGGCGCACCATGCAGTAGATGACCGGCAGGTGGAGCGGCGTGCACAGCGCGTTCACGAGCTGGATGATGGGCTGGTTGAGCCGCAGCAGGATCCCCGCGACGAGGCACAGGAGGGTCGTCGTCCCGAGGATCGGGAAGAGAGCCAGCGCACTCCCGACCGCGAGCGTCAGCGCCACCTTCTCCGGGGTGATGCCCTGGGTGAGCTGGGCCGCGATGGGATCGATCACATTGCGCTGCCACGGCGTGCGCTCCGCCGGGGCGGCGACTGACTGGGGGGTTTCGTTCACCAAGGGCCGACTATGCCGAAAACTCCAATGCGGCTCAAGCGTTATGGGCTGAGGCCGTCACCCATACCCTGGGCGATGCTGTCCCGGTCGCGGTGGATCTCCTGGCCGTCGACGCGCCGCGGCACGGCCGGCTGCGCGGCGTTGACGGTCGCGACCGCGATCGCGGCCGCCGCGGGAACGATCCGCTTAAGGGAGGAGTATTCGGGGTGGACCAGGTGCGCCTGGCTCGCCGCCGCGACGGACTCGTCATGGTCGGAGCGCTCGCCCTCGGCGAGGACCGAGGCGGGCACCGACTTCAGGCCCCAGATCAGGCCCGTCCATGAGAGGGCCCTGAGCAGGTAGTAGGTGATGTCGAGCTCCCACCAGAAGAAGCCGTTGCGCGTCGAGCTCTGGTAGCGGTGGTGGTTGTTGTGCCAGCCCTCCCCGAGGGTGATGATCGCGAGGATGAAGCTGTTGCGGGAGTCGTCCTCGGTCCTGTAGCGGCGACGGCCCATCAGGTGCGCCATCGAGTTGATGCAGGAGGTCCCGTGGAAGAGCGCCGTCGTGCTCACGAAGAAGCCCCAGACGAGCAGCTGCCAGCCGTTCGTGTGGAGGCCGGGGGCATGGGCCTGGAGGAAGGTGCCGAGCCCGAAGATGGCGAAGGCGAAGAGGAGGGGGACGACCGCGTCGAAGCGGTTCAGGAAGACGAGCTCGGGGTAGCGGTCGAGGTCGCGGACCTTCGAGTAGTCGGTCGGGAAGTTGCGCCGGCTGGTGATCCACCCGATGTGGGACCAGAGGAAGCCGTGCACATGGGGCGAGTGGGCGTCGTCGGGCTGGTCCGAGTGCTGGTGGTGGTGGCGGTGGTGGTAGGCCCACCAGAGGGGCCCGCGCTGGACGGTCGTCCCTCCGCAGAGCGCCAGGACGAACTGCATCGGCCGGGACGTGCTGTAGGTCTTGTGCGAGAAATAGCGGTGGTAGACCCCGGTCACGGCGGCCATGCGGGCGAAGTACAGGAAGACCGCGGTCCAGACCGCGAACGCGCTCGCGCCGGTCCAGATGACGCCGAGGCAGCCGAGGTGCAGCACGATGAACGGGATGCAGCGCAGCCAGTCGACCCGGTCGGGCTCGTTGCGCACGGCCGCGGCGCCCTCGGGCTGGTAGTCGGCGTCAAACCATTGGATCAGCGTGGGGAGAATGCGGCGCAGGCGGGTGGGCATGGTGGGGCTTCGTCCGGGAATAAAAGATCCATGACACCGGCTGGAGGCGCCGATCGCAAGGCCCGTTTCTGTGACGATTGGAAAGCGCTCCGCCCTAGGTCCTAAGGGCCCTCTCTTTCCCCCGCCGGGAAAGGAAAAGGGCGCCCCCGCGAACGGGGGCGCCCAGTTGGTTTCCTATTTAGTCCTGACCCGGTCAGTTCGCCGCGAACTGGCTGGAGGTCGCCGACTCAACGACGCGGACCGGGAGGATGACTTTCGTCGCAACCGGAGCGCCGTTGTGCAGGGCCGGCGTGAACCTCCACTGCTTCACCGCGTCCACGACGGCTTCCGCGAGTTCGCGGTCCGACGAGGACTTGATGCTGACGCCCGTGGTGTGGCCCGTCGTGTCCACGACGAACTCCACCTGGACGGTCTGGCCGATGTCGTATCCGTCGACGTGGGGTGAGACCACGGCGATGGGCACGGGGATATCGGTCCCCTTGCGGCACGACTCAATGTAGGATTGCTCGAGCGTCTTCGCCGAGGCGGCGAAGGGCAGGAGCGCTCCAAGACTGAGCAGGAGTGCGAGCTTGTTGTTGTTTTTCATGGCTTTCTTTTAAACTCCGCGCGGGGCGGAGAGTTGTTTTTCTGGCTTATGGTTAGCGCCCCGTCCCCGCCGGTGCGTAGGCACTGGCGGGATCAGGGACGTTCTGGACCCGGGCACCCAAGGGAACCCGGGGCCAAAAGTGCAGTTTTGGGGTGCACCATTCGCCCGAAACGGCCGGCGCGTCGCTCGCACGCGAATGCCAGCCTGAAGCCTTATCATCCCGCCGGAAGGGGCCGGTCGGGATCCTGGTCAAAGAACTTTGGGGGTCCTTTGAAAGCAAAGTGAGCTGCGGTTCCGACGCTACCTAGCTACTCTTGTTCCAACCGCTCAAGTAATTTTGGGCCCGGGCCGTTAAAAGTAACGCGTCCGACACACAGGGAGAGGGACTTACACAAAGCAGGAGGCCCCCGTTGCCGGGGGCCTCTGGAGCCGAAAGGTGCCGTTTTGGCGCGGTTGCCGGGCCTATTCCACCCTCTTTAGGACGATGTCGCCGTTCAGGGTCGCCGCCTGGATCTGGGTCCCTCCGCCGTTCAGGGTCCCGGTGACGACCTTGCCGCCCGTCATCGGGGGCAGCGGGGGAATGACCCCCGACATCTGGACATTGACCTCCATGAGGCCCTCGTGGACCGCCATCGCGGCATCCTGCGCCGCCAGGGCGGCCTCCCTTGCCGCCTCGCGGATCGAGTCCTTCACCTCGTCGTGCCAGTCTCCGTCGGACGCCTCCGCCTTCTCGGCGGCCTCGGGCTTCTCGGGGGCGACCGCAGGGGTGGCGCCGGCCGGAGCCGAAGGCGCTGCGGCATCGGGGCGCGCGTCGGCGCTCTTCGTGTGGTGCTTGGTGACGCGGGTCACCGTGGTCTTCGCCACCAGGACCTTGTCGTCGAAGTTCGACATGATGACGCCGCGGTGGGTGCGGAACAGGACGTTGGCCTTCGTGTCGCCGGGGACGTGGATCGTGATCTGGCCGTGCATCGAGGAGAAGGAGAGGGGTTTGGAGGGGGCCAGCGACTTAACGTCCACGTTGATCTCCCCGTTCATCGTCTCGACCAGGGCGCCGCCCGTGACGTCCTCGAGGTTCACGTTGCCGCTCATCGTCCGCACGTCGACGTCGCCGGACAGTCCCGCGCACTCGAGGTCGCCGTGGGCCGAGTTGGAGACGATGACCGACGTCGAGCGCGGGACGGTGATGTCAAAGTCGGCGGACCCGCCGCCCCATCCCTCGCCGCCGTACTCGAGCGTGACGACGTTGTCCTTCTCGGAGAGGGTGAAGCTGGACGAGGTGGACAGGACGCGCATGCCGTCCTTGCGCGGCGTGGGGACGATGGCCGTCGAGTCGGACTTGACGGAGATTTCCTTCACGTCCGCCCCGCGGACGGTCACGTCCCCGTGCCAGACCCGCACCTTCAGCGTTCCCGGCTTGGCCGGGTCGGAAAAGGTGATCTGGCTGGTCGACTCGTCGGCCCGCGCGGCGCCGAAGGGCGCCAGCGCAAGGGCTGCTGCGAGCAGTGTTAGGGAGCAGGCTCTGGTGGTGTTCATAAAGAGTGGGGGTTAGAGGGTTTGACTAGAGCAGGTCGATGGCCCTGCGCGCCGAGTCGCGGACATCCGTGTCGGTCTTTTCGTCGAGGCTCAGCTTGCGAAGCTCTGGGGACGCCTCGCGGGCCTTGGTGGCCACGAGGAAGTCGATCATGGAGACCTGGACCAGCGGGTTGGCCTCCCGGGGGAGGCACGCGAGCACGCCGGCGCGCACGACCTCCTGGTCGGCGTGGGAGTAGAGGGCGGAGAGGGCGTTGAGCCTCACGTTGACGCTCGGGTCGAAGGCCAGCGAGTTGATGAGTCCGTCGATCATGCGCTCGTCGGGCTGCCGGGTCCTGGCCGCCGTGAGGACGGTCTCCAGGCGGTCGCCGGCCGTGCGCTTCTGGAGGACGGACTGCTCGACCAATTGGCCCATCGTGTCCACCCGCAACCTAAGGTCGGCGAGCTGGCGCTGGGTGGCGGTTCGCTCCCCGAGCACGAATCCGGCGGCGAGGACGGCGCACGCCCCTAATGCCCCCACGAGCAGCTGCGCCCACAGGGCGCGGCGGCCGGTCCGAGAGCCGGCGGCGGAGCGGATCGACGCGGCGAAGGCCGCCTCCTTGCGAAGGGTCAGTTTCTCGGACTCGATGTGGCCCATGACCTTCGCCCGCAGGGTGTGCGAGGGTGGGGCCGAGGGGAGGGCGTCCATCGCCGCAAGCACGCGGCCGAGCTCGTTGAACTCGCGCTGGCACTCGGGGCAGCCCTCGATGTGGTCGCGGACCTGGGCGGCCGTCTTCTCGTCCAGCCTCGCGTCGGCGAGTTCGGCCATGCGTTCGCTGCAGGTTTGGCAGTTCATGTCGGGTTCTCCTTTTGGATCTGGAAATAGTGGTCGCGCAGGGAATGGAGAGCCCGGTGGGCCCTCACGCGGGCCGCCCCCACGGAGCACTCGAGGATCGTCGCGACCTCGGCAAAGGAGAGCTCCTGGAGCCTCGAGAGGAGGAGGACCTCCCGGTCCTCCCGGTCGAGGCGGCCGAGCGCCTTGCGAAGGAGGGCATGGTCGTCGCTTGCGAGCGCGGACTCGTCCGCGCTCCGGGACTCGTCGGCGCGGTCCTCCAGGTCGGCGGGGTCGACCGGGACCGGTGCGGTCGAGGACCTCCTGAAGTGGTCCGCGGCGCAGCGGCGGGCCAGGTGGTACATCCACGCCGTGAACTTGCCCTCGTCCCGGTAGGTGTGCCGGTACTTGAGCATGCGCTGGAAGACGACCTGGGAGATGTCCTCGGCGGCCGCCCGGTTCCCGGTCAGCTTGGTGAGGTAGCCGAAGAGGGGCCCGTGGTGGCGCTCGAAGAGCTCGCCCATGCTGTCCAGGTCGCCGTCCCGGACGGCGAGCATGAGCTCATGGTCGGATAGCGGGGTTGGGGTGTCCACGGCAGGGCTTGCAAGCCATTCAACCCCTGCAGGTCGCGGAAGCACAGAAATATCGGAGTCCAGGTAAGGCATGTGCGGGCGGGGTCATCGCTGGGTGGGCAAGCATGGACCCTATAACCCCGGGTGCCCCCAAAACGTTACAGGCCCCTGCCTGAAATCCCGCCCGGGCCACACGGGAGTTGATAGCCGGGGAGCCATGCACTAGGGACTGGGGCCGGCCCCGGGGCCGCCCCATGAACCGCCGTGAATTCATCCGATCCTCGCTCGTCCTTTCCGCCGGCCTGGCATCGGGCCGCAGGCTCCTCTCCCAGACCGCACCGGCCTCCCCGTTCGCATTCCAGCCCCTCAGGGGCGGCGTCGGGATCTTCACCGGCCGCGGCGGCACGATCGGATGGCTCTCGACGAGCGACGCCCTGGCCGTCGTGGACACCCAGTTCCCGGACACCGCGCTCGTCTGCCTGAAGGGGATCCCCGGGATCGGCAAGCGCACGATCGACGCCACGATCAACACCCACCACCACTTCGACCACACCGGCGGAAAC
>Ga0265338_10002916_pt1 | contig 24842 bp, 20 predicted proteins | sample 42126metaG_FD_193579 | JGI IMG/M metagenome (GOLD analysis project Ga0265338, IMG submission 193579) | Rhizosphere microbial communities from Carex aquatilis grown in University of Washington, Seatle, WA, United States - 4-21-26 metaG | ecosystem: Host-associated > Plants > Roots > Rhizosphere... | reverse complement strand
CTTTGTTCAACAGGCTTACGCACAGCCGCCGGTCGATTGTGGGCGACGAGCCGGGCATTACTCGCGACCGCATCTACGGCGAGTACGAGTGGAGTGACCGGCACTACCGGCTGGTAGACACGGGCGGCATTGTGCCCGACGATCCTGAGCTGATCCCGACCGAGATATTCAGCCAGGCCCGCGTGGCGCTCGATGAAGCCAGCGCGCTGGTGCTGGTGGTGGATGTGCGCACGGAACTTGCCAGCCCTGACTATGACCTGGCTCGATTGCTGGCGCGGACCGGCAAGCCGCTGTTTCTGGCGGTCAACAAAGTTGAGACCGAAGGCCTGGGCGCTGAGGCGGAGAACTTTCGGCGACTCGGGATTCGCGATGTTTATCCAATCAGCTCAGAACATGCGCTTGGAATTGGAGAGCTGCTTGACGCAATTGCTGAGGCCGTGCCGGATACGGTCGATGGCGAGCAGGTCAGCGAGTCAGCTAGTCAGCAAGTCAGCGAGTCAGCCGGTCAGCACGCCAGCGAGGCACCGGAAGACGAAGACGAGGGGCGCAAGAAGACTCGCACGCACGGCGAGTTTGAGCAGCATGAAACTTCGATCGCCATTATCGGCAAGCCGAACGTGGGTAAATCGACGCTGCTTAACGGACTGACCGGCACGTCGCGCGCCATTGTGTCGCCCGTTGCCGGTACCACGCGCGATGCCGTCGACGAAGTGGTGGAGTTTGAGGGCCACACCCTGCGATTCGTGGATACGGCGGGCATCCGGCGCAAAGGCAAGACCCACCTCATGGCTGAGAAGCTGAGCGTCGTTATGGCTCGCCGCCATCTTGAGGCGGCTGACGTGGCGCTGCTGATTATCGACGCTACTGAGGGCGTTAGCGCCAGCGATGCCACCATTGGCGGATACGCGCATGAGAGCGGCCGCAGTGTGATTATCATCGTGAACAAATGGGATGCGGTCACCACCGGCCGCACCGACGGAAAGCCGCCTGCGGATCGCGACATTTTTGAGCGGCAATTGCGTTCGGCGCTCAAGTATCTTGACTACGCGCCGGTGATGTTTCTCTCCGCGCTCGAAGCCACTGCCAAAGGAACAGGCCCGCAGAACAAGGTGATGGCCCGCCTGCTGAACGAAGTGATAAAGGTCGCAAAAGAGCGGCGCAAGCGCGTGACTACCGGGCAGATGAACCGCTTCCTCGAAAAGATCGATTTTCAGCGCGCGCCGGTGCCGATGGCCAAGCGCATTCGCATTTTCTATATGACGCAGGCCGCCGTGGCCCCTCCCACGTTTGTGCTCTTTACCGATCGCGACATCAAGCTGCACTTCGCGTTTGAGCGCTTTCTTGCAAACCAGATTCGCGAGGCTTTCGGTTTTGAGGGCTCGCCGATCTGGTTCAAGGTGAAGGCGAGAAATGCGGAGAAAAAGGACTAAGGAACAGGGAACAGGGAACAGGAAGTAGATTCGAGGCCAGCTTCAATAGGCCACTTCGTCCACTCCGCAGCGCCAGTTCTCTTATTGTCCTGATGCCGGTGCCAGTGGCGGCGCGTTCTTTACATTCGTATCGAACCAGCGCAGCATTTCGTAGATTAGCTGCTCGTTGGACTCCGTCGCCATGTACCAGTGCGGCTCATGCGGAAGCATTACCAATCCCGGCACCGTAGAGATCGCAGAGTTCGATTCGAGCGAGCTATAATTTCGCAACAGAATTACACAATTCAATTCAGGGGCCGCCAGGAAAGCACAGTTGATGAACTTGCGTCATTTTGGTTTGGTTGTTGCCATTGCAATTGCTACACCTCTTCTCCATGCTGAGGTAAAAGCGTCTCAGGTTGAGAATCAACTGCACAATCTTAGATCCGTTCCAGAGGACCAGAAGCCGGCCACCATTATCAAGCTAGCGGCTGATATCAAATCTTTACCGGCGAATGCACAGAAAGTGAGCTACGCCGATGCACTTGTGCACATGTCTACCGAGGGAGACATGGGGAAAGATGCGCTACAGGCTGTGGCCGACACTTTGACTGCGGCCCTGACTGAGACTCCTGTTAAACCAAAGGGCAACAAGGTGCCAATGCCATATTACGACCTTGCCAAGCTTGTGCACTATGAGCATGTCGACACTACGATGACCGACCCGCAATATGTCAAATCCGCGCAAATGCTGGTGGACAACGACGCAGCCGTTGAAAAGGTGGATTTCACACTGAAAGACTTAAAGGGAAAGAAGGTCACACTTTCTGAGCTGCGCGGCAAAATTGTAATGGTGAACTTTTGGGCCACCTGGTGCGCGCCTTGCCGGGTGGAGATGCAGGATCTGGATGCACTGAGCCTGTACTTCGCGCCGCAGGGGTTGGTGGTGCTCTCGATTACTGACGAAGAAATGTTCAAGGTCGGTTCATTCCTTGGTGGAACAAAGTACTTCCCAACTGTGCTTCTGGACCCGGATGGTAGAGTGCACCAGCAGTTTCACGTGACGGGAATCCCGAATACATTTCTTTTGGGGCGCGACGGCAAGCTGCTGGCTGTGGCAATCGACCAGCGGACGCGGCGGCAGTTTCTAGCGATGTTGTCGCAGACCGATCTTCATCCGTAGGTGTTTCTTCGGGGGGAGCATTTCGGATGAGCGCGGATTACTGCAGTGGCTGGTATCCGCGCCAGGAAGAAACAAAACCAAAGCGTCCAAGTGGGCATCCGTGTTTCCCACTCTAGCGACAAAAAGTCGCCGCGGCGACACGTCGCGAGGATGGGGCACCCAAAGTTTCGTCCATTTCGGGTCGAAAACACCGGGCAGGAAGAGCCCGCGGCTGAAGCCGACGCATTAATATGCGCAGCACTCAGCAGCCTAAAGGCTGCTGCTCCCTCCCCTTCACCCGGCGCAGCCTAAAGGCTGCTGCTCCCTCCCCCTTTGACCCGGTGGAGCCTTACCAAGGCGAGTTCTCATACACTGTTCGGAAATGGACGGTAAGCAGCCCAAACGGACAGTGCTTTTGAACCGTGACTCAGGGCGCGTGCTGCAGCCCTCAAGTTATCAATGAAATAGCGATACAACGGTTGGCGAACCGATTGCATAATTGACCATGCAGGAGGGTCTTCCCCGTGTTTACTGACATCAAAATAGCTTTTCGCGCATTGGCAAAATCACGTGGATTTGTAATCACGGTGGTGCTTACCCTGGGGCTGGGAGTGGGCGCAACATCGGCCATTTTCACGCTCGTGCACCAGGTGCTGATGAAGTCGCTGCCGGTGAATGACCCGGCCGGGTTGTGGCGAATTGGCGATAACGAGCAGTGCTGCAACAACTCCGGTCTGCCTGTTTACACCGACAAGCCAAACGACTGGTCGTTGTTTTCTTACGAGCAATACACAGAGTTCCGCGATCACACACCGGGGCTGGCGAGCCTGGCTGCGTTTGAGTCGCAGGACCAGCAGTTCGCGATGATGCGCAGCGGGAGCGATCACGGGGCCCAGCCGTCTTACGGAGAATATGTTTCAGGCAATTCATTTGAAACGCTGGGAGTTCGTGCCTACGCGGGACGGCTGCTGGAGCCCGGCGATGACGTTAAGGGAGCGCCCCCGGTAGCCGTGATGAGCTTTCAGGCGTGGCAGCAAATGGGTAAAGACCCTTCAGTCGTGGGGTCAGGATGGCAAATTGATGGGAAGACGGTAACGGTGGTGGGGATTACGCCGCCCGGATTTTTTGGGGAGAGGCTGAGCGCGACACCTCCGGCATTCTGGATGCCGCTGCACTTGAAAGAAATCCTCGAACCAACCGATTCGGACATACTTGAGCGCGGGGAGCATCAGTGGCTGAACCTGATTGGAAGGCTGACGCCGGGAGCGAGCGTTCCGGCGGTGCAGGCGCAGATGCAGGTTGAATTGCAGGACTTTTTGCGCAGCCCGCTCAGCAATCTGTCGGCTCCGGATTTTCCGCTCATTCCTCGGCAGTACTTGCGGTTGGCACCGGGCGGCGCAGGCGTTGAAAGAATGCAGGACCAGTACAAAGACGACCTGCACCTGTTGATGTGGATATCAACCTTTGTGCTGTTGATTGCATGCGCCAACGTTGCCAACCTGATGCTGGTGCGCGGGCTAAGTCAGCGGCAGCAGATTGCGGTTCAGGCGGCGTTGGGGGCGCAGCGCAAGCGCCTGGTGCAGCGCGCGCTGGTGGAGTGTGTGCTGCTGGCGGTGCTGGGTGGACTGGCCGGAGTAGTGGTGGCGTATGGTGGCGCACAGTTGATATTGCGCCTGGCGTTCACGCACGATCCCATCACCATTACCGGGAGCCCCTCGTGGATAGTGCTGGGCTTTGCTTTGGGCGCGGCAATTGTTACCGGCCTGCTTTTCGGTGTGGCTCCATCATGGATGGCTGCGCATGTGGATCCCATTGAAGCGTTGCGGGGAGCCAATCGCGCGACCGGCAAGAATGCGACGCTGGCACAAAGGACGCTGGTGGTGGCGCAGGCTGCGCTCTCAGTGGTGCTGTTGTGCGCGGCGGGGCTGCTGCTGCTGAGCTTGCGAAATATGGAGCATCTGCACTTCGGGTTCGAAACAGCGAACCGCAGCATCGCGATCTTCAATCCAGAGACGGCGGGCCTGAAGCCCGAAGATCTCGACACTTTTTATCAGCGGGTCAACCAGGCGCTCTCACAGATTGGGGGCGTGGAGCGCGTGGCGTGGTCAACGTGGAGCCCGATGGACGAGAACAATTGGAGCGAGGACGTATACATTGACGGGCAAGCTTCGCCGCCGCCGGGAACGGCTGTGAATCTGGCATCGTGGGTACGCGTTAGTCCGGAATACTTTCAGACCGTTGGGACGAAAATCGTGGCAGGCCGCGGCTTTACAGAGAGTGACAATCGCAATGCTGCTCCGGTTGCCGTTGTGGACGAAGCATTCGTGAAGCGGTTTCTAGGCGGCAAAAACCCGATTGGCGCGCATTTCGGCGACTGGGATGAGCGGGACACACAAATGTATACCATCGTGGGTGTGGTAGAGAATGCGCAGTACTGGGCACCAAACGATCGGCAGCAACCCTCGCGCCCGATGTACTTCCGTGCTTCAGGGCAGTGGGCATCGCTGCCGCCTACGGCTCCCCAGGCGGCGCGATTTGCAGACGTTGAAGCCAACAACCATTACATGCCATCGCTCGAAATCGAAACGCACGGAACGGTGCCGGGTCTGGATGCCAAGGTGCGTCAGAAGTTGCAAGAGGTCAATCCCAGGTTGATGGTGACCAGCTTTCAGACTTTCGATCGCCAGGTGCAGCTCTCGTTTTCTCAACAGAACATGATCGTGCAGTTGACTTCACTGTTCGGGCTGGTGGCGCTGGCGCTGGCGGCGATTGGGCTTTACGGAGTGACTTCATATGCGGTGGCGCAACGCACCACGGAGATCGGCATCCGCATGGCGCTGGGCGCTAATAGGGTAAACGTGCGGCAAATGGTGCTGCGAAGCGCGCTGCTGCAGGTTGCGCTGGGGTTGGCGATTGGAGTTCCCGCGGCGATTGAGGCTGGCCGGCTGATGGCTGCGGAACTGTTTGGCATCGCTGCTTGGAATCCGGTGGTGTTGGGGAGCGTGATTGCGTTGCTGGCTGCGGTTGCGCTTGTGGCGGCTGCGGTTCCGGCGCATCGTGCTGCGAGCCTGGAGCCGATGGAGGCGCTTCGAGGCAGGGAATAGAAAACAGAAAACAGGGAACAGGGAACAGGGAACAGGGAACAGGGAACAGGGAACAGGGAACAGGGAACAGAATCTTATAAGACGTGGCTAGATTCTTTTACTGTGGGCTGGGTGATTGCTGCGAGGAGATGGCGCCTGCTAGGGTTCGGATGTGTATGGTGGCTTCGGTTTCAGGGACGGAGCCGTCATTGACTTGCACCTGCGTTGGTTTGCCGGGCACTAGGATGCGGACTGTGGCTTTGCCGCGGCCGGGGACGATTAGGCGGCGCGTGATTGGCGGACCTGCGGCGCTTACTGTTACCGGCACCTCGGCGGAGGCGTATCCCGAATTCGCAACGTTGACGGCGACCAGAGTGTTACCCGCCTGGGCTGCTTCAGGAAACACGCCGTCGATAGTGAGGTCGGGCAATCCTTTGTCGGCGTTCACCCAGTCCTGAAAGAACCATGAGAGATCGCGCTTCGATGCGTGTTCAAGCAGCTTTTCGAATCTGGAGTTGGGCGAATCTGGAGTGCCTGGCGGATCGCCGGCTTTTGGGTCATTGAGGCTGGCATAGAATCCGCTCAGCGCGGCCGAGAATGCACTGTCTCCTGCCATGTCTCGCAGCATCCACAATACGTAGGCTGCCTTGGTGCGGTAGTAGGCCGGCGACCACGCTTGCGTAAGCGGCTGGCCGGGATTCTCGCCGGGGCTGGGCGGCTCAGTGAGTGCGAGAGCGACGCGCGGCGCCTCAAGCGACTCAAGCGCGCGGCTGCGGCCGCTGTGTTTCTCGAGCCAGAGTGTACCTATCAGATATGCCCCGCCCTCATCGAGCCACGCGGGCGGCATTTGTCCGGGGCCAGAAACCCACGCGTGGGTGAGGGTATGAGCCAGTGCATCTTCCAGTTGATCTTCGCCTTCGGCGCGGAAGGGCGCGCCCAGCGTTGCTCCGGTTTCGAAGGGCACATCGGCGGGGTCGGGCAGGTCGAGGATGGTGAGATCTGAGCGCGGCTTTGGGCCGAGCCACTGAGCTACGAACGGTGAAACTGCGGCTGATGCGGTGGTCCAGTTTGCAATGTTGGCGTCGTCTGGACCGGTGTCGGGGCTGGCGGTCCAAAGGGTGGCATTGGTCAGCGGGTGGGCAGTGCGAATGGCTACAAAAAGGCTCGGCGCGGTGAATCCGAGGGTGGTGTCACCGGTGTCAGCGGTGGCAACGCCCGGCATACCTTCAACGGGATTCGGCACGTCGACTATGTTGAGTGCCAGCGTGTGGCCATTCACGAGGGCGATGGTTGGCGGCTGGCCGTGGGGGAACTCATCGGTTAGCCGCAGCCTGAAGTGCGCGTTTGCATTGCGCAGTTTCACCTGGCCCACTTCGTCGAAGAGTCGCGCGCCGTCGCCTAAAATTGCTGGTTCGGCGGCCACCGGATACCAGACCACATTTCCAAATCCGCGCAGGCCGGTGAAGTCGAGGGCAATCTGGTCCCAGTCAGAGTGAAGCGCTATGTCGCTTGGAGTGCCGAGAGTGGTTAGGCGCTGCGCATTGGGCGTGACGGCGCCGGAGTAGGTTGCGTCGACGAGGATGGTGGCACCGGCGGCGAGTGGTGCGCCGAGCGTGACCGCAGCTTCGTCCAACTGGCTGGTGTGGTCAGTATCGGAGTTGAGGGTGGCCACGGTGAATGGCGTGTCTTTGCCGTCGATGTGAATGCTTTGCCACTTTAGCGAGGAGGAAATTTCGAGAGGGAGATGGGCGAGGGGAGCTTTGCCGTCGTTGCGAATTTTCATTACCGCACGTACGGTCATGCTGTTCTTTGCCGGATCCAGATGCACGTCGAGATCGTAGGAAGTGAATGTTATGGCGTCGCGTTCGGCGTCATTGGCGGTGGGAGCGGTTACTGCGGAGCTTAGCGATGCGGCAGGACCGATGGTGGTGGTTGTGGCGCCGGTATCGTCGGTCGAGCGGGAGAAGATTACTTTGCCGCTGGATTGCTGAGTTTCTGTTGTTGGTTGCTGCGCTGCCGGCTGCGGGGGACTCGTGTGGGGCGCGGTTTGCGGGGCTGGGGTTTGTGCTGCGAGCGATGCGGCTAACACGCCAAGCGCCGCAATGGGCGCAAAAACAAACTTCATGAACCGAGACCTTTCTGTTTCTTGCGTGGCGCCGTGCCACTGCGTGGGGCAGAGTCTTGGACGGGATTCTGGGTGGAACGCACTCGCCGCTGACGGAATGCTTCAAAGAGCACTACCGCTCCGGCGGCCGAAACGTTCAGCGAGCTCACCCCGCCGCCCATGGGAATGCGCAGCAGGTGGTCGCAAGTGCGCTTTACCAGGTCGTGCAGCCCTTCACCCTCGCGGCCAAGCACAAGAACAATGTCGCCGGTTAGGTCGAAGCGATCGTAGTCAGTCGAGCCGCGCTCGTCGAGCCCGATCACCCACAGGTTGTGCTGCTTCAATTCTTCAAGCGCGCGCACCAGGTTTACTACGCGTGCAATGCGCAGATGCTCGGTTGCGCCGGCGCTCGCCTTTACCGCGACCGGGCTCAACGGGGCAGAGCGGCGTTCGGTAATCACTACCGAGTCAACGCCTGCGCCATCGGCAACACGCAACAATGCGCCCAAGTTTTGGGGATCTTCAACGCCATCGAGCGCCAGCACAAGGCGCGGCGCATTCGGTTTGGCTGGGTCGGGTGCGAACAGGTCTTCAATGGCGAGGAAATCCTGCGGGCGCACAATTGCCACCACGCCCTGGTGTGCGGGGGTTTGCGCCATCTGGGTCAACTGGTCGCGCGACTCCGAACGAACGCGCACACCTAGCTCGCGGCACTTGGCTATGAGCTTCTCAAGGCGGTCGTCGTGGCGTTCGCGGGCAACCAGTACGTGGTCGAAACGGCGTTTTCCGGCGCGCAAAGCTTCTTCTACCGGGTGCAGGCCGTAGAGCATGTCCATGAATGGATTTTAGTGGGCTGGGCTCATTGGCCCTGGCGATTACTTAAGCTGATTAATGAATCGGGTGATGATTTCTGCCGATTTATGCGGTTCCCTTTGCAGGAGCAGATGAGGCCCTTCGATTTGCGCGACTCTCAAATCGGGCTTTATTGCCATAATTTCTCTGAGGCATCGCGGCGGAACGACACGGTCCTTTGTTCCTTGTAAGTAAAGGATGGGAACAGTAATTTGCGGCAACGCCTCGCGGGAGTCGCAACTTGAAATTGAGAGCAGCCTCGGGCTGAAAACTTCAGAGCTCATCGAAAGCACAGCGCTCTTGACGTCATTTAACAACCCGTGTGACGCCGCCGGGCCCAGCAGAGCGCGCCTTACCACAAGATCGGGCAGACGTAATCGCATCCGCCCTGGAAGCAAAAGCGATCCGAACCAACGGACCCATGGGTAACTGGGATTGGTTGCAAATCCCGCGACGAGGATGAGAGCCTTTAACCCGGTCAGATTAGTGGCCGCGATCTGGATTGCCAGTGGCGTTGAGAACGATTCAGCCAGCAGCACAAATGGCTCCGACACGGGTAGCTTATCCACGACAAGTTCCGCCAACTCGGGATATGAGAGTGGCTGATCGTTCGGATAGGAAACCGGCCGCGCATCGTAGCCCTGCGGCAGCGCCTCAATGAACCTGGCAAAAAGCTTGCCTGTGCCGTCCATGCCTGGAAGCAGAACGAGTTTTCGAACGGAAACTGCTTCGCTCATTTGGTTCCAACAATACAGCAGACTTCCCCTTTCGGATAAGAACTGCGGCATACTGTAACCGACCTGTACCCAATGCCCAAGACACTGAAAAAGACCTTCACCGCGGCGCTGGAGCCCGATGGTACGGCACTCAAGTGGACGATTGCGCGGGTGCCGTTCGACATTGCCAAGGTTTGGACGGAGCGGCGCGGGCGCCGGGTGAAAGGCGAGATTGAGGGCTTCGCATTCCGAACTTCGCTATTCCCCGATCCGGCAGGCAAGGGGCAGATTCTGCTGGTGAACAAGAAGATGCAGAAGGGCGCGCATGCGCGTGTTGGCGAGAAGGTTCGGATTACGCTTGAGCCGGATCTGGAAGAGCGCGAAATTGTGATGCCGCCCGAGCTTGCGAAGGTATTCAAGGGCGAGCCGGCGCTCCGCAAATGGTTCAACGGCCTGGGCGACTACACCCGCAGAACGTTCTGCGCGATTGTCGCCGAGATCAAGGGCTCCGAAGCGCGCGTGAGGATGGCTGAGCGGGTGGCCGAACGGCTGCTGCTTACTATGGAAGGGGAAATCGACACGCCCCCGATTCTGAAGGCCGCATTTGTCCGCCAGCCCATGGCCGAGGCCGGCTGGAAGGCGATGACCCAAGCCCAGCGGCGGGGCCATTTGATGGGCATTTTCTACTACGAAACGGCTGAGGCGCGGGAGCGGAGGGCGGCGAAAGCGATTGAAGAGGCCTTGAAGGTGGCTCGCCGCAAACTTTTGTCACCAAAATAGGGGCATTATTCTAGTTAATCGATTTTTCTTTCGTCTTTCAGGCACGATCTGTCGTCTAATTGAGTACGATGACGTTCGCAGCGGCAAAGTCATTTCTGGTTTCGGGCGGCTCCGGCACAATGGCGGCAGCGGTCGACGAAGAGGCGAGGCAGCAGAACCTTGCGGTGGCGCAGGGGTTAAAACGGCAGGAAGCCGGGCTGATCGACGGGCTGATTGTGAAGTATCAGCACCGCCTGATGCGCTACTTGCTTTATTTGACCAGCAATCGCGAGCAGGCCGAGGACCTCTTCCAGGACGTATGGATGCGGGTTTTGGTGCGTGGCGGGCAGTTTAACGGGCAGGCGAAGTTTGAAACCTGGCTCTTTACCATTGCCCGCAACATGGTTATCGATCTACGGCGCAAGCGTACCGCATCAAGCCTGGACGAACTGTTTGAATCGGGCAGCGATGACGACCGGCCAATGAGTTTTGAAGTTGCGGACGGCGAACCCACCCCGTTTGACCGAGTTTCAAATTTCGAGGACGGTGAGAAGATTGCCACTGCGCTGCTGGATCTAGATACGCTCCATCGCGAAGTGCTGGTGCTGAGATTCTACGAAGAGCTTTCGCTCGAAGAGATCGCCACGGTGACAAAATCACACTTATCTACAGTAAAATCAAGACTATATCGCGGGATGGCGATGATCAAGCCCAAGCTGGAGCGCACTGGGTTGCGGCTGCGGGAGGCGGTGTGAAGTCTGGCGGGACGTCAGGGAAATCTGGTTCGGGGCCTGAAAACGACCGAGACCTGCTCTCTGCCCTTACCGGTACCCAGGCCTCGCATGACCGGGCGGTTGCCTACAGAACCCGCCGCGTAGTTGCAGCATCGCTGGGCGTAATGAAGGATCAAAAAGAGGGCGGCCGTCGCAGCCGTTCAATGGCACTGGTTTCCATCCTGCTGGTTATTCTGGCCATGGGGCCATTCCTTTGGCGCGTTACCGACGATGTGATTGGCGGCGAGCGTTGGAGCGATATAGCTACCCAGAGTAGCCTCTGGGTCTGCTTCCTTTTGCCCGCTGTTTTAGCCGCCGCGCTGGTTGCCGGCTGGCTCCGCCGCGATTCCTGACCGTCCCCTCCCCTGATTTTTCTTCTCAGGTACAATTTTGTATCAACTTCCAATTTTCCTGATACGTCCTATTAAATAAGGGTAAGCTGTTTTGTACCCTGTTGGAAAATTTTGGAAAGCGCGAGTGAAAGCCATGCCGAACCCACCCACAATCAGCGTGAACGAAGACGAACGGATGATACCCCTGTGGTCGATTATTGCGGCCACGGTATCTTTCCTGCTGGTTGAGTACTATTGGTGGATTGTGGCGCCGGGGCAGCGGCATCACCCCGCGCCCCCGCTGGGCCTGCGCATCTACTTCAATTTTTCGTGGGGAATCCTGGCCTCGCTTTACTTCCTGATGATTGGGTACATCAGCAAAGATGCTCCCCGGCGCGGCATGAGCATGCGCTTCTGGATCATTATTTGCTGCATGATGCCGGGCGGCATCGGCGCGGTCATCTACTTCCTGCTGCGCCAGCCGCAGGTATCAGAGTGCCCGGCTTGCGGAACGCATGTGCAAAGCGACTTCCACTTTTGCCCGCAGTGCAACTACCAGCTTTCAGCCAGTTGCGGCAACTGCTTCCGCACGGTGAGGACCAGCGACCAGTACTGCACTCGCTGCGGCCACGAGCTAGCCGACGACCGCCTGCCGGGGCGCCTGCACGTTATGGGCGGGGAATAGGGCAGCTAGTCAGCTGGTTAGCGAGTCAGCAGGTCAGCGAAACCTCGCGCTTAAGCCTATCTGCGTTGACCCCCGCAAGTCCGCCTCCCTACAATCATTGTTCCGGCACCCATGTCTATTTCAGCCCTCATCATCGACGACGAACAACTGGCGCGCGAAGAGCTTAAGTATCTGCTCGACGAGGTGGGCGGGGTTGATGTGGTGGCGCAGGGCGCTAATGGTATTGAGGCTGTTGAACTGATTGAGGAGTACCATCCGGACCTGGTTTTTCTCGACGTGCAGATGCCTGGGCTCGACGGCTTTCAGGTAATTCAGAAGCTGGCTGAAAAGCGACCGAACGGGAGCGGCGAGCCGATGCCGCAGATTGTTTTCGCAACGGCATACGATCAGTACGCAGTGCGCGCGTTTGCGGTGAATGCGGTGGATTACCTGCTGAAACCGTTTGAACGCGGGCGCGTGTCAGAGGCAGTTGAGCGAGTGCGCAGCCGCATCGCTGCTGGGGGCGCCGAGTCCGCTTCGAACGGGCAAGCTACGGGATCCCAGCCGACGAGCTCGCAAATTGACGCGCTCATCAAGCTCATCAATCGCACACAGGACGCGGAACGAGCGGCCTCGCAGCCGGCTAAGCTGATTGTTCAATTGCAGAGCCGGCTGTTGCTGGTGGATCAAGCTGAGATATGTTTTGCCGCCATTGACGAGGGCGTGATCCGCATAGTGACGCGTACATTTGAGGGGCAGTCGAAGTGCCGCACGCTCGAAGAGCTGCAGGAACTGCTCGACTCCGCCATCTTTTGGCGCGCACATCGCGGATTTGTGGTGAACATCAACCACATTCGTGAAGTGGTGCCGTGGTTCAAGTCCAGTTACCAATTGCGGATGAACGACAAGCAGCAGACTGAGATTCCTGTGAGCCGCGCTCAGACCAAGCGGTTGCGGGAGTTGTTCAAGCTGTAGTTGGTTGTCAGAGATCAGGGAACAGAGCTCAGCGAAACAGTGACGGAGTTAAGGGAGTGCTTTCCCATGTCCCAAAATCGGGACATGGGAAACTCAATTTCGTGGTTATCGCCCGTTCCTTATTGCGGCGGTGCGTGGCCTATAAATTTGTCGGCCCATTGGATGAAGTACTTCATATTTGGGCCGTCGGTGTGTCCGCCGTCGTGCTGGCGCCACGCTAACTGGCCGTCGAGGATGCCCTGGTTCATGGCTGGCATCTGCGCTTTGCGGTAATCACCGAAACTCTCCAGGCCCTTGGTGCCCAGTAGTGCAAACACGCGACTCGCATCGACGGTAGCCATGAAACTGCCCTGATGATCGAGCCAGTGCGCATCGCCCTTTTCAGGCACGCCGTAACTGATGAACGTCAGCCGCGGTGCGCACAGTGCTATCAGCTCGTTCGAGTCAACCGGAAGCTGGCCGGGATTTCCGCTGCCGAAGGTCGCCTCGGACGCGCCGTATTTCAAGAAGTTTCCGGCCATCCAGTGATACTCGCCGGTGCCCGTCAAGCTTTCCACCGCTTCGCCGTAGTTACGGCGCAGCAACGTGGCTCCGCCTTTGCCCGATGAGCCCACCAGCACCATCGCGAAGCGCTGATCGAAGGCCATGGTTACAAGTGCGGCCTTGCCGTAGCGCGAAACGCCTTCGATGCCCACGTGCTTGGCGTCGATTGACGGATCGGACGCGAGATAGTCCAGAGCGCGGCCTGCGCCCCATCCCCAAGCACGCAATGCGCCCCACTGCTCAGGTGTGCGCGGCTGGCCTTTGTTCACCAGGCCGATAATTCCACGCGTCAAGCCCTGGCCGTTGTCGGCCTGAATGCTGGCGGGATCGAGCATTGCATATCCCCAGCCTGCCGCAATCAACTGCCAGTTGTTCGGCGGGTCGCCATCCGCGTTCAACTGCGGAGGCTGAAAGAAGGGAGAGTTTTTGACCACATCCCATGCGGGGTGCGAATCGAAGACCTGCTTTAGCGACGGGTCCTGCTGGATAAGCAGCGCCTTCATGGCGTTGTTTACCTTTTGCATGTCTTCGCCGCGCGGCTCATTGGGATTTGGAAAACTGGTGGGCCCGAACATGATGAGCACGGGCACGGGGCCGCGCGCCATGGCGGGCGTTACCAGCGTCATGTGAATCTTTACGCTGATGGCCGGGTAAGAGGAGTTGTCGACTTCTCCCACGAGTTCCTTAGCTGTCACCGGGGTGAATCCCAGGAATTCGTGGTCCACTGCCGTCACTGTCCATTTGACTGAAGGGAGATTGTTCGGGACCCGGCCATAAACGTATTTGTCGAACATTTCAACGATCTGCGGACGGCGGTCGTCCATCCACATTTTTGCCGTAGTCACTTTGCTGCCGTCGTTCATGATGAGCGGATCAGGAACGTTGGTATAAGGGTTCGCCTTCGACTCGTCGTTGTTGGCGTGGTTGGGTGCGCTCTCATTGCCGCTCGGCCCGGGCCGCAGGGCCTTGATTCCGAGCTGGTCCATCATGTTCTGGTGATCCTGCTCGGCGTTGAAGTTTACAGGCGCCGGTTGCGAAGTGGTTTGTGCTGCCAGCGCGGCAGATAGTGAGACAAGCAGGATGATTGATGAAGCGTAGATGGCGCGCATATTCCCTCGCAAATGGTATTCTTGGTGCGATTTTGTGAAAGCGATTTACTTCGGCATACGATCTTAAACGGTGAAACATGATGCGTGCACGTGAATTTGTAATGGTTTCAGTATGCGGTTCGCTGTTGCTGGGAGCGGTTGCGCTGGCTGCGGCAAAAACCAAAAAGCCGCCCAAGACGGCAGAGACGATCGCAGAGACCTGGATTGAAACATGGGGCGCGTCGCAGCAGATTCCCGAACCGCAGAATGGGCTGCCCGCCGACGATCTGCGCGATGCCACGGTGCGGCAGATTTTTCACTTCTCGGTGGGCGGCACAACACTGCGCGTGCACCTGACGAATGCTTTTGGAATTCAAGCGCTGCACTTCACGTCGGTGCACATTGCCAAGCCGGTTTCTCTATCGAGCGCGGCTATCGATGTTGCTACTGACAAGGCGCTCACTTTTTCAGGCCAAAACGATGTGACAATTCCAGCTGGGGCGGAAATGGTTTCGGACCCGATCCAATTCCCAGTCGAAGCACTGGGGAGCGTTGCGGTGACCTATCACCTCGACACTCCGCCATCACGTGAGACTTCGCATCCGGGTTCCCGAGCGACTACATATTATGTTCACAGCGACCAGGTGTCGGCTGCCGATTTGCCCGATGCCAAGAAGATCGAGCACTGGTACCAGGTGACGGGAATCGATGTGATTGATAACGCAGCCGGCGCGGGAACAGTGGTGGCTCTGGGCGACTCAATCACCGACGGCCACGCGGCTACGACCAATGGCAACGATCGCTGGACTGACGCCTTCGCGGCGAATCTGCAAAGCTCGCCGGCTACGCGCGATATCGCTGTGTCAAACCGGGGCACGGGCGGCAACCATCTGCTGATTGATGGCCTCGGCCCCAACGCGCTGGCTCGATTTGATCGCGATGTGCTTGCTCCGGCCGGCGTGAAATGGGTGATTGTTTTTGAAGGTGTCAACGACCTGGGCGGGCTGAGCATCAGGGGCGACGCGCCCGGCGCAGCCCATGCGGCGATGGTGGCAAATATCGAGGAAGCTTACGCGCAGATGATTGCGCGCGCTCATGCGCACGGCATTCGAGTTTTCGGCGCAACCATTACGCCTTACGGCGGGTCGGGCTACTATCATCCGTTCCCATCGAATGAGGCGGACCGCCAGGCGCTTAATGCGTGGATTCGGGCGGCCGGGCACTTTGACGGGATAGTGGATTTCGATGCTGTAGTGCGCGATCCGCAGCACCCCGACCAGCTATTGCCGGCGTTTGATTGCGGCGATCATCTGCATCCCTCGCCCGCGGGGTACAAGGCGATGGGTGAGGCTGTGCCGCTGGGTTTGTTTGGGCGCTGAGTTTATCTGCGAGTGGGTGGAAGGCCCGCGGCTGAAGCCGATTTCATGATTTGAGTTTTCATTCAGCAGCCTGAAGGCTGCTGCTCCCTCCGCTTTACCGGCACGACTAAGGCCGTGCCTTGACACAAAACTATTTACGCGCGGCCGTACTAATATCGTGACCGCATGAATTTGTGCTTTCCCACCCTTTCCACGATGAAGCCGTGGAAAGGATGGGGCACCCACATTCGTACAAATTCAAGCGGTCAAAGACTTAGTCGTAGCGCTCGAACACAATCTGCTTGCGGTGCCAGCCGAAGTTTGTGAGCGTTTCGCGCACGCTTGAGACCATAAAGTTGAGGCCGCAGATGTAAGCGTAGATGTCGAAGTTCAGATTGTTCGGCGGAACCGTGGGATCGACGGGTGCTACGGGCAGAGTCTGTCCGAGCCTTGCGGCACGCTCTCTGATGATTCGCGAAACATGGTCTTGGACGTAGCCGCGCAGGCCGGTCCAGCTATCTAGCGCGCGGCTCAGCGTGGGCAGGTAGTGGAAGTTGGGATGCTTTGCGTCGAGCGCCTCGAACTCTTCCTGGTAGTAAATATCGGTTTCGTGGCGGGTGCCGTAAACCAGCCAGATATCTTTGCCGTTGCTGCGGTCGGGGCCATCCTCGGGGAAGAGCCACTGCGCATAGCCGCGCATGGGGGCAACGCCCGTGCCGGTGGCAATCAGGATGGAATCGGTGACGGGCTCATGCAGCACAAAGTGGCCGTGCGGCCCGTGAATCTGGATGGTTGCGCCCGGGGGCAGATCGGTAAGGTCGGCCAGGTCTGCCAGGTGATTTGAGAAGAACCCATTCTCGACACGGTTCACGCAAAGATCGAAATGGTTCGAGCGTGGCGCTGAGGCAATGGAGTAGGCGCGCGTCTGCTGCTTGCCGTTGGGGTCAGACGCGACTGCGGAAACAAACTGGCCAGGCGCAAATGGAAAGTGCTCCATGCTGTCGACCACAAAGTCGAAGTGGTAGCACTGGGCGACTTCAGAAATGCAGACTTTTTGCTCAAGACGCGCGGTAACGGTCTCACGTGGCAATGGGATGTCTCGCTTTGAAGGGAAAGTGGAGGGCTTGAGGGGAACGCAAGCGAAATCCGCAAGCCGCCCTGAGCAAATTATAAGTTGCCAGGTTATAAGTTGTCAGTTGAGTGCGGTGTCATCCCGGATAGGCGCCGGTAATGTAGCCCTCAAGCGCCTGGATGGCGTGTTCCTGACCTGAAATGACCCACTTAACCATATCGCCACTTGAGATGACGCCTACAATCCTGTCGCCCTCAAGTACCGGCAGATGGCGAAATCCGTGGTCGGACATCATGGTCATGCAGTCATCAACGGTTTCCCTCGGAGTAACGGAAATTACGGGGCTGGTCATGAGTTCGCTGACCAGCGTCTCTTTGGAGTGGAGGCCCTTGAGCACGCCTTTGCGGGCGTAGTCGCGCTCAGAGAGGATGCCGACGAGCTTGTTGTTGGAGACTACCAGCAGGGCGCCGACGTCGTACCTGGCCAACAGTTCCAGAGCTTCGTAGACTGACTGCTCTGGCGCGATTGCGAGAAGCCTGAATTGCCCCTTGTGCTTTAACACTGTTGCAATCGAGTCGGTAATTTTCATCGGACCCTCCTGTTCGTTTCTTAAATGATTTAAACCCTGGCAAGGTTGCCCGGCCGCGAAGATGAAGAGCCGGAATTTCATAGCTGCCCATCGGGCGCCTGCTGCCAATGTGATGAGCAGCAGAACCGAAAGACACTAATCGGCCGGTGCCAGAATTTTGGACCGGCCGATGCAGCAGTATAGCTCGACAAATGTGCATTCGTCTCCGCCAGCCCGGTTTTTTATGAGCCGGTGCAGATTCCCGAGCTTGAACCGGGAGCCCGAGTGTCAACATGATGGACGTGGAATTGAGAGCGCATTCGGTTGCCGGCGACGGAGGATTGAGATGAAGGCCGGGGTGAGATCGCGTGAAGGAAAGCGATTTACCAAACGACGGAGCGGATGAATGCCGGCTGAGCGTTCCCGTGCAAACACGCTTAGTAGCGGAGGCCTAATTTCATAGGGAAGTCTTCCTCGTCGTCTTCGAGAGCGGGCATGTTGCAGTATTCCCTGATGATCCGCTTGTGAATCTCACACAGACCAAGGTGAAGACCGATGATGACGTCGACGGCCAAAAGGAAGTGCGGGACGCCTGCTTCGATCCACGGCTGAGCATCTAGCGGAATCAAAACGACGATGGGAAAGAAAGTGAAGAACTTCAAGAGTGTCATGGCGAGGTTGGGCTGACCTCTTTCCTGTTCGCCGGAGAAGGCCACTGCTTTGACGTTGAGTAAGAAGAGGTCAGTGAGGAGCAGGCACATAGCGGCGGCGATGAGCAACAGACTTGCGGTGGCGGGCCAGTTGCGGAGTTCGGCTGGGGCGATGGCGTGAAACAGAAGGCAGAAGCTGAAGGTGACGATTGCGGCCCAGATCTCGACCCAAAGTTTGGCGGCCCGCAGTTGTTGCATTGCGATGTTGAATTGCGGCGGCTGGCCGTGAATGCTGCGGAAGGCCCAGCTTCCCTGACGATTTCCTGGAGAGACGAATGCCGTGCGAAGGCCGGCGATAGTCCAGAAGGCGACAATGGCGATTGCGGAGCGGATACCGTCAGCAGAGACTTCAATCCCAACGTGGCCGTGCGCAACACTCAAACGAAGGATGCTGGCCACAACCACTGAGAGACCGACTCCACCATAAAGGACCAGGTAGATGCGATACCGCTGGACGCGCAGCAGGGTTTCACCGATGAAGTGGAAGACGGCACGACCGACGGGATGTCGAATGAGCGTGGCGTGGAGCAATGCGTTGAAAGGGAGTACGGCCCAATTGCGCGTAGACTGGGCGCTGGGTCCAATTACAAGTTGGCGCACTCTGCGCAAGTAGGCCGTGGGATAAGCGAGCGCGGCCAGCGCAAGAGCGATGAGAAGAGCCGCGCATCCAATTTGAGCGAGGCGGCTGTAGATGGGAAGCGCAGCGGGACCCTCAAGGATGCGCTGGTAGATGCCGAGGAACCAGAAGGGCGGACAGTAGAACACGAAAGAATTGCCGGATTGGAGAAATACCTGAACCGCGCCGGAGAAGGCTGGAAACAGAAAGAGAAGCATGAGAAGGACAGTGATGAAGATGCCCTGGAGGACAAGGGAGATGCGGCGAAACAAATGCTCGCCAAGAACGGAGAGGAGCACGCCTTGAAGAGCCAGAATGAACGCGGCGGAGAAGAGGCCGCTGGCGAGCACCGCAATGATGTGGCCGGCGAGCAGGGGCGGGAGATCGGGCGGATCGATGGCGGCGGGAAGAACCAGTGGCGCAAGACAATTGGCATTGAAGAGAAAGCCTGCAATAAAGAGCGCGATTGCGGCGGCGCGTGCACGGAAGAGCCTTTGATCGCGAATGGGCAGCGTGGTGAGAATAAACACATCGAGCAGATCGGGAAAGAACAGGTCCCACTCGAAGACCGTGATGATGCCCATGGCGACGAAGGAATAGATGACGAAGAAAAAGTGATGATCGACCTGCAACCAATAAGGCGGCCGGCCTGCTGTCACGGACCCGCTTGGGGACCCCAGCATGAACGGATGATAGATAGGCCAAAGATACAATGCAACTATGAATCCGGGGACGGCTGTGGCCAATGCGACGAGGATAAGACGGCCCTTGGCATCGCCGTCGGGCGAAGCCGTTTCGTGGTTGAAGAAGCGCTCAAGGAAGTGACGCACAAGCAGCGAAAACTGGGTACGGTGGGGCACGCGTACTGGGCCGAGTGCGGCCTGGGCGTTCAGTGACAGAGTCTCGGGTTCCGACATCATGAGTAGACGCTGGAAGTCACCTTGCATGGGTTGTTTCGATCACCTCCACCATCTGATTTGCGATGGAAAGCGTGTCTTGTTGCTCGACTAGTTGCGCAAACACTTTTTCAAGACTCTGGAGATGCATCAGTTTCGTCAGGTCCGCTGGGGGCGCATCGGCCAGAATCCTTCCTTTAGCGATGACGATGACGCGGCCGCAGACCTGCTCGACCACCTCAAGCACGTGCGAAATGTAAAGAATTGCCTTGCCGCGGGCGGCCAGCAGTTCAAGAAGGTCTTTGAACAAGCGACCGGATACAACATCCAACCCGGAGAGAGGCTCATCGAAGATGAGCAGTTTGGGATCGTGCAAAAGTGCTGCGGCAATCAGCACGCGCTGGCGCATTCCCTTCGAGTAGGTGGATATTGGTGAATGCTGCCAGGACTCGAGATTGAGCAGCTTCAGCAAGCGGGTGGCCTTGACTTCGATGATCGCCTCGCCGAGTCCGCGAAGCCTGCCGATCAGTTGCAGGTATTCGAGTGAAGACATGTAGTTATAGAGGTGCGCTTCTTCCGGGACGTAGCCGAGCGAAGCGCGAAAAGCGACCATGTCGCTGGCGATGTCGCGGCCTTCGAACAGCACGCGGCCATCGTTGGGGCGGAGCAGACCGGTGATGATTTTGACGGTGGTGGACTTTCCGGCGCCGTTGGGACCGAGAAAGCCGACGATTTCGCCAGGCGCGACCTTGAAGCTGACATCCTGAATGGCGGGAATGCTGCGATAGCTTCTGTAGAGATGTTGAACCTCAAGCATTAGAACCACCCTGGTTGGCTGGCGCAGCGGCAGGCTGGAGCGCCTTTCCGAAGGTCGCACTGGTACCCTATGTAGCATTCGGTATAGTCTGTTGTCAAGTAGCCTGCTACATAGGTAAAATGCGCCATGGCCCGGGAAGCGAAATTGACTGAGGCGAAACTCTCGCACACGGCGGCACTGATTCTTCAGGCGCTGGATGGCGGATTTGTTTACGGCTTCAGCATAATGGAGATGACCGGCCTGCCCAGCGGAACGGTGTATCCGGCGATGCGGCGGCTGGAGAGCAATGAACTCATCAGGTCTAATTGGGAACGGCAGTCAATTGCCGATGCGGAGCAGAGGCCGCCGCGGAAATACTACAAACTTACGGCACAGGGAAAGGCGACCCTGGAAGCGTCACGCAGGCGCTATCCCCTGCTGGAACGGCTGATTCCGACCGAGGAGGCAAAGACTGTATGAGACCCCCCGCGATGGCGCACCGGTTGCTGCATTTGGGAATGCTGCGCTGCGCATCACTGCTGGTGCCTTCACGGCAACGTGCGGAGTGGTGGCGCGAGTGGAAGGGGGAACTGTGGCACGTGCAGCGTGCATGTGCACCGAGGGGCGCGGCTACCCAGGAAGGAGAGCGCAAGGTTGCGGCGTTTTGCCGGGGTGCATTTCAGGATGCTCTATGCATGAGGCAGACAGGCCGGCAAAGTGAGTTGCCGTTTGCGGAGATGGGTGGGACCGCCAGACAGTGCATGCTGATAGTCGCGGCGCTGCTGGCCGCGAGTTATGCCGGCTCGCTGCTGCTGCCCGGCGTAAGGGCAGAGCGCAGTCTGTGGCCGCGCAAGGTCAATCCCAATCTGGTGCTGATTGAGCAGGCAGGGTCCAACGGCTCAAGGCCGACAATTTCACTACGGCAGCTTCGAGGTTGGGAGGGTCGAAGGCAAAAATACTTCGATGGCTTCGCTTTCTATCAAGTCACCCAGCAGAACGTGGACGTTGAAACTCGTTCGAACAGGCCGCACGGCAAAGCCAGATGGGGGGTGGCGCGCGCCAGTACGAATTTCTTCACTTTATTGGGCACACCTGTTGCATTTGGTGGGCAGCTCGCAAAGCCAGATGACGGCATGCTCGCAGTGATTCTGAGCGAAAGGGTTTGGAGGAGGGAATTCGGCGCAGATCAAAATGTTGCGGGACTGCGAGTGCGCCTGGGTTCGCGCGTAGCCAGGGTTGCGGGAGTAGCGTCAGACGCTTCGCTGGCGCTGCCAGGGAGTGTGGATGCGTGGTTGCTCGACTCCAATGCGGAGAACGGGCCGGGAGGCAGCGGCTATGTGATTGCGCACCTGACCGCCGCCGGCAAAGTTGAGATGTGGGCCTCGTGCGTGCAAATTACCGCCAGCGCACCGGACGATGCCGATGATGATTTGTTAGGTATATCGCTGGGAGATTGGAGACCGACGCAGCAGAGCCTCTACTGGTTCGCGATTCTACTCGCCATGCTTTGCCTGCCCGCAATCACTTCAGTGTCATTAGGCGAATGCAGCGTGAATATGCAGAGAACCTCATGGCTAAAGCGAATCAACAGGTGGAGTTTCTTTGGCCTCAAGATCGCGATGGTTCTGCCCATCATTTATTTCTTGTCACTCGACATGGCTTATGGCTGCACTGCGATTGGCTGTGAACAGTCCGTTGATATTCAGCTTGTCTCCACTTTTGCAATGTGCCTGTTTGGAATGCGCTGGGTGATGAAGGATCATCGTCAACGTTGCCCGGTGTGCCTGCGGCGGGTTGCGCATCCGGCGCAAGTGGGGCAAGCTTCAAAAACCTTCCTCGGCTGGAATGGTACTGAGATGATGTGCATGGGCGGACATACGCTGCTGCACGTGCCTAGTTTGCCGACGAGCTGGTTCGGCACGCAGCGCTGGATGTACCTCGACGCTTCATGGTCGTTTCTGTTTGCCGGTCCGGGCACTGGAATTGAGAATGATGCGGTCGCTGGAGTGCTGTAGTCTCTGACCGGAGTCTCATCCTGCTACGGCGACGAAACTCGTCAGCCTATTCAGATTAATAATCTGCGCGGATGGTGGTGGGCCCGGAGGGATTCGAACCCCCAGCCAAGGGATTATGAGCGTTTCATACGAGACTTACCAATACGCTGAGCCCATCTCGTGATGTGGCAATTTCTGATTTCCATGAAAAGCCTGAGGAAACAACCGACTTCGCTGAAGCCTGTATAGCCACTGGAGTTCAGACGTTGTGTCGCGTGTCAGTTTACACACAGCGTGTGCGAGCTGACACGGAACGGATCCCCTAAATTCCAGTCAACTCCTTTAGTTTCAAACTCTACTGATTGGAACGCTGTTTGCATTTCTTCCCGGCATAGGAAGTTGAGGAACTTGGGGGGGATGCGATGAAAGCTCTGAAGCAAGGCGGATTGGCGATTACGGCAGTGATGACGGTGGTAATGGCAATGCCGGCGGCGGCGCGGAACACGGCCCAGCCGGTAGCAGCAAACGAGGCGGCCAAGAATCAGGCCTCTCAAGTGACCGCAAAGCGCGTGATCGTAGTCAGCCTCGAAGACCGCAAGCTGGCTTTGGTTGAAGACGGCAAAGTGATCAAGACCTATCCGGTTGCTGTGGGCAAGCCGTCGACTCCGAGCCCTGTGGGCACCTTCACCATTCAGCGCCGCGTGATGAACCCAACCTACTCGCACGATGGGCGAATCGTTCCGCCGGGGCCGAACAATCCAGTGGGCTCGCGGTGGATGGGACTTAGCATTCACGGCTACGGGATTCACGGGACCAACGTGCCCAGCTCCATTGGCAAGGCCGCGTCGCACGGATGCATTCGCATGGCGAAGGCCGACCTGGAAGAACTGTATCCCATGGTCGCTGAGGGCGACACGGTGGAATTGATTGGCGAGCGCAACGTGGAGACCGCGCAGTTATTTGGCGGCGACCAGGTTCCGAATCCTGCTGCCCAGCCTGCCGCGCAAACAAATGTAGCTTCCGCACCAGCGCCAGCCGCGACACAGGCTCACGGGCCGGTTGCAACCGCTAACCAATCGCACGCTGCCACCGCCATCGACCTGACCCCTATGGTCGGCATCACCACCGTGGCCAGTTTCGCGCTTGCCCGCTCCATGTAAAGGAGGTCTGCGATGAACCTGCTTGCGCACGCGATCTCAGGGTTTGAAGCGGCGTTGCTTCCCGTAGCGGCGGCGCTGCTTCTTGAAGAACTCACCTACGGGGGACTTGTCCGGCTGTTGCTGGCTCCGCGACCGGGACATACACAACACAACGAGCCCAATCACCGAAATGGAGGCGGGAAATGCTCGCACTGAAACTGTTGTTGATCGTCGTGGGATCGTTGTTATGGGCTGCCGCACTGGCGATTCCGCTGTTTGCCCTTTGGCTGCGCTTCGCAACCCCACGCATAAAAACCAGCGAGGACGGAACTGTGGTGGAAGTCGTCGCTGAACCTAAAACAATCAACTTGCGCCGCTCGGCAGCGCTAGCAATCGCGGGCTGCATGCCGATGCTGATGGCCCTCAGCATTGTGGTTGTACCGAGCGGCATGGGTGGGGTGCGCGTGAGTCAGTTGAGCGGCACGTTGCCCGGCACGCTTTATCCTGGCGTGCATATTGTTACCCCGCTCATCGACAGCGTCGAGATCTTCGACTTGCGCGATCACATTTACACCGCGGGACTCACCGGACAGGGCGCAAAGACAGCGCCGACCACAACCGGCCTGAATGTACAGTCGCTCGAGGGCCTTAACATTGGGCTCGGCGTGACTGTGAGGTACCGGCTCGATCCTAACAAGCTGTCGAGCGTTCAGGCGCACCTTGCGCAGCCGTCCGATCCAGAACTGGTGCCCCCGGTAGTGGCCAGCGCGTGGCGGGAACTGACGCCACATTACACCGTGAAGGAGATTTTCTCAACCAAGCGCGAGGACGTGCGCGCCAAGGCCGCGAACATTATCACGAGCAAGCTGGCGACCGATGGCATTGTTGTGGAAGAGGTAATGCTCTCTGACGTTCAACTGCCAGCGGATTATGCCCGCGGGCTTGAGGGACTGCTGTTGAAGGAACAGCAGGACGACCAGATGGCCGTCGATACGGATATTCAGCAGAAGCAAGTGAGAATTGCCGAGTTACAAGCTGAAGCCGACGCGGCGCAAAAAGTGAAACAGGCCGAAGGCGAAGCGCAATCCAAGGTTGTGGAAGCGAAGGGAGAAGCCGACGCCATGCAGTACACGCTGCCGCTTAAGCAAAAGCAGATTGAGCAAAGCAAGCTGGAAGCAGAAGCCCGCAAGGAAGCGACCGTTGAAGCTGCGGAAGCCGACGCGCAGGCCAAGG
>Ga0265338_10002915_pt1 | contig 24849 bp, 25 predicted proteins | sample 42126metaG_FD_193579 | JGI IMG/M metagenome (GOLD analysis project Ga0265338, IMG submission 193579) | Rhizosphere microbial communities from Carex aquatilis grown in University of Washington, Seatle, WA, United States - 4-21-26 metaG | ecosystem: Host-associated > Plants > Roots > Rhizosphere... | reverse complement strand
GCCTTGCCGCTCTGGCCTTTTGGATGCCTCAGATTCCGTTCTCGATCCACTTTGCGCAAACCCGTTGGGCATCTCAGACCATGAGACAGGATGTGTGATTCGCGACGTTCCTTGCAGATTGAGGTCATTTTTATCATCTGCCGGTCGATTAGGTTGTCTATTCTTTGGACTTGTGCTCAAAGGTTGGACACTCCGGCCCGGGAGGATAGATGACATTGCGCTTTCGCGCTGAAATTCCGCGGACGGAATGGTCCGCCCGCAGGATTGGCTTCGCGAAGTGTTTCAGAGCAGTTCCGCCCAGTTAGTCGACACTGATCTTGCGTGGTTTGACACGTTCGGATTTTGGCAGGCTCAGTGTTAGAACACCCTGGTCCATCCGAGCGGACACTTTCGCTGTGTCAATGGCAGGATCCAGTTCGAAAACACGGCGGTAATCCGCATTGTGTGACTCGTGGATGAGGGCTTTTCCCGGCACGGGCTCGGTTTGCCGGCGTCCAGTGATTGTAATCTCGTTTCCCTCGAGAGTGATTTCCAGTCCCTCTTTGCTTACTCCCGGCATCTCGGTTTCCAAGACGTATCCATCCTTGGTTTCGTAGATGTTAACCTCAGGAGAGACGAATGGCGTTGCGCCTTCGGCTGTCGTTCGCGTGTCTTTTTGCATGGTTGCGTTCATATCTTCTTCCTTTCAATGATAAGGCATGCTCAACGGTTAGCTGACCTTCACGTCGATGTGCTTCGGCTTTGCTTCCTCCGCTTTTGGCAAAGTCACGTTGAGAATGCCGTCCTTGTAATGCGCTTTGATTTTATCCACGGCCACTTGCGTTGGCAGCGTGATAGTTCGCTGGAACCGGCCGAAGAACCGCTCCGCCCGGTAAACCTCGGCTTCCTTGAGAGCCTCATCGGTTTTGCGTTCGCCGGAGATGCTCAAGCTGCCGTTGTGCATGGAGAGATCGATATCTTCTTTGCGCATGCCTGGAAGTTCAGCTCGGACATAGAAATTATCTTTGTCCTCGTAAACATCGAAGGCGGGAGTCCAGCCACTGAGCAGTTGAGATGATCTGGCCAGTTCTGATAAAGGGGCTCCGAATAATCTATCAATCTCGTCCCGCAAGCTTGTCAGTCGTCCAAGACCGGGCCAAGGGGACAGTTCGGGTCTCTGCCATCTAGCTAAGCTATTCATAATTCTAAAAGTCCTTTCTATTTTTATGTTTTCCTATTTGTAGAATAGCGCTTCGAATGCCAACGACAGTTATTATGATGTAACATGTTTTATATAAAAATGTTGCGATGAAATTGCCACACTGAATGCTGCGTCGAATAGGGACATTATGTCACCACTTTGCAAGGCTAACGACACAGGCTATAGGGTCATATTGTCTCTACTCGCAGCATGAAGGATATCGAAACCGGAATCGACAGGCTCTAATGGGTCAAAAGTCCAGATTCGACAAAAGTCGGGGCGAAGCAATCGGCAAAGTGGTTACCGTTGCTTTAGCGAACTTAGCTACAGCAGATGAGCCTGACCGGGCGTGTGCGAATGAGCCTTAATCGAATGCGTGTCCTGCGGAGCAGAGGACATTTCGCACTTTATGCCGAACCAGTTCCTTGACGCGGGCGCGGGCTGGGCCGAGAAATTTGCGAGGGTCGAATTCTTTGGGATTTTCCGCGAAAGCTTTGCGGATTCCGGCGGTCATGGCCAGGCGCAGGTCAGTGTCAATGTTCACCTTGGTGCAGCCGGTACGTCGCGCGACTTCAATGTCCGCCTCCGGCACTCCCGCAGTGTCGGTTCCGAGTTTGCCGCCGTATTGGTTGATCTCCTCAACGAGATCTTTTGGGACGCTCGAGGCTCCGTGCAGCACCAGGGGGTAGTCACCCAAACCGGCGTCCATGAGGGCTTTTTTAATGGCCTTAAGCCGTTCGAGGTCCAAGTGCTGTTCACCTTTAAACTTGTAGGCGCCATGAGAATTGCCGATTGCGACCGCCAATGAGTCAACGCCCGACTGTTGCACGAACTCGACGGCTTGTTGCGGATTGGTGTAATGACCTTGCTGCGAATAACTTCCACCTTCCTCGCCTTCATCGAATTGAGCGCCCACCAGATGGCCGAGCTCGCCTTCGACGACAGAGTTATGTTTGTGGGCGTACTCGACGACCCGTCGACAGATTTCCACGTTTTTGTCGAATGACTCATGGCTGGCATCAATCATTACGCTAGTGAAACCCTCGTCGATGCAGTCTTTGCAAAGCTCGAAGCTGTCACCATGGTCGAGGTGGACGGCAATGGGAATGTTGGAAAGCGTGACGGCGGCTTCGACGAGTTTTTTCAAATAAACCGGATTGGCATAATTGCGGGCTCCCTTGGAAATCTGGAGCATCACCGGCGCTTTTTCTTCTTCACAAGCTTCGACGATGGCCTGAAGGAGTTCCATATTGTTGACATTGAACGCCCCGAGGGCGTATTTACCTTTCAAAGCTTTGGCGAACAGATCCTTGGTATGTGTTAGTGGCATAGGTTTCGTGTTCCAATCAATGGGTCAAACAAGTCGTTGGTCGCAGGATGCGCGACCGGAGGGGTATGTTAAGAGGCGGACCAGCTAAAGAAAGTTAAAAAAGAATGCTGAAACGGCCTTATGCTCGGAGCGTTCTACGCCTCTTTGTCTTCTCCGGAGAGTTTTCGATAGAGAGTCGCCAGGCTGACCCCCAAAAGGACTGCCGCCTGCTCTTTATCGCCGTTGCACTGCTGCAACGCGCGGTTCAGATGGGCTTGCTCCTGTTCCCGCATATAGGACTTTAGCGGAAGGAGTGGTTCGGTTGAGATTGGCGGGTTGCCGGTTCCTTCTTGGGAAAAATCCTGTGAACGCAGAGGGTACAACGCAGAATCGGGCACGGTTGGCAAGGTCTCGGCCGTTTCGGATTCCTTTCCGCTGAGTTGCACCGCTCCCAGGATGCTCGGCGGCAAGTCGGCGGCTTGAACGATGTCACCATCGCATAGGGTTGCCGCCCGCTCGACCGCGTTCTCCAGTTCCCGCACGTTTCCCGGCCAGTCATAGGCGCACATGACCTCCATTGCGTGCCGGGTCATCTGGAATGGGCGATCGGTCCGTGGGCTGATTTTATCCTTGAGGAAGTGTGAAACCAGCAAAGGGATATCATCCCGGCGTTCGCGCAAACTGGGCAGTTGAATTGGAATGACATTCAACCGGTAGTACAGGTCCTCACGAAATGTCCCGGCTTTGATTTTCTCTTCCAGCGATTCATTCGACGCGGCGACTACCCTTACGTTGACGTAGACGGAGACGTTTTCGCCAACGCGGCGGACTTCACGTTCCTGAAGAACCCTCAACAGCCGGCTTTGAAGCAAGGACGACATCGAGCCCACTTCATCGAGGAAGATGGTTCCTCCATCGGCTTCCTGAAAGAGCCCCTTCTTATCAGTAATTGCGCCGGTAAAAGATCCGCGCCGGTGACCGAAGAGTTCAGACTCGAGCAGGTTTTCAGGCAAAGCGCTGCAATTGATTGGAACAAAGGGGGCGAATTGGCGCCGGCTGTTGAAGTGCAGGGCGCGAGCCACCAGTTCCTTGCCCGTTCCGCTTTCGCCCAGGATCAGGATTGTGCTGTCGGTGTCGGCGACTCGCTCAATCATTTTAAAGACCTGCTGCATCTTAGGGGCGCTGCCGATGATCTGGCTGAACTGGTATTTCTTTTTGAGTTGTTTGCGAAGATAAACCGTCTCGCTCAAAGCGGCGTTGTAGGAAAGGGCGCGCTGCACGCACAGCTTGAATTCATCCACCTTAAAAGGCTTTTCGAGGTAATCAAACGCGCCCTGCTTCATGGCTTCCTTGGCGGTGTCAATGGAGCCGAAGCCGGTGATGACGATAACCACCGCCGGTGGGACCAATTCGCGGGCCTTCTTAAGAATCTCCATGCCGTGCGGATTGGCCTTGTCAAGATAGAGATCGGTGATCACCAATTCTGGCGCGTGACTGGCCAGGGCTGCGGAGGCTGCTTGGATGTTCGTGAAAGGGAATACCTCGTGTCCTTCCTGGCGAAGCATGTCTGCGACCATCTGGACCATGGTCAGCTCATCGTCCACCAGGAGAATCTTCGCCATTAAATGGAGCCTAATTCAAAGCTTTACTAGCGAGCAAGCGAGTTTTGAGCAGAGGGCCCAGGCAAATTACTCCTTAAGCCATCGTAGTTTCGGCTTTCAAGCTGCAGAACCTGAAGTCCGAGCAATAAATCGGTGATGATTACGCCGGAAGGTTCTTCAGAAGTTTAGCCATCCGAATTGCGGTTTGGGCCGCCTCTGCCCCGCGATTGTGGGTTTTGCTCAGGCAACGCACGCGGGCTTGCTCTTGATTTTCCAGGAGCAAGACTTCGTGAATCACAGGCAATTCGTTGCGCACTTGAATAGCCATAAGCGCGCGGCTGACGGCTTCACCGATATGCGCCGCATGGACAGTTTCACCGCGCAAAATGACTCCCAGGCAAATGATGGCCGAGATAGGCGGGTTATGCGCGGCGCTATTCCGAGCCAGACGTGAAACAACGACTGGAATTTCGTAGGCACCCGGGACGCGTACAACCTTGACAACCTTGGCTCCGGATTGCTTTAGCTCCGCTTGGGCCGCGCGTAGCATCCCATTGACGTACCGGGCGTTGAACTCGGAGGCAACGATGGCAAAAGCGGTATCGCCGGCTTGGAGAACTTTCGACCTAATTTTTTTTAGCATGCGGGCCTGTTAGTCTGAGACTTTGATAGTGGTGTAAGCGGCAGAAGCCACGCTAAAGCAGGTGCCCGAGTTTTTTGCGCTTGGTTTCCAGGTAGCGCGCATTGTGCGGATTAGGTTTAATCTTTATCGGAACCTGCTCGATGATTTCCAGGCCGTAACCTTCCAAGCCAACCACCTTGCGCGGGTTGTTGGTCAGCAAGCGAATGGTCTTGAGGCCAAGATCGGCAAGTATTTGCGCACCCAGGCCATATTCACGAAGATCCATATCGAAACCCAGCTTCTGGTTCGCCTCGACGGTGTCGTAGCCCTGCTCTTGCAGTTTGTAAGCTTTGATTTTGGGTGCCAGGCCAATGCCTCGCCCCTCTTGGCGCATGTAAACCACCACGCCTATCCCGGCTTCTGAGACCTGGCGCATCGCCTGATGAAGCTGCGGTCCGCAGTCACAACGCCGCGAGCCGAACACATCACCGGTGAGGCACTCGCTATGGACTCGGACCAGCACACCCGGTTTGCCGGCCACCTCGCCACAAACCAAAGCCAGATGATGCTGTCCGTCCAGTTTCGATCGATAGAGGTAAAGGTCAAAATCACCGTAATCGGTCGGCATTTTCACCACTTCAACCCGCTCGACGAGTTTTTCGCGCGTGCGCCGGAATTGGATGAGATCGGCAATCGTGCAAATCTTCAGGCGATGTCGTTTGGCGAATTTCAATAGTTCCGGCAACCGAGCCATCGAGCCGTCATCGCTCATGATCTCGCAGATGACACCGATGTGGCGGCCGGCGCTCAAACGCACGAGGTCGACTGCGGCTTCTGTGTGACCGGCGCGCTGCAACACGCCGCCTGGCCGGGCGCGCAGTGGAAATACATGTCCTGGCTGCACGAGGTCGTCCGGTACGGCGGTTGGCTCGGCCATGATGCGAATGGTTTCGGCGCGATCGGCCGCGCTGATTCCGGTCGTGATGCCATGAGCCGCATCAACACTGATCTGGAAATCGGTTTTGAAGGTCTCGCGGTTCTGGCGGACCATGCGTTCGATGCCCAGTTGCTGCAGCCGCTCCGAAGTCGTGGGAACACAAATCAGACCCCGGCCGTACTTGGCCATAAAATTGACCGCCTCGGCCGTGATGAATTGGGCCGACATAATCAAATCTCCCTCATTCTCACGATCCGCATCGTCGACGACGATGACCATCTTGCCTTTGTGCAAGTCGGCAATTACGGACTCTATGGCGTTGAATTTTTGGGTCATAAGCCAGCTTCAGGCTACCTGGAACAAAGAGAAGCGGAAAGCCGGAAAGCGAAAAAGGCACAGGCGCGGAAGGGAAGGCGCACTGGACGCGGGCATCAGGTGACTAACTCAAACCGACGGCAGCTATTTTTCGACAAAGAAAACGACAAAGGTTCAGAAGTCACGGTGCTTTGGCTTTATCGGATGTTGATCTGATTTTTGAGATAGTACGCCGCTACTCCGACATATTTTTCCGCCCATCCTTTGAGGCCAGCGCGTTCCTCTGCCGATAGCGCGCGGACGACTTTGCCCGGCAGGCCCAAGACCATCGAACCGGGAGGGATATGCGCGCCTTGGGGCACCAGCGCCCCTGCGCCGATGATGGACTGTGCGCCGACGACCGCTCCGTCGAGAATGACAGAGCCCATCCCTACAAGGACTTCATCCTCGACGGTGCAGGCATGGACGATGGCACTATGTCCAATCGTCACGTAATTGCCGATAACGCAACCATAGTCATCAGCAAGGTGCAGGACGGAGTTATCCTGAACGTTGCTATGGTGCCCAACAACAATCCGATTGATGTCGCCACGGAGCACTGCGTTGCACCAAACGCTGGAGTGGTTCCCCAAAGTGACGTCGCCCAGCACCGTCGCGTTTTTGGCGATATACACCTCTTTCCCTAGTTTCGGCTTGGCTCGCAGAAACGTCTCCAACTGTTGTTCCAACTCAATCATGACTCGTAGGAATATTGCCTCATTCCGAACATTTCCAAGCCCAATATTGCACCAGCTAATTAAAGCTGTTGCAAAAGTGACCGGAGCGCCGACTTGAAGTCCTAGGCGCGAATGTGCCGCGCGAAATAACCCCTTGATCATTGGTACATGCTAAGCCGATTGCAAATCGGCGGTCCGTAGAATCCCGACTTTTGCAACCGGCTTTAGCTAGAGCCGTCGCACCGCGGTAGGGATGGGCGCGCCGCCGTTCCGCGACGCATTCAGCGACGCAATGCGTTGCTCCCGGCTTCTCGTTCCGCGTGCTGTAAAAGCGCGTGAGGACATCGCGGCACGATGTCCTCACCGTGTTCGTCGAGTTTACACAGCGATCGTTCCATCGTATCTTCGCTGGCTTGTGACGGTTGAGAACAAAATGCGCGTAGTTGTCGGCATGAGCGGTGGAGTAGATTCCTCCGCGACCGCCGCACTTTTACTCGAGCAAGGGTACGATGTGGTGGGCATCACTTTAAAGCTCTGGCCGCAGGATTGTGTTTCACGGGCCGAGGATAAGTGCTGCGGTCCCCAGGCGGTGACCGACGCCCGAGCGGTCTGCCATAAGCTTGGGATTCCATACTATCTTATCGACGAGGCGGCAGAGTTTCAGAAGCACGTAATCCAATACTTCGCGGATGAGTACAAGGCCGGGCGCACGCCGAACCCTTGCGTGATGTGCAATCAGAATCTCAAATTCGGACGTCTGATCAGCCGGGCCGACCAGCTCGGCGCGCAGTTTATCGCAACCGGGCATTTTGCGCGCGTTGAAAGGAGTCCAACCGGCGATCGCATACGGCTTCGTCGAGGGCGTGATTTGCACAAGGATCAAAGTTATTTTCTCTTTTCGCTACGGCAGGACCAATTGGCTCGCGCCATGTTTCCTCTTGGCGAAAAGAGCAAGGCCGATACGCGAGAAGTTGCCCGGCACTGCCAGCTGAAGACTGCCGATAAACAGGAGAGCATGGAGATTTGCTTCGTGCCGGATAATAACTACGGCGGTTTCCTGCAACAGGCCGGGCTGGTGGAGAAGCATCGCGGAGAAATCGTTGACGTTCGCGGCGGTGTCCTGGGTTATCATGAAGGGATCGAATTCTACACGATTGGCCAGCGCAAAGGCCTGGGTATCTCCTCAGCCAAACCACTTTATGTGATTGAGCTGGACCCGGCAGCCAATCGGGTCATCGTCGGCGACGACTCAGCTCTCGACCGTGACGAGTTCATTGCCCAAAACTGCAATTGGATTGCTTTCGATCATCCGCCCGCAATCGTGAAAGCCACGGTGAAGATTCGTTATAACCATCCTGGCACTGCGGCGAAATTGACGCCAATTGAAGGAGGCAAAGTTAAAGTCAAGTTGGAGACGCCGCAACGCGCGATAACTCCGGGCCAGGCTGCCGTGTTCTACCAGGAAGATTTGGTTCTGGGCGGCGGCTGGATCATGCGATAAGCAAACGGTGAACGACAGGCCATTCTCTTTTGCGGCAATCATTCTTGCCGCCGGCCGCTCAAGCAGGATGGGCAAGCCTAAGCTTTTGCTTCCGTGGGGGCAGACTTCCATACTGGGTCATTTGATTAGGCGCTGGAAGGAGCTTAGGGCAGATCAGATCACCGTGACATGCGCAGCGCGGGATCTGACGGTTTGTGCAGAGCTAGACCGTTTGTCCTTCCCTCAACAGAACAGGATCGCGAACCCGGACACAGACCGGGGCATGTTTAGCTCGATTATTTGCGCTGCTCAGTGGCACGGGTGGCGCGATTCGCTGAGCCATTGGGCGATTGTGTTGGGAGACCAGCCTCATATTCGGTCTGACACACTCGAGCAATTACTGAATTTTGCAGCGAAACATCCCCAACAGGTTTGCCAGCCGAGTCGGAATGGCAAGAAAGGCCACCCTGTGATAGTCCCTAAACCGGTGTTCTTGCAGATTGGCAAATCCACATCGGCGGACTTGAAGGAGTTTCTCGCAGGGCAGGAAGTCGCGCAATGCCAGTGTAATGATGCCGGCCAGGATTTCGATATCGATCGACCCGAGGACTACCAACAAGCATTGGCGTTGGATGAGCTTAGGGCGAAAGGGACTCGTTCTTAATAAGGTTTAAGTCGAAAATGCTGCAGGATCGCGAACGGTTACCAAGTGTTTCGCCGAGTAGGGAAGGCTTTTCCAGCTCTCGACCTCCTCGAGAGTGCCCTGCGATTTTTTGGGGTGAAAATTTGGCTGTGCGGGAGGGGGAGCTACGCTAGAGTAACGGTTGTAATCCGGCTGAACAAACGGCCGAACGGAACAATTGAGCGCAGGCGAACTATGAACTTGGATGAGGCACAACGAAAGAAAGTGGCGGAGTGGATTGGGCAGGGTCTAAAGCTTTCCGAGATCCAGAATCGACTGGATTCTGAATTGGGAGTGCGACTGACGTACATGGATGTGCGATTGCTCGTTGATGACCTGAAGCTGACGCCGAAGGACGTGGAAAGGGCCAAGCCAATTCAAAGCAGCCTGACAACGCCTGGTGGGGCACTTCCCGGCGCCCCAACTACGAGTGACAAAGCTGCGGTATCTCCCTCGAAAACGGAGGAGCCTGCGGGGGCCGGCGGAGTTTCAGTTACCGTCGATCACCTTGCAAGACCCGGGGCAGTTGTCAGCGGCAAGGTGACGTTCAGCGACGGAAACAAGGCTGAGTGGTACTTGGATCAGGCCGGGCGATTGGGCCTCGCACCTCAGCAGACTGGGTACCGTCCGCCAGCGGGCGATGTCCAGCAATTCCAAGCCGCGCTCGAGGCGGAGCTGAGCAAGCTGGGGATGTGAAACAGTTAGTTAGTTGCTCCGCACGCGCCAATAGCCTGATGAACCAACCGCCGGCAACACGGCGCTGGTCAGGTTGTTCGTGATGATTGGAACCCAGTTTGTCGCTGGTACCGTAATCGAACGCTCGACGATGTACGGTGGCGAACCTCCAGCCCAACTCAAACTAACGTTCGTACCGCTCATTTTCATGGCGAGGGTCGGGGTTTTTGTCTGAGTCGCGGTCACGGTCAGGTTCACAGCATCGTAAGCCACTGCATGGACACCATCGGCAGCACTTAACAACAACGTGTACACGCCAGGCGCAGTGAAAGTGGCAGTTGCGTTAGTCTGTCCCGGGTTGTTGAAATTAACCGTGCCGGGACCCGAATAAAGTTTCCATTGGATGGCCGGTGGAGCGCCCGTGTAAGTAACAGAGCCCTGAAGCGGTACCGGTGAACCAGAGGGAACCGTCCTGTCGGGACCCCCACTGACGGTGGGTCCGCCCGGTGACCGCGGTCCCTGGTTAGGGCCGGTGGCCTGGACGACCTCGAAATTTGTAATCCCTACCGTGGAGAGATGGTCGAAGGCATTCCCCGGCCAACGGTCATCCGGCGTAACGGAGATCGAGAAAAAGTGCCCGTTATCCGCCACCAGCGCCCCATATTTTTTTAGTCCGAGGAGTATCGCTTTCTCTTCCGTGCTCCAGGAGTTGGTAATGACAAAACTGGATTTGAGGCGTAAGCGCTCGCCCGTTGCAGGCACGTTGGTTTGGGTGGCCGGCGTGGTCGAGGCAATATGATTAGCCGGATAAATATATTCTTTTCGCGTTCGAAAAACAACCAATCGACAGGCATGTTCGACCATCCCGCGTTCGCATTCGTCAAATCGCGGCAGGGCCGGAAACATCGGCAGCCCGGCGGCGTCACCTGAAGTCCAGCCGGCCGGTCTGAGCGCGTTGCTATTGAGATCAAATTTCGCGCCGTTGGAGGCCTGCCAATCGGTTGCAACTAATTGGGCCTCCCAGGTTTCCCAAAGGAAGCCATTGCCCGGTTGCACGACAATGGAATGCCGGTCTCCTCCGCTGTTATTAATGTCCTGCTGCCATTGCTGCAGCGTTAGCATGCCCGTTCCCGCAGGCCAGGTTTCAATCGGCATATTGGCTGGAATTGGGTACGGACTCGGGTCCGATTCGTCCGGATAGCCGAAGAAGTCGATCGGCACTAGTGGTTGAGAGTCGGGCGCCAGAACGAAATTCATTTCTTCGAAAGCGCGCAACGTGCGGTGGCTTGCCGGCAGGTCGGCGATGATCTGGGCGATCATGGCGTCGGAATTCGGGAGGACTGGGCGGCGTGAAATGTCTTCATTCCAGGCACTGGTGATCGGAAAGATTTGCATGGCCGAGGCAATGGCATCGGCTTGCGAGGTGTTGAACAACGTGGCATTAGTCACAACCGGGGCTGGTCCGAGGATTCGTCCCTCCTGATTAATCCGTTCGGCAAGGCAAAACGAGCTAGTCCAGACCAAACCTGCCACCGCCAATCCCCAACAACCTGTCATAACAACATACCCAATTTCAGCCTTCTTACAGCATGTTCAAGGCCAAGGTAAAGGAGCGCGAATGCTATTCCTAATGGGCAGCTTAGGGAGCAACGAAGTGAAGCCGGCTGGAGTTTTGGAGTGCGCCAGTTCTGTTGGTTCTGTGTCGCTTTTAGGGATACTTAGACCGCAAGCGGCGCGGAAGCAGCCGCACTCCAAAAAATCGCACTGCGCCCTCTTCTACTGGTAGGTCGCCAACCCGGTTTCCGCGCCCGCTATGCAGCCTGGCTTTCGGCGTCTAGTATTCTTCGTTACGCCGGCCAGCCTTTGCGGTATGGCCGCTGAACCCAGGCATTGAGTTCGGGAATGTTCGTCACCTTCATGTTGGGGCCGTCCCACTCCACCTTTTTGCCCACGCCGGCATGTTGAGCCAGGTTGCCCAGGAGCGAGAACTCGGTCAATTGAGCGCCGTATTCGAATGGAGCCGCGGTTTTGGTTTTGCCGGCGCGACACGCATCCAGGAAATCCGACATGATATTGTCGCCCTTTTTGAGCCGCGGCAACGTTATGGGCGGTTGCGTTATCGATTGCATTTTTTCCATCGGAAGAAGATGCATGTGCCCGCCGTAAGTCGCCGTATATAGTATCCCTTTTTCCCCGACATACAGCGAGCCGCTGGCATCGAACTCTTCGTCCGGGTATTGCTTTTGCAATTCAAGCAGGAGCGGCGGAAGGTTGCGGGCGCTGCCTTTCACGGTCTTGAGACTGCCCACAGCGGCGTCGGCGGGAGCGCCTTTCTTCAGACCTTCATACCAGTACACTTTGACCGGAGGCATATCGCCGCGGGCGGGACAATCCCAACGCAGGCGGCTGCCGGTGGGATACCGTTCGTCACTGCCGTCTCGGACTTCCTCCTCCTCGACGGCGAGCGGGTGCTCCAGTTTCAGCGCCCAATAAACCCCATCCAGGACGTGACAACTCATATTGCCAAGGGAACCGTTTCCAAAATCGTACCAGCCATGCCACTCATGCGGATGCAGATCGGTGTGGTACTCGCGGAACGGTGCGGGCCCGATCCACTCGTCCCAATGAAGGCCCGGGGGTGTCGGTAATGACGGCGGGCGTGGCCCGGCCCCACCGTTGGCGCGGTCCGTCCAACTGTGCGTTTCCTTGATCGAACCCACCACGCCAGCCCAAATGAATTCGCACAGGCGGCTATAGCCCTCCTCGCCGTGTCCCTGGTTGCCCATCTGCGCCGGCGCCTTGGAGTGTCGGGCCATCTCGCGCAGTTTGCGCGCTTCCGCGATGTCATGAGTCAGTGGCTTTTCACAATAGACGCCTTTATTCAATTGCATCGCCAGCATTGCCGCGGGCGCGTGGTGATGGTTCGGCGTCGCGATGAACACCGCATCGATCTGCTTGCCAATCTTATCGTACATGACCCGGTAATCCGTAAATACCTGGAGCTTGTCGGGATCCTGTTGTTTGCCTTCAAGCCATTTCTTGACTTTGGCGTGGGCTTTCTCGTCGGGGTCGACGATGGCAACCAGGTTCTCCTTGCTGTTGCCAACCACCCACTCAAGGTGGTTCATCCCTCGGCCGCCGCAGCCAATCTGCACACAGTTAACTCGATCGGAGGAGCCTGAGGCAGCAAGGAGATTAGGGCCTGAAAGCAGGCTGGTTGTGGAAAAAGCACCGGCAGCCAGTGCGCTACGTTTGAGGAATAAACGACGGTTCAACATAAGATTAGTGGGCCAGAGGCCAGGTTGGTTGTAAAGACCGAGAGCAGAGAGTGCAACAGAAAAACCTGTCCCTCGAATTACCAAGAAGGGGATTCCAATTCAAACGGCTCTGTTATTGCCAAATGAAACTTGAAAACCGATGCTGCCTTTCATGAGCAAATCTCTGACTGTTATCGCAAAAGTCAAAGCCAAGCCAGGCAAAGAAACCGAGGTTTTGAAGCATCTGCTTTCACTCGTTGAACCAAGCCGAAAAGATCCCGGTTGTCTCAATTACGACTTGCACCGCTCCCAGGAAGATCCGGCTTCTTTCTTATTCCACGAGAATTGGGTCTCCCGCGAGCTTCTTGAGAAGCATTTGGCCAAGCCCGATCTGCAGGCGACGCTTTCACAGGTGGGAAAACTCGTGGCGGAAAGCCCCGAAATTACGCTTTGGGAGAAGGTTGGCTGAGGCGTTCAGTGTCCCAACCCAACAGGGCTCAGTGGTTCGGCAAATGGTCTTCAACGTTCGGTTTTCCGCCGAAGGGGCAAATCGCAAGCCATAACCAGCCCACTATGAAACTGACTCCGCCGATGGGCGTGATGGCGCCAAGAATTCGCACATTGGTGAGCGCCAGAAGATAAAGCGATCCGGAAAAGATTACGATGCCGATTAGGAAGCTTACGCAGGGACCTAACTGAAGGGTCGGTCGTTGGGCCAGGATAAAGAGCATCACCGCATGAATGAAGTGATAGAACACCGCCTTTTGCCAAATCTCGCTCGTTCCGTTGCGGCTGAGAATGTCCTTCAAGCCATGTGCCCCGAAGGCGCCGAGGGCGACCGCCAGAAAACCGACGACTGCTGCTACGCGAAGGGCGGTTGAGTTCGTCACAGTAACGCCAGTGTGCGGTTAATGTTCATTTCTGGTCTTTCGGTTCGGGAATAGCGGGGACTTGTTTCGCGGCCTTCAGGATGTCGTCGGCTGGAACAATAATACCGGCAACGTTTTGAGGCTGCATGCCCATCATGCCCATGCCGGCGCCGCCTCTCGATTTCAAGGTCCGCATCACGAAGAGACCGACCAGTTTTCCGTCCAAAGTGAAGGCAGGCGCGCCCAGGCTTGTGGTCGTGAAAGATGTCTCCGGCACGTAAAAAAGGCGAGGGCGCTCGACCACCGCCGAGATGCGTTCGACCGAAGCGGCATAGGCGCGTCCGGCAGCATTGCCCAGACGGTTCAAAGCGATGACTTGGTCGAGGATGTCCACTTTGCCGGATTTGCTCAAGTCGAGCGGAGAAAGCTGCGCGGTTAGTTTGACTTTGGGCCGAACAAACGCCAAATCCAAATCCTTGTCTCGCAACACAACCTCGGAGGGAACTTCAGTGCCATCTTCCAAAAGCATTTTCACGTCGCTCAACTCGGTTTCCAGTTTGAATTTGGAATCGTCATCCGACATCCCGGACATCACGCTCTGCATCATTTGCCCTGGGTCGGTGGCCGCCAACGAAAGCACCGTGAGTCCGGATGGGTCGATGATCGTGCCGGTGACATCCTGTCGGGATTCATTGGCCTGGCCGCCCGTGCCACCCATGGAGAACTTCGTTTTAACCACAATCTGAACCGTGACGACTGAGTGCCGATACTTTTTGAATACATCCCGGCCCTTTTCCCCCAGCTCATCCGCGCCGCACCGGGCACCTGAGAGAGAGAAGGCGAGAAGCACGCTAACAGCCGACACAATGTGACAGAAGCCGGAATTGGTTTGGTTGGACATAGGCTTATTGGAAGAGATTACGATGAGCTAGTTTTTCCACGCGGGCTCAAGTTCCAGGTAGGCGGTATGAATTCCCCGCAGCACTTTAATAACCACGGCAGGTTTTTTACTTTCGGAGATCTCGGTCATAATTTTCTTTAAGACGTCCACATCGGTTACCGGTTGTCCGTCAACTTCCACGATTAAATCGTCCACGTAAAGTGAGCCTAGCTCGGCCCAACTGCCCGACTTGACATCCTCGATGAGGGCTCCGCGCTGATCTCCAGGCCATTGTTCATCGGCGCGATCGAAAAACGCAACGTCTCGTGCCGTGAACTCAAAATCTTCGTTCCGGTACTTTTTCATTTCGCGGCGCAGTTTGGGCGAGCGGACCAGTTCGACAGGAATCTTCACCTGCTCGGTTCCTCGCTGCACGGTCAACTGGACTTTCGCTCCAATATCATATTGCCGAATAAGCGCCGCGAGTTCCTCTTCATCCTCCGCCCCTGCAGCAGTGAGTCTTTCCGTATCGACGGCGGTTATGAAATCGCCGGGCTTCAAACCGGCAGTCTCCGCGCTCGAGTGCGGATAAACTTCGGTGACGTAAAAACCCTTCAGTTCCGAGTGACCCAATTGGTTGGCAATGTCGCGGCTAATCACGTGGGTTTCCACCGGGAGCCAGGCTTTCGTAACTTCGAGCCCGGGATCGCGCAGTTCCTGGATGCCCACTTTGACGACTGTGAGATAGCGTTGAGAGTCGCGCTCGAAAGTGGCAATCACCGGCGTTGGCTCCGTACGGCCATCCGTTAACTTTTTTGTCAGCTCGACCAGGTCTTCCACATGCGCGACGGCTGCTCCGTTGACTTCCGTAATGATGTCCTTGGAATCCAGTGCCGGTTTGCTTTCCCCCGCGGGTCCGCCCGGACGCACCGAGGTAACGAGAACTCCGAGTTCGTTGGTGCGCTTCATTTCCCTCGCCGACAGGAATGAGAGGTTCCGGGCAGTCAGCCCCCATTGTTTGAGCTCTATTTCCGGCAAATTCAGCTCACCTCGCTCGACGGTGTGCAGTTGGAAAGTCATCGACTTGCCGGCGCGCAAAGCGGTGAGGGTGACTTCTTTGCCAATGGGCAAGCTGGTCACTAGCCGCATAAAATCAGGCAGCTCTTCTTCATATCGCACATTGGTGGGTTGATCCCCGACACGCATGAGAAGGTCGCCAGCCTGCAAACCGGCGCGGGCCGCGGGTGAATCATTTACGACACCGCTCACCAGAACGCCTTTCTCATCAGTGCTATGCTTAAAGAGTGGTTGAACATCCAGTCCGAGCCAACTGCGAGTCACCTTGCCATGAGCGATGAGTTCCGAAGACACAGCCCGGACCAGATTGCCAGGAATGGCGCCACTGAGACCGAACCGGATTTCATTGATGCCGATGATCTCGCCACGGAGATTGACCAGCGGGCCGCCGGAGTTGCCTCCGTAGATGGCGGCGTCATGGCCTATCCACCTGACTAGCGAGCCGACATCCTCGCCGTCAAGGCGCATCCGGCCCATCGAGCCAAACATTCGCGGCATGACCATCTCGCCATTGCTGATGATCCCCAGCGTGACGGATTGGGATAAGGCCATGGGGCTGCCCATGGCCAGCACCGAATCGCCCACTGCGATTTTGGAGGAGTCTCCGAAGCTGGCGAACTGAAACTCGCGAGGCTTCTCCGGCTTGAGTTTTATGACGGAGATATCGGTCAATGGATCCGTTCCGACGAGATCGGCTTCGATTTCTTCACGGTTCCAAAGCGTGCAAATGAGCCGCGCTGCATGGCCGGCGACGTGGTGATTGGTGACGATATACCCGTCTTTCGAAATGATCGCGCCGCTCCCGACGGCCTGCGTTTTGAGTTCCCGGCCCTCGCGATAATCGGTAAAGACCACGCGGATTCGGACCAGAGCAGGGCGCATTCGGGAAATCCCCGCTTCCACCACCGCCCGTACGTTCTCAGGCGGGTTGACGGTTGGCGCGCTCGAACGGCCCGCGATGGGGTGAAGAAATGCGACCGCGGCAAAAAGAAGGAAAAACGGCTTCTTCATCGCGATGCGTGGTGATTAGGTCCAGGAACCACTTTCGAACCGTTTCGGCGCTTCATCTGCACTTGGGCTTTCGGTATTGAATGAAACCGCCTGCTTCGACATCGAGCGAAAGCGGCGTATAAACTCGGGCTGGTGCTAATAGCATATGAGCGAGACTGGAGACTATGGCTAATGACCTGCTACCTTCCCTTTATTTAAGGCATCTCGGCGCATTAGCAAGTGCAGACCGGTGCACGATTCGTAGCGGCGCTTCGGCAGAACGCCGCCAATTTTGCCAGAATGAGTGCGGCGCTCTCCCGAGGCGCCGCTACGACGAAGCCCGCGCTCTTCGAATAACTTCCGGGTTGTGCCTGAGGCAATTGCAGGCCTGCTAAGGGAGACGGCCACAGCGGTGTCCGGTTCGCGGAATTTCTCAGAAGGAAACCGACCGGATGGCCAGCGCGTTTGAGCACGAAGAAACCGATGCCGCCCGCCGTTTTGCCCAATGGTTGAGAATGAGGCTGGTCCAAGGCATGGCCGAACGCCTAGGCTAGGATCGTACTGCTGTTCTCAGGCCGTGCTTTTCGGGCGCGCTGGCGAATGAGAGCAAACCAGCACTGGTGGCGACGCCTAGGTAGGGGTCGTTGGTGATGAGGATGTTTCCATCAATATCCAGGTAATCACATAACTCGGCCAGGTGTGCGGCCGCGCTGATGAGAATGCTGGTTTCAATCATGCAACCAATCATTGTCTTCAGGCCGGCCTTGCGGGCGGCCATGAGAGCAGCCAGGCCGCCGCTGATGCCGCCGGTTTTAACCAGCTTCACGTTTACGCCATGAAAACATTCCGCCGCGGTATCAATGTCTTCGGCCAAATGATACGACTCGTCGCCGAAGATGGGCAGGGGTGACCTTTGCTTGAGCCAAATCCAGTCTTTGACCGGCGCGCTGGCCGGCAACGGTTGCTCGATATACTGGATATGCTTGTCCTGGGCCAGCCATTCGATCATTTCGAGCGCTTGTTCTTTAGTCTTCCAGCCTTCGTTGGCATCCACTCGCACAGTTTTATTTGGGGCCGCCTCGCGAAGGGCCTGAAGGTTCGGCTTGTCTTCCGGTCCGCCCACTTTCATTTTCAGAATTGGAAACGACTCAGCTTGTTCGACTTTGCTTCGAATTACCTCCGGTTTATCGAGGCCAATCGTAAAGGAAGTCACGTGATGATTGTCACGAAACCCCAAGCCCAGCAGGTCAGAGACCGGCTTCTTAGCCTTCTTGCCGGCTCCGTCCAGCAGCGCGAGATTCAGCGCGCATTTGGCGGACAGGTCATGGCGAGAGAGCGTGTTGAGATACTCCATGCTGCCATCAACGTCGCTGAATGAAAGGCCGCGCGGGTCGACTTTTCCGAGGAACGCTTCGACCGTCTTGACCGATTCCTTATAACGCGCTGTCGGGGCTGCTTCCCCCAGCCCTATCGTGCCATCCGCGCCGGTCAGTTCCACAACGATGACTTTGGCTACGGTTGTGCCAGTGGTTCGCGCAATCGTCCAGAGGTGGGTTAATTGCAGATCGAGCTGTTTCCAAGTCAGTTTCATCGTTGGGCAGGGAGCTTAAAATACGGTGTGAGCAAGAAGTTGTGCACTACGGAGTATTGGCGCTCATTGTTTCGGTTGGGCTCGTTCCCATTCCTCTTTGCTGACTGCTTTGACTTCGTGCTTGAAGATGAAGACACCCTTCTTATTGCCGACGACTATGTCCGGGTGCTTTTTATCACTCACATAGCCGGCCGTTACCTCCGTTCCGACGCCTGAGTCGTTATCAATTTGATTGGGAATGAACGTGGCTTGGCCCTTGGCTGGACGCGTGAGTTTGAACCAGTACAGAACCGCCGCGCCGTTGGAATCGGGATCCGGCCCGTTTTTGCCGTGCGCCCAGAAACGTTTGCCGGTGACAATGTCCTTCAGACCGTCTCCGTCAATATCGATAAGCGCGAGGGAATGGGGTTGCGAAAAGGCGACTCCGAACGCATTCGGGGTCGCGTCTTTGTTTAGAATCACATGCTCTCGGAAGGTAATATTGCCATTCTCCCGTACCTGTTCGTACCAGGAAAGACCGTACCCATGGGCGTTAATTGAAGTGATCACGTCATTGAGCCCGTCTCCATTGACGTCATACACCAGCATTTGGGCCGCCGCGTCCGCGAAGTGGAACGGATGCTTAGTCCAGACGGGATCATTTTCACGAGAAGCCGGCTGTTCCCACCAGCCGTCTTTTTCAAGGATATCGATGCGGCCATCGCCATTGATGTCCCCGCATCCAATGCCATGCGTGTAACGTTGATACTCGCCCTTGGGGCTAACCGGATGAAATTTCCAGGGTGCCGTAGGGTTCTTCCAGTCGGCTTCGGCATAGCCGAGGTAGCCTTTCGAGCAGCAGAGTATCTCAGGTTTGCGGTCGCCGGTAACATCCATCAGCTCGGGAGATTCGTTGTCCAACACATCCAGGGCCACATGTTTCTGCCAGTGACCTTCGGCGCCTTTGGGGTTTTCGTACCAGGCGCATTCGGCTCCAGGATAACCATAAACAATCACATCGGGCCAGCCATCCTGGTTAAAATCATAGACGTATGTCAGGAAACACTCGGAATAGGCATTGTTCACTCCGAGGGCACCTTCAAAGCCGGGAACGACTTCTTCGGAGCCATCGGCTTTCTTGCGTTTGAAGGTTGCCGTTGCCGGCCAGATCTCGTGACGCTTGGTAAAATCTGGCCCTTCATACCAAAATGGTCCGGCAACTACATCCATCTTGCCGTCTTTGTTGAAGTCTCCGATATCGGCCCCCTCGGCCCAAAATTGGTCAGTGGCCTGGACTTTTTTGAAGGTGTGCAGCAGGTTTTTGGCTTGGGCCAGAACAGGAGTGAGGCCAAGGACAAGCGCTAACAGAAGAACTCGTAACATAAGGGTATGCTTGTCAGCCCGGCTAACCAGGGTCAAGCAGGATGAGAACCGTAAATCTGAATTTGTACCGCGAATGAATGCAAATGCACGCGAATTAATCATGTCTAAGAAAGATTGGCCATTTGAAGGATTTGACGGCAAGATACCTGAATCGACTGCATGAGCACTGCTACGTTAAACAGCACTAAGGTTGAGACGCCCGCGTTACCCGCTGGGGCTGGTACCGACCCGACTACGCCGGTCATTCGGCCCAAAAAGGGCGTCCTGAAGCTTATGGGCGAGGTGCTCAGCCACGGCGGACCGGGCTATCTCCAATTTGCCATTACGAATATCTGCAATGCAAAATGTGATTTTTGCGGATTCGCGGTGGACCGGTTCGATCCGAAAAAGCGCCGGAGTGTGACTTTGCAGGAAGCCCGCGATGTGATTGATATCTCGGTTAAGAATCACATCGGATATTTGCTGTTCGTGGGCGGTGAACCGCTGGTGCATAAAGATTTGGGCGCGATGACCCGGTACGCGGCCGAGCGCGGCATCCACCCCATGATCTGCACGAATGGGTCGCTCTGGACGGATCAAAACATGCGGGAACTGGCGGCCGGTGGTTTGAGCAGCGTGATCATGTCGATTGATGCGCATGAGGTGGCCAAGCATGAGAAGAATCGTGGATTGCCCGAGGTCTGTCGAAAGATTCAGCGCGCCAACGAGGTTTTTGCCCAGTTAGGAATTCAAACCACCGCCAGCGTCACCGCCAGCAAGTTAATTGATGACTATGACAAGTTGCCGGACTTTCTCAGTCAACTCGGGTTTCACAGTTGCACGTTTAGTTATCCGCTCACGAACCTGGCCTCGAGTTACCTCAGTTTCAGCGATTCCAGCCTCGTAAGTTATAAAACCGAGGAACTGATCCAGGTATTTGAGAAAATCAAACAGATGAAGCGACGCAGTCAATTTCCGGTCGTCAACCCTGGTGAATCGCTCAATGAAATGCAGCGGCATTTGCGGCGCGAGCCTGAAAAATTCGGCTGCCTGGGGGGGCACAAATACTTTTATCTGGATTGGAACCTGAACCTTTATCGCTGCCATTTCTGGGAAAAACCGATGTGCAGCATTTACGAGTTTGACGAGTCCAAGCTCATTCGCGACGGGTGCACGCGGTGCATGATCGATTGCTACCGAGACCCCAGCGTGCTGCAGTTTGTGGCCATCAGTGCCAGCGACGCCTGGCACAACGCCAAACGTGGCAAATTGCTCGCTGCGGCCAAAAACATTTTCGATTCACGAAATATCACATCGCTAAAGGCTGTTTGGGAGGATCGGAAATGGATTGGGAAAGTGTAAGCCGGCGACTCGGCTTTGGCCTTTCTCTTCGCCTGAAGCTGAAGTTGCGCTAAAGACCAGCGAAGCCGAGTGCACGCATCACTCGCTCCGCAATGGCCCTTCGGCGTTCAGGTCTGACGGCGCCGCGCCGTTGTTCCAGTTCGGTCTTGGGCGCCGCATAGATGACGTCGCACTTGCACAAGGTTTCCCAGTTTAAGCCGTCTGCCTCGTCGAGAATGACCTCGTGCACTTCTGCTTGCCGAGTCGCCCTTCGGGTCGAGCAGAGCAGGACACAAACCCGCGGTTTCAGTCGGAGCCGTTCCTCAGTTCCAAGTAGAACCGCCGGGTGCTCCCTTGCGTCCGGGAATTTCCAGGTCCAGATTTCCCAGGGCTTCATTAGTCATCCCAGGAAGGCTGGCCCTGCGCCGCCGTAGCGGCTGCCTCGACGGCTTCCCAATCCTTGTCCGCCTGGCGGTAAGCCTTTGCGAGCGCTCCCCGCGGCCAAGGCTCAACATTCGTAAGTTTGGGCTGCGCCGCGAGTGCCTCCGATTCAATGACCTCGCGCAGGTGCAGCCGCAAGGTGTGGCGGAGAAGTTCCCGCTGGTTAAAACGTGTTCGCTGAGCACCTTCCGCCAGCAACAGATGCAAGTCTTTGTCCAGCCGTATGGAAAGCGGGACCGTTTTCATGAATGTAATGTAGCACATCGTGCTACACTCGCAAGAGCGCAATTCCGCAATCCGTCCTTGTCATCCGCCGGGTAAGTGCTATGGTGTGCGGCCTTTTATGAAAGAGAATATACATCCGAAGTACGTGGATGCGGAGATCCGTTGCGCCTGCGGCAACGTGATTAAGACCCGGTCAACCAAGCCGGTAATTATCGTCGGTATTTGCAACGCCTGCCATCCTTTCTACACCGGACAGCAGAAATTTGTTGATACAGCCGGCCGCGTCGACAAATTCCAACAGCGCATGGCGAAAACCCAAGCCGCCCAGGCTGCGGCCGCCGCGAACAAAAAGAAGAAGCGCTAGCAACCTTTTCGCAAATCCGCCCGCATGGCCCACTGGCCGTTCGGGCGGATTGCTTTTTGGCACGCCCATTGATCTGGAGGCCCGGCAACCTCATCGCCTCGTCACCGACCGAAGCTGGGACAACTGAAATGGCCGCGCTCTAGTTCTTCTCCGACCGACCCGTGGAACTCGGGTTGCGGGAATGGGCGGTTCTCAAGCCGGAATTTTGGATTTTAACCCATGGATTTACGTCCTCATATTGACAAGTTTGCGCGGCGTTTCGCGGAAGTCGAAGCGGCCTTGAGCGATCCCAAGGCCTTTGATAATCCGCAGCGCGCGCAGGAATTGTCAAAAGAGTATGCTCGAATCAAGGACCTCGTGCTCGCCGGACAAGGGTACCTCAAATCCATTCAAGACATTGCTGAAAACCGATCCTTGCTGAAAACCGAACCGGCGGATTCCGAATTTGCACAATTGGCGCGTGAGGAAGTTACGCGGCTCGAAGCCGAAGAAGCGCGACTGGCGAAGGAAGTCCAACGCGGTCTGGTGCCTCCCGAGCCGGCGGATTCGCGTAACACGATCATCGAAATCCGCGCCGGGGCTGGCGGCCAGGAATCAGCGCTGTTTGCGGCGGACCTGTACCGCATGTATACCCGCTATGCCGAGGGACGTGGTTGGAAAGTTGAGACTATGGATTCCAGCTATTCCGATTTAGGCGGGTACAAAGAAATGATTTTCGAAATTACCGGCCAGGACGTTTATAAGAGACTGAAATATGAAAGCGGGGTGCACCGAGTTCAGCGCGTGCCGGCGACCGAGGCTCAAGGCCGCATCCATACCAGCACCTGCACGGTAGCGGTCTTGCCGGAAGCCGAAGAAGTGGACGTGGAAATCAAGCCGGACGAACTGGAGATCAGCGTTTGTCGCGCCTCGGGCCCCGGCGGGCAGGGCGTTAATACCACCGATTCGGCGGTGCAGATTATTCATAAACCCACGGGACTGATCGTTCGCTGTGCCGACCAACGCTCACAACAAAAGAACAAGGCCCGAGCCCTGACGGTTCTTCGCTCCCGTTTGTTGGAACGCAGAGTGACGGAGGAAAACGCGAAGTACGCCGCTCAGCGCAAAGCGCAGGTGGGCACCGGTGAGCGTAACGAACGCATCCGCACCTACAATTTCCCGCAGAACCGGGTTACCGACCATCGCATTGAGCTGACGCTGTACAATTTGCCCGCTGTGTTGGAAGGGGACATCGACCCCATCATTGAGCCGCTGATCGCCGACGATCTGGAACAGAAAATGGCAGCGCTCAAACTATGAAGCAAGGCGCGTGGCGCGGGCGGCGGATTGCGTGGTGTGCCAAGAGTAGTGCGCGGAACAGAACTCAAGTTGCATTCCACGAGAAACGGATCGCCCATAATCAAAAGCAACAATCGTCATAGGCCTCATCAGTCTCCAGCCGCAAAGCCACCTCAAATGATCAAAGGTATAATTTTCGATTGCGACGGAACCCTTGCCGACACGATGCCACTTCATTGGCGTGCCTGGCAGATCATCGCCGCTCGGTACCGGATTCATTTTCCCGTGGACCGTTTCTATTCCTTAGGCGGCGTGCCTTCGCGGGATATCCTGAAGATGCTGAGCGCCGAACAAGGGCTGGGCCTGGACCACCTGGCCGTGGCCAGGGAAAAGGAAGCCGAGTACCTTCCGTTGATCGCGCAGGTCGAGCCGATTAATGCGGTGGTCGGCATTGCGCGGGAACACTTCGGCAAGATCCCTATGGCTGTGGCATCTGGGGGGACGACGAGCGGAATTGAGCAGGTTTTGGCTCATTTGGGTATCCGTTCCTTGTTCCAAGCCGTGGTCACCAGCGAAATGGTGGCGCATCAGAAACCCGCTCCTGACATTTTTCTGGAAGCTGCACGCCGACTGGGTGTGCCGCCCCATTTATGTCGCGCTTACGAAGACACCGATCTAGGGATGCAAGCGATTCGCGCCGCGGGAATGGAGGCCGTGGATGTGAGGGCGCTGCGTCTGCGTGACTAGAGCCGCGGCAGTGGACGGTGATGGCAAATTGCAAATTGAACGTTTGCAATCACAACTGCCGGGGCGCTGGAAAGCGCCCCGAACCGGCAGCCTGGAAAGGCATGCCCTACGAAGCAGGGCGTTTCCATACGTAGCGGAACATAACCACCCGCAGTGCCGCCGTGAGCGGGATTGCAAGAATACCTCCCAACAAGCCCCCCAACAGTGTGGTTCCAACCATCAGCGCTATGATGATTGTGACTGGGTGCAACCCAACACGGCCGCCCATGATCTTGGGCGAGATGACCAGGCCTTCGAGAGCCTGAACGCAGCCGAAGACAAGCAACACCAGCAGCAGATGCAACCAGTCTCCGAATTGCACGAGCGCAATGATCAATGCCCCTGCGCAGGTTACGATTGCCCCGATAAACGGAATCATCGTCAGCAAAACAGCGGTCACTCCGATGAGCAGCGCGTACGGCAAGCCCACAATCAGAAAACCAATTCCGTAAAGAATGCCGTCGCATATGGCCACCAGGACCTGGCCTCGAAAAAAGGCAATCAGGTAATTGTTGATCGAGTTGAGCACAAAAACCAATTCAGTTTTGAACCGCGAGTCAGTCATCGGCAGATAATCGGACCAACGCGAGGAGATGGCCTTTTTCTCAAGCAGAAAATAGAAGGTGTAAACCGGTATAAGGGCTAAACCTGCCAGCACTCCGATCCAGGAGGCAACTCGGCTCACCTGGTCAAACACCCAGGCACCGATCTCGGGTAGGATCTTTGCCACCCAACCTGTGGCGGTCTCTAAGGTGCGCCGATCCAGGGTCCCGTCGACCCCAGGCGGACTGTTGGTCAAGGCGCCGATCGCCTCGGATGAGTTAGTCGTGGCGAGAGCGATGGTTGAGTTCGTTGGCGTTGTTGGTTCCGGCTTCTGTGCATTCGCATTTTC
>Ga0265338_10002914_pt1 | contig 24859 bp, 17 predicted proteins | sample 42126metaG_FD_193579 | JGI IMG/M metagenome (GOLD analysis project Ga0265338, IMG submission 193579) | Rhizosphere microbial communities from Carex aquatilis grown in University of Washington, Seatle, WA, United States - 4-21-26 metaG | ecosystem: Host-associated > Plants > Roots > Rhizosphere... | reverse complement strand
TGATGGCGCCGACGTCACTGTGCATGACTTCAAGCGTGACCTTGTCCGACTCGATTTTCTTGAGCGCCTCCACGATGGCCTCGACCGATCCCTGGGTGTCGGCCTTGACCACGACCTTGAGCGCCTTGCTTTGCGTGGCCGCGAGGGTGGCGAACAGATTTTCCAGCGTGACCTTGCGATCCTCCTGGCGCTCCGCCTTGGCCTCGAGCCAGCGTTGTTCGGCGAGTTCCCGGGCGGCCTTTTCATCCTCCACCACGCTGAATTCCAGTCCGGCATCCGGCACGCCGTTCAAGCCGAGCACCCGCACCGCGACCGAAGGCCCGGCTTCCTTGAGCCGCTGCCCCTCCTCGTTGATGAGGGCGCGGACCCGGCCGTAAAATTCACCGCACAAAATGATGTCACCGATCCGCAGCGTGCCCTTGCGCACCAGCACCGTTGCGGTCGGGCCGCCGGGTTCGACGCCGGATTCAATGATGTTCCCCTTGGCGCGGCGATCGGGATTGGCCTTGAGTTCGAGCAACTCGGCCTGAAGCAGGATCATCTCCAGCAATTTGTCCACGCCCTGTTTGGTCAGCGCGGAAACGTCTGCAAAAATCGTGTCACCGCCCCAATCGTCCGGCACCAACCCCTTGTCCTGTAGTTGCTGGCGTACCTTCATCGGGTTCGCGTTCGGATGATCGCACTTGTTGACCGCGACCAGAATCGGAACCTTGGCTGCCCGCGCGTGGCTGAGCGCCTCGAGCGTCTGCGGCATGACGCCATCGTTCGCCGCGACGACCAACACAACGATGTCCGTGACGTTCGCACCGCGCGCACGCATCGAACTGAACGCCGCATGGCCGGGTGTGTCGAGGAAGGTGATTTGCGCGAGCTGGTTTTTGCGCTCCGGGTGGGGCACAGAAATCGTGTAGGCGCCGATGTGCTGCGTAATGCCGCCGGCCTCACCGGAAGCAACATTAGCCTTGCGAATCACGTCCAACAGCGTCGTCTTGCCGTGGTCAACGTGCCCCATGATGGTGACGACCGGCGCGCGCGGTTTGAGCTGCTCCACCTTGTCATCAACATCGAGTTCAACTTTCTTGACCGGCGCATGCACCACGCCGCCACCGCGCTCGCGTTTTTCAACTTCGAAACGGAAACCGTATTTCGCGCAAAGTTGCTGGGCGATTTTCTCGTCAATCGCCTGATTCACGTTCGCAAATACGCCCAACTCCATCAAGTCGGCAATGATTTTGAAGGGCTTTTGCTTGAGTTGTGCGGCCAGTTCGCGGACCACGATCGGCGGTTTGATGATGATGACTTCGCCGGTTGCCGGCGCAACAAATTTGGGCTGGGGTGCGGCCGCCGGTTTGGCGGATTCACGGGCCGGAGGCGTGGATTGACGACCGCCAAACGGAGGCCGATGTCCCGGCCGGGAATCACCCCGCTGCGGCAAATTTTGACGCGCCGGGGGCAGCTTGACCGAGCCGACCTTTTCGCCCGTCCGCGGCTGCGGACGTGTCGGCAATTGAATGAAGCCGACCTTTTCGCCAACCTTGGGTCCGGTCGGCTGGGGCGGCGGCGGTGGCGGTTTTGGGGCTTCAACGACCGGCGGCACTTCTTCTTTGACTTCGGGCTTGGGCGGTTCCGGCGATGGCGGCGGCGGCGGCGCGGTGATGAAAACTACTTTTTCCTCGATGGGTGCCGGCTTGGGTGCTTCGACCACCGTCGGGGCGGCAAATTTGGTCGCGAGTTCAGGGTGATCCTCGAGCAGGTGCTTTTCGAGGTCCTCAGCGGTGATTTTATCGAGCGAACTGGACGGAACCTTGGCGGCAGCAATGCCCAGCGACTTGGCTTTGGCGAGGATTTCCTTGTTCTCCAGGCCAAGCTTCTTTGAAATGTCGTAAATCCGAACGGGCATAAATTTTTATCTTCACCAAACCGCACCGGTCACCGTGACCATCCAAAAATTTTCCGGCGGCTTTCATCAGGCCACCGCGGTAGTGGATTCATTTCCGCCAAGCTGAATCTTCCGGCTTTCGGCTTCAGCCCGCGCGGCCTTCATGATCTCCGCCGCCTTGTCACCCACCTGCGGAATGCTGCTCAAATCGCCTTCATCCGCCGACAACAAATCCTCGATCCGCGTCAGACCGGCATGCACCAGCGCATCGGCCTGTTCACGGGAAACACCGGGAATAGCGGCCAGCAATTCAACCGCCTCTGCGACTTTTTCCTCGAAGCCCTTGGTGACCACCACTTCGGCGTCAATGACCACGTCCCAGCCGGTCAGCTTTTGCGTCAAACGGGCATTCTGGCCGCGTTTGCCGATGGCCAGCGACAATTGATCTTCCGCCACCAATATATGCACACGCTTGTTGGCCTCATCAATTTCAAAGCTCTTGAGCTTCGCGGGCGAAAGTGCGTTGGTCACGAACGTTCGGACGTCGGAAGACCACGGGATGACGTCCACCTTCTCGTTGTTCAGTTCGCGAACGATATTTTTTACGCGCTGGCCGCGCATGCCCACGCAGGCGCCGACCGGATCCACTTTGCTGTCACGCGAGTAAACAGCCATCTTGGTGCGGAAACCCGGTTCGCGGGCGACGCCCTTGATTTCAATCGTGCCGTCGTTGATCTCGGAAACTTCCAGTTGAAACAGCTTGATGACGAAGCGCGGATCGGCGCGGGACAGGATGATTTCCGGCCCGTGCGAGCCTTCTTCCACCGCCTTGACGTAGCAACGGATGCGTTCGCCGACCTGGTATTCCTCGGTGGGCACGCGTTCGCGATTGGGCAGCAGCGCCTCGTACTTGCCCAGATCCAAAATCACGTCCGAACGTTCAAACCGGCGCACCGTGCCGCTGACGATGTCGCCGACGCGATCCTTGAATTCGGTGAAAATCAGCGCCTTTTCCGCCTGGCGGATCTTTTGCATGAGCGCCTGCTTGGCATATTGCGACGCGATGCGCCCAAAGCCGGTCGGCGTCACTTCCTTCTCGATTTCGTCGCCGATTTGAGCGTCCGGCTTGATGCGCCGGGCATCGAACACGGAAATCTGATCATGCTTGGAAATGACCCGGTCGGAAACGATGAGCTTGGCGAACGCCTTGATGTCACCGTTTTTCTGGTCAATTTCGACGCGCAATTCCCGCGCCGCGCCGACCGCCTTCTTGGCGGCGGACAACAACGCCTCCTGGACAGCACCGACCAGGACATCACGATTGATGCCCTTTTCGCGCTCCCAAAATTCCAGAACCGCCAAAAAATCCGCATTCATACGCTCGACCTTGCTTCCATATCCGGCGAACAAAAAAGTCGGTAGATTATTATCTTCCGACTTTCGCGCGCTGGATGAACCAGCAAACTTTACCGTTCTTGGGGACAGCTTAAATTTTCGGACGCAAACCGTCAAGCGCAAACAAACCGCGCTAATTCAGGCAAAATGCGCTTGGGAAATGAAAAACTGGCAGCAAATCAAGGCTGCACCGGCCCGGGAAGCCTGAAGATTGAACCCTTGACGACCGAAGACGAAACGGCATCCAAAGCGGTACAATGCCCGAACCGTTCTTCAGTCAGGTTTTCACAGGCAATCATGGTTTCGGCAGGCATGGTGGAAGCCTATGGCTCAATCAACTTTTCGCGTTCTAGCACACGACGGATTTCTTCAAACACGGCTTTGATGTTTCCTTTTGGAAAACGAATCTGGCCAAGTCCATGAATGTTGCTGAATTCTTCACATCCTTCTTCAAGTAGAACTATTGCCTTCATGAAACCCAGTTTGCCTTGAAACAAGCCGGCTTCATGGACGACATTCATGCGCGGATGCATCTTCGCATCAACCTGCTCATCTTCGGCTGTCAAAATGACAAAGGCGATTGCCGCATTGTCGAGCATTTCGGAAAGGCGAGCAATGTTGGTGATGCCGGCGACAGGCACGCGGTTAAACTCATCCCAAGGCAAATCAAGTCGGTCTTGGACAAAATCTTTGAGGTCTTTCCAGATAAGCGACCGCCCGTGACCAATAAATACGTTTGTTCCGACTTGCTGTTTCTCTTGTCTGTGTTGCCCTTTTGTTTCTAAATGCGCCGCCGTGCGTCGCATTATTTTGGCAAGCTCTGCACATTTTTCGATGGGATTTTTAAGGGCAATAATCTCGGCCAACACATCAATGTGCGGTGGTGTGTGAAGTCCTTGACTCATAGCAAGTGAATCACGAGACCCAAACTGCTTTGGGTGCGAAGCTCCAATAACACCTGATTTCGTTATAAGACTTAAATTTTCGACCTGTGTTTTAAGCCGCGAAACGAAAGCGTCTGATTTATTTTCTAGCGAAACGACCGCAACAGACAAAAACTCTTCACGTGCTTCCTGAAAAAGATCACTCGCTTGTTTTGAAAACTGTTTAGCAGGATCGAGTGAAGAAACACCTGCTGATGAAAAAATAGCGCTTCGCACATCGTCAAAATTGCATTCACCCCAATCACCGGTCGATTCTTGAGTAAATGTATCCTGAAAGCCCCATTCTGAACTAAAATGAGCACCTGGCGGCGGCGGTGCGAAGTCCGCATAGTAAACGCGAGATTGATAACCTATCCATGATCCGCTCCAAGCACGACCAATTTGCTTGGCCATGTCATTTACTTTGTCCAAAAGCTCGGAGATTTTTTGCGATACCGCTTCGCTTGCAATTTTCTCAAGTCGGGCTGCGTGAGCAGAAAGTCTTCCGGAAAGTTCACTCATATTTCACCCGCTTTACTTTCTTCACCCCCTGCGTCAGCGCCAGGTAATTCTCGTTCGTGACGACTTTGCGTCCGCTTTTCTTTTCCAGTTCGCGGCGGGCGTTGCCGGCCACCTTGCCGCCGGCATGCGCGGCTTGTTGGTTTTGCGGAAAACCTTGAGTGTCACGGTTGCGGGCAATTTCTGTCGTGGCCGCTTCGCCAAGCATGGAGAAGATGAGTTCCAAGTCGCTCATGTGGTCGCGGAGATTCTCGCGCTTGAGCCGCTTGAACTCGGCGTATTCGGTCGGGGTCAGGCCAAAGGTGGCCTTGGAAATTTCAGCGGTGAGGATGGCGTATTCGCGCTGTTCCTTCACGCCGCGTTTCTTCCATTCATCGGTCAGTTCGTCGCGGATGGCGATGGAGCGCATCCGTTTCTCGATCCAGTCGTCGGAATAGCCCTTGGCCTGGTAAATGGCACGGGTGCGTTTGGCGGCGAGTTCAGGATTTTCAATCTCCTGCACACGCTCGTAACCGACGCGCGCCAGCCAGCGTTTGAATGGCTCGGCCTTGGGACTGGGGATGGATTGGATCAGACGGAAAACGCCTTCGGTATTCCAACATTGCAGCATCTGGCGTCCACCCGCCGTGTCGAACTCGAGGCCAAGGGGGGGGACAAGTTGTCCCCCCCCTTTGAAGGCGGCGGAAAGCAAAGGGTCGCGCTTGCGCAGTTTTTTTAGATAGTCAGATGAATCAACCGAATCAGTCAATGCAGTGACAACATCCGTGATGACAAACCACCACTCGTTGTCATGGATGACACGGCGGATTTCCTTCCGTTGGAAAAGGGCGATTCGTTTCTCAGGATTTTGTTCGGTGTCGCTCATGGCTGAATGACTCCCGATAGTAGAACCACAGACGGGAGGAGCAACAAATTAAAGCACCCGTGAATCACGGTTGAATCCGCACTCCAGGTTTCGATTAAACCTTTAAATGCCGCGCAAAAGTTCAGCTCACGGCCATGCCCAGCAGAAACTCAATGTTGCTCTTGGTTTTCTTGAGTTTGCCCAACAGCAGTTCCATGGCCTCGACAGGCGGCACGCCGGTCAGCGCCCGGCGCAACAGGACAATCCGGTTGAGCTCGTCCGGGTGATAGAGCAATTCCTCTTTGCGCGTGCCGGACATCTCGATGTTGATCGAGGGGAAAATACGGCGATCCACCAGTGCGCGGTCCAAATGCACCTCCATGTTGCCCGTGCCCTTGAACTCTTCAAAGATGACCTCGTCCATGCGCGAACCCGTGTCCACCAGCGCGGTCGCCATGATGGTCAGCGAACCGCCTTCCTCGATGTTGCGCGCCGCGCCGAAGAAGCGCTTGGGTTTGTGCAGCGCATTCGCATCCACACCACCGGAAAGGATCTTGCCGGAGTGCGGCTGCACGGTGTTGTAGGCGCGGGCCAGACGCGTGATCGAATCGAGCAAAATCACCACGTCGCGTTTGTGCTCGATCATGCGCTTGGCCTTTTCAATGACCATTTCGGCGACTTGCACATGGCGTTCGGGCGGCTCGTCGAACGTCGAACTGATGACTTCTGCGCCTTTGCAGGTGCGTTCCATGTCCGTGACTTCCTCGGGCCGCTCATCAATGAGCAGGATGAAAAGGTAGGTTTCGGGATTGTTCTTCAGAATCGCGTTGGCGATTTTCTGCATCAGCACCGTCTTGCCTGTGCGCGGCGGCGCGACGATGAGTCCCCGGGTGCCCTTGCCGATGGGGCAGACGAGATCGAGCACGCGTGTGCTCAACTCGTCGGCGGCGGTTTCCAGAATGAACCGCTTGTTGGGGAACAGCGGCGTAAGGTTGTCAAAATGGGTTTTTTCCTTCGCCTTGTCCGGGTCCTCACCGTCCACGCCCTCGACCTTGAGCAGGGCGAAAAACTTTTCCTTCTCCTTCGGCGGGCGGATCTGGCCGGCGATGAGGTTGCCGGTCTGCAAATCAAACCGGCGGATTTGCGAAGGCGAAACGTAAATATCCTCCGGGCACGGCAGATAATTGAAGCTCTGCGAGCGGAGGAATCCGAAACCTTCCGGCAAAACTTCCAGCACGCCTTCCGAAAACAGCACTCCGGCGCGTTCGGCGTTTTTCTGGAGAATATGGAAAATGACCTCGTGCTTCCGCATCGTGCCGAAATTTTCCACGCCCAGTTCGCGCGCCATGTGGTTCAACTCGCTCATCTGCATCGCCTGGAGCTTGGCGATGTTCAACGAGGCGGCGATGCGGTCGCGTTGCGGGCCGCGGCGCTCTTCAAATCTGGCTTCCTCGGCCTTGGTTTCCTCGGCCAGTTCGACCGGCGTGGACGGCGGCTGCAGAGACGCGGAACCAGACGGCTCGGGTTTGACGGGGGTTTCGACCGCGCCATTGGTCAATTCGGGCGATTCCACGGCGGGGGCTTCTTCCGGAACCACGGCTGCCGGCTTTGCCTTGAGCTTTTTCGTCGAGACTCTTGCCATAAAAACAAATTAAATTGGTTGGATTACTGGATTTCAATTTCCGGTGTGAAAGTCGTCACGCATTGGACGCCCTGCGACCGGAATAGTTCAAAAATAGGGTGACCACCTACCGGAGCGTATTAAAGCATGTCATGTCCTCAATACGGCAAGGGAAATTTCGCAGTCAACTCAATTACAGACTGGCGCACCTGCGCTGCCGTGTCAAACCCGATTTTTTCTTGTGCGATTTACTTTTTGGCGGGTGCTATAAATCAAGAATGACAACGGATTCCGAACTGCTCCGTCGCTACGCTGAAACCAAATCCGAAGCGGCTTTTGCCGAACTGGTACAACGGCATGTCAATCTCGTCTATTCCGCGGCATTACGACAGGTCAACGGCGACGCCCATTTGGCGCAGGATGTGGCCCAGACGGTTTTCACCGACCTCGCGCGCAAGGCCGCCTCGCTTTCACGTCGCGCCACGCTGATTGGCTGGTTTTACACAAGCGCGCATTTTGCCGCCGCCAAAATTGTCCGGGGTGAACATCGCCGCCGCAACCGGGAAGAACAATTTATGCGCGAACCAACTCATGAACCCGCGTCCGAAGCCGACTGGGAAAAACTTCAACCGACGCTCGACAGCGCCATGCACGAACTCAAGGAAGCCGACCGGGAGGCAATTCTGTGGCGTTATTTTGAAAACCGACAGTTCGCCGAAGTCGGCGCTAAGCTTGGCCTCAACGAAAACACCGCCCGGATGCGGGTGGAACGCGCGCTAAAAAAACTGCGCACCATTCTGGCCAAGCGCGGCATTGCGGCAACGGCGACGCTGGCATCGGCACTTTCCGCCAATGCGGTACAACTGGCGCCCGCCAGTCTGGCCGCTACGCTGGCGACCGCTACGCTGGCGGGCGCGGGGACCGGAACAATTACTCTTTGGCAAATTATGACTGCGACCAAACTCAAACTCGGCCTCAGCGCACTGGTCGTTGCCGGCGCGGCGACGGCGCTGGTGGTTCAACATCAAACGCAGCAAAAACTGCGCGCGGAAAACGAATCGCTGACGCAACAACTCGCGCAACTGCAAACCGACAGTGAGAGCCTTTCAAACCGCCTCGTTGCGGTAGGTGATTCACAAAAGCTGACAGGCGAACAGTTAAGTGAATTGCTGAAATTGCGCGGGGAAACGAGACTTCTAAAAAGCCAATTGGCTGCCGCAAAAGACCAAGCGCCAGTTGCCACCCGTTCAGCGCAAACCAACCAGGCAGGGGATCCGGACAGCCAGCAAAGGGATATCCAGATGCGCAAATTGAGAAATGCGAAGAATCTCACCGCCGCTGCTATGCTCGGCTTTGCCGGACACCACGAGGATAACTTCCCCACCAATTGGGATCAAACAGCCGGCTATTTTGACGAATCGGAACGAAGCGGGCTGAATCCTGGGGACGCCATGCCTGATACAACGGCTGATTTTATTGAAATGACCAATCTATTTGCATTGGCCTACCAAGGCTCCATAAGCAATCTTTACGGTGCGACCAACTTTCACGACCTAATCGTCGTCCGCGAAAGACAACCATGGCAATTGTCCAACGGAAAATGGGCAAAAGTTTACGGCTTTGCGGATGGTCATTCGCAGATTCAATCTGAACCGCCAGAGGGCTTCGACTCTTATGAGCAAAACCACATGATGATGTTGCCGCCCAGTCAATAGGGCAAAGGAAATTTTGCCGTCAATTCCCGCACGCGCCCACGCACCTTATGTGCCGCCTCGATGTTTTTGATGTCCAGCAGCACTTCGGAAATCATGTCGGCAATGGCCGCCATTTCCGCTTCCTTCATGCCACGGGTCGTTACCGCCGGCGTGCCCAGCCGGATGCCGCTGGCCTGGAACGGCGAACGGGTCTCAAATGGAATCGTGTTTTTGTTCACCGTGATGCCGGCTTCGTCCAGCGCAATTTGACAGTCTTTGCCGGTCAAATTCTTTGCGCCCACGTCCACCAGCATCAAATGGTTGTCCGTGCCACCGCTGACCAGCCGGTAGCCGTTGCGCTTCATGCCGTCGGCCAGGGCGAGGGCATTTTTCACGATTTGTTCCTGATATGCCTTGAACGACGGCTGCAACGCTTCGTGGAAACAAACCGCCTTGCCGGCGATGACGTGTTCCAACGGTCCGCCCTGGATTCCGGGGAAAACCTGAGAATCAATCTCCTTCGCATTTTTCTCCCGGCATAAAATCAACCCGCCGCGCGGCCCGCGCAGGGTCTTGTGCGTCGTGGTAGTCACGAAATCCGCATGCGCCATCGGGCTGGGATGAATTCCCGTCGCGACCAGTCCGGCAATATGCGCGATGTCCGCGAGCAGGTACGCTCCGACTTCCCGGGCGATTTCACCCATGCGTTTGAAATCAATGGTGCGCGGATAGGCGCTCGCACCGACGGTGATCATCTTCGGTTTGTGTTCGCGGGCCATCGCGGCGAGCTGGTCGTAATCAATACGTTCGTCGTCCTTGCGCACGCCGTAGTGGATGATTTCAAAAAATTTGCCGGAGAAATTCGCCTTGTTGCCGTGCGTCAAATGTCCGCCGTGGCTCAGGTCCATCGTCAACATCTTGTCACCGGGCTTCAGCACGGCAAAATAAACGGCCATGTTCGCCTGGCTCCCGGAATGCGGCTGGACGTTGGCATGTTCCGCGCCAAAAAGTTTCTTCGCGCGGTCAATCGCAAGCTGTTCGATGGAGTCAATGTTTTCACAGCCGCCATACCAGCGTTTCTTCGGATAACCCTCGGCGTATTTGTTCGTCAGCACGGAACCCTGCGCTTCCAGGATGGCGGGGCTGACAAAATTTTCGCTGGCGATCAACTCGATGTTTTCCTGCTGGCGCAGGCGCTCGTGTTCGATGGATTCGGCCACGGCAGAATCCACGTTGCGCAACCGCAACTGGGGCGCGGCCTGCCGGACATCCATCTTGTTGACCCGGCGTTCATGGCGGCCGCCCTCGAATTTGGCGCCCCAAAAGGCGTCGAGAATTTTCCGGCCCAGTTCCGGCGGGGTGTTTTTTCCACTGAGACAGAGAATGTTTGCGTCATTGTGCTGGCGCGCCAAGGCCGCAGTCAGCACATCGGCAACGAGCGCGGCGCGCGCACCCGGCACCTTGTTCGCGCTCATGCTCACACCGACGCCGCTGGTGCAAATGAGCAGGCCGAGTTCCGCCTGGCCCGCGGCCACCGCCTGTGCCACCGGCCGGGCAAAATCAGGATAATCGTCCGCCGGATCCTTCGATTTGGCGCCGAAGTCGGTGACGCTGAGCCCGCGTTGTTGCAAGTGTTGCTTCAGCGCCTCCTTCAATTCATAACCGCCATGGTCCGCGCCGAGGGCGAAGTTCGTGACCGCCACCGGTTTGGCCGCATGGGAAGCCGACAGGATTTCATGTTGTTCCATAAATTTCAAAAGTGACGTTATTCCCTGCCGGATTTGGTCGCGGCAATTCACATACACCTCGTAGGAGCCGCCAATCGGGTCGCTGATGTCTTTTTCGTATGCTTCCAGGGTTTCGTCGAATTCGCACAATAAAAAGGTCTTTTCCGCCGCCTGCGGATACAGGAGCGCCAGCGCGTCCACGTGACTGTGCGTCATGCCGAAAATATAATCCGCCTGCCGCATCAGATCCGTCGTCAGCATCCGGCTGCGCTGCCCGGAAATGTCCATGCCCAGCTCGCGCATGGCCCTCACGGAATGCGCCGTCGGCGGCTGGCCGTCCACTGCGCCGAGCCCCGCCGAAAATACACGGAACTCCCCCTGTCCATCCGCCGCCCGCCGAAACAGCGCTTCGGCCATCGGGCTGCGGCAGACATTGCCGGTGCAAATGAACAGAATGGTTTTCATCCCGCGCAAAGATTCAGGGTGAATTCTGAAACGCAAATCGTCAACCCGAAATCAAAGGTGCGATTCGCGGACGACCGCGAGACCCTTGACCAAATCCAGCGCCCGGGCCAGGACTGGATCGCGAATCACCGGCCGTTGCGAATCGCCGGCGCGCGATGTTGGGGAATTGTCGCCGTCATCGCCGCCGTGACCCTGCTTGTGGATTGAAGCCGCCTCGGGCAGAACCATATCCCGCGTTTGGAGCCTCCCGATGTGTTTTCCGTCGCCCTGCTTCTGCAACACCAAATCCGCCTCGCTGGTGTGGTCCACAAACGGCAAAAAACTGTTGGTTGCCGCCGGCAGACCCGTGTTGTCCTGCGCGATCATGCCGTAGGGATTGTCCAAAAATGCGCGCTCGTCGTCCAAATTCACCAACACCGTGATGTCCGGTTGCACATGTGAAACATCAGCACCGGCAGATTTCCCCGGCGGCGCAGCGATGCCCAAACGTTCACCATCGGTCAGAAAATATTCCTTGAAATTCACCGCTGCACCCGCGGTGGGGCTGCCGATGATCAGCGCCGCAGCCGTTTCGTGCAGCAACCGGGCGAGCGTCTCCGCCGCACCGCGCGTTTCACCGTTCACCAGGACCACCAGCGGTCCGGCAACCGGGCAGGCCGGTTTTCCGGCCGCCAGCCATTTGGCCGTCTCGCGCGCCACCGAATAATCGTCGCCGCCACTGAAACGCAAATCCAAAACCGCCCCGACGAGCCGGTTCGTTGGCGTCAATGCACGATAAGCCGCATCCAGTTCCTCCGCGAGGTTTCCTGCAATGCGCTTGACGGACCAATAGGCAACGTTGTGTTCGAGAACGGCGGATTTGTTCAATGCCGTCCCGCCACGCTGGCTGATGGATCCATCCCGCGCGCCTCCGGCCAGCGTGACTTTTCCATGGAATTGCGCCAGCAAGCCTTCGACTGCCGCGCGATTGAGGGATTCGTCGGTTGCCCCGGGGAGATTGGTGCGAAGCAGGTCATAAACCTCCTTAAAATCCGGCGCCGGGTTGGTGGAAGAGTCACTGGCAAGGGATGCCAGCACCGTGGAAAAAATCAAGGCTGCCGCAAAATAAATCCGTCCGCGTTTTGTCATGCGCGGTTAAATTGGCGAACGCCATCGCGAAAGTAAAGCGATGAGCACAACCGCAGGCGGGAACACTTCAATAATCCGCCGGCGTAGTGACCCGCTTCACCGCAGTGTGCCCGTCGAAGTAAGCGAAGTTACGGACTTTCCCATGAACTGGCTTCAGGGCCGCAGCCGGAGGAATGATCCCACTGCTGGACAATTTGGTGGGATCGGTAACGCAATTCGTGTCAAAATCCGCAATCATCCATACATCACTCAAAGGCGCCATCTTGGAGATTGTCGTCAGTTGCATCGAATCAGCCGTTCCATCCTTTCCAAAGGGAAGATTTGGCAGTTTAAAGCCATTAAAAGTGGTGTCCCGGCATAGTGCATAGGGGTAAGCGTTGAAGTAGCCGTCGTTATTGGGATTATACCTTCCCACGAAAGTTTGAGTTCCATCGTATGATTTATATAAACCACCGACGCTATTGCCAGGCAACAAGTTGTCATACCCCGGACAGAGGAAAGCTTTCACAACGTTGAATCCGCTGGTCACTTGGTATGGTGCTGGAAGACCAAGCTCGGTGGCTATGTAATAGGGCAGCCATTTGTTATAAGGGGAACCGCTGGCATATACCGGCTGTTGGCCCTCGGTAAGTCCACTCGGGCTGATCGAAGCCGCAGTCAGACCAGGTCCCGGCGGCAGCCAGTCATTGTTCGAGTCAACATACATGCGCACGGCCGTGCCAATTTGCTTGAAACTCGAAGAGCAGGATATCTGCAGCGCCCTCCGCTTGGCCGCAGCGAGCGCCGGCAGCAACAAGGATGCGAGAATGGCAATAACGGCAATCACAACCAAAAGCTCAATCAAGGTGAACGCTTTCAGCCGTTTTTGAGCCAAGAATTCTTGACGATCGTAATGCATAACTGTTGGGTGTCCCGAATGTTTCATAAGCTTTCGTAAAAACTAACACTGAAGGGGAAATTGTCCAACCTGTGCCTTCTGCAAAAACATTTGAAAAAAGGGCACTCGGGGCCACCGTCCTTTTCGCGCCAGGAATGAATTCTTGCGATCTCGGATTTAAACCTGGACTCCTGTCGCCGGGCGGCTTCGCAACTCCACCCGCCGGGTCTTGCCGCTGATGGTTTGCGGCAGTTCAGTCACGAATTCGATTTCGCGTGGATATTTGTAGGGCGCGGCGATCTGCTTGCAGTGCTGCTGAAGCGCCCGCTTCAAATCCTCACCGGCGACGGCTTGCGGATGCGGGATGACAAACGCCTTCACAATCTGCCCGCGGACTTCGTCCGGCTTGCCAATCACGGCCGCGTCCAGTACCGCCGGATGTTCGAGCAGCACGCTCTCAACCTCGAACGGCCCGATGCGATAGCCCGAACTCTTGATCACATCGTCCCTGCGTCCGACAAAATAAAAGTAGCCGTCGGCATCCCGCACCGCGCGATCGCCCGTGAGATACCAATCTCCATGGAACTGGTTCTGCATCTCGCCCGGATTCTGCCAGTATTCGCGGAACAATCCCACCGGCCGATGCGGTTTCACCCGCACGGCAATTTCCCCCTCCTGTCCGGCGGGCACCTCGTTCAAATCGTCGTCCAGCAACGCCACGTTGAATCCGGGTGTGGGTTTACCCATCGAACCCGGGCGCACCTCGTGGCCGAGCGAACGGAAGTTGCCGATCAGCACCACGGTTTCCGTCTGGCCATAGGCCTCGTGCAGCGCCAGGCCGGTGGCGTCCTGCCAGAGCTTAAACACCTCGGGATTCAGCGGTTCACCGGCAGTGACACAATGGCGAAGCCGGGGAAATTTCCAGCGGGAAAGATCCTGCCGCACAATCAACCGCAACGCCGTGGGCGGCGCGCACCAGGTATTGATGGGAAAACCGGCCAGCGTGTCCAGCGTCTGAACGGGATCAAATTTGCCCCGGACATCCAGCGCAAACACACAGGCGCCCATCTGCCACGGGCCATAGAAGCTCGACCACGCGGCCTTGCCCCAGCCGAGATCCGAGATGTTCCAATGCACCTCGCCGGCTTGGCAATCGAGCCACAACCCGCCCGTGAGCCGGTGACCGAGGCCGTAACTGGCCTGCGTGTGGAGAACCATTTTCGGCTCACCCGTTGTGGCGCTGGTAAAATAAATGATGCCCGCGTCGTCACTGCGCGTCAGCCCGGCGTCAAACGTCATGTCCGCCGTGCGCAACCGGGCGTCGAAATCAATCCAGCCCGCCGGCGTATCGCCGACAGCCAGACGCACCCCATCAAAGCCTTCCAGCTTTCCAACGCCCTCCGCACTGGCAATCACCGCGCTGATCTTCGCGGCCTTTACCCGGTACGCCACGTCGCGCGGCGTGAGCAGCAACGTGCCGGGCACTGGCACGGCGCCCAGCCGGATGAGGCCCAGCATGGCAATCCACCATTGCGGCACGCGCGGCAGCATGATGAGCACCCGGTCGCCGCGACGGACACCGGCCGAGCGGAAGACATTGGCAGCCTGGGCACTCAGCCTGGACAGTTGTTGAAACGTGAATTTTTGTTCCGTGCCCGTCGCCGCATTCACACACCACAATGCCGGAGCGGCCGGCTGCGTTTCCGCCCAGCGGTCAATGACATCGGTGGTGAAATTGAAGTATTCGGGTACTTTCAATTCCCAGGAAGGTTCAGAAGCAGTTTGGATGCGTACAGCCACGAGCTTTAAGATCAGCTTAAGGCCTTCGCGGCAATATCGCGACGAAAATGTGCATCGGAAATGAATTTTCCATTCCGGGTACCGGCAGCAGCCGGCGCACTCCCGAGAACCCTTTGCCTGCCATGTCACATTCTCTGTCCGATTCCGCGGTCGGCGGCTACTATTAATCGAGTGAACGCGCCATCCGACTCACAATTGCTTCGGGCCTACGCTGAAAATCACAGTGAATCCGCGTTTGCCGAACTGGTCCGGCGACATATTGACCTCGTCCATTCCGCCGCCGTCCGGATGGTTTGCGATACCCACCTGGCCGAGGACGTTACGCAGGGCGTATTTGTTGCGCTCGCAAAAAATGCCGGCCAGCTCGCGGGGCGCTCCGTGCTTTCCGGCTGGCTGCATCGCACGGCCCAGAACATCGCCGCGCAAACCGTCCGCTCGGATGTGCGCCGCCGCGCCCGGGAAAAGGAGGCTGCCACCATGAAAGAACCGCTCTCCGTCGGGTCCGACGCTTCGTGGGAACAAATCGCCCTCCACCTCGACGCGGCGCTGGGCGAATTGAGCGAACCTGATCGCGACGCCGTGCTGCTTCGTTATTTCGAAAAGAAATCCGCGCTGGAAATGGCGGAACTTCTGGGTGTGAGCGGCGAGGCCGCGCAAAAGCGCGTTAGCCGGGCCGTGGAACGGCTGCGCGAATTTTTCTCGAAACGAAATGTGACGATCGGCGCGAGCGGACTGGCCGTTTTGATTTCCGGCAACGCCGTTCAAGCCGCGCCGGTTGGATTGAGCGCGACAATTTTGGCCGCAACTTCTGGAATAACCAAAACCCTCGGCATGACTATGATTCACAAAATTATAATTGCTGGAATGACTGCTGCCGCAATTGGTAGCGGCATTTATTCGTTTCATTTGCAAAAGCAAATTGGCGCGCTCCAACAAGAGCAAACGTCGCTGGACCAGCAACTCGTGCAATTGAATTCGGAACGCGACGAGGTGAAACATCAATTAGCGGCTGCACAGCAGGAAAACGAACAACTGCGCGGCAACGAAAATGAACTTTTGAGATTGCGTCGGGAAACCAGCCTTTTGCGACGGCAACTTGACGAAGCGACTGGAAAAAATCGCGCGCTGCCGACCGCAGTTGTGGCAATGAACACCAATCCGCCCGCGCCGCAAATCCACATCAAAGCCAGATTTCTGACGATGCCGAAAGACGTATCTGCCGGTTGGTATGATTCGACCAGCGCCGGTATTCTGACCGACGAAAACTTCCGTATTGCGTTAAAGCAATTACACTCACGCAATGATGTTGAAACTCTCGCCGAGCCGGAAGTGGTGTCAATCAGCGGACGCCAAGTTCAAATGCGGGCAACACAGACTATTTCTGTCGTGACCAATTTTTGCCTTCAAGAAACAAATGGCACTTCCAGCATTGTTCCTCAAACTGAAAATGTTGAAACGGGACCGGTTCTCGACGCGATACCGCGCGTGCTGCCTGACGGTTATACCATCGAATTGCCCGTCATCGCTTCGGTGGTTGAATTTTTGGGTTACGCGCAATCTACACACACAACACCAGCTTATAATTCAGCCGGGCAGGAAATTGACGTGCCAACGGTGTCGCCTCAATTTCGTGTGCAATCAACAACGAATTCAGTAAATCTTTTTGACGATCAGACACTGGTTTTTGGACTGAAGGACAATCAAGATCAAACCGACGCCGCGCTTGCAGAACTTGATGGCAGCAAATCAAACTCTCTTAACCGGCACACGCTCGTGTTTGTCACCGCAACAATCATAGACCCTGTCGGCAATCGGGTGCATGCCGATGCCGGAAGTTATACAAATATTCCGCCGCAAACAGTCAGCCAGTGATGTTTGTTTGCTGATTAAAACGCCTTCACCGCGATGTCGTGGCGGAAGTGCGCGCTGTCGAAATGGATTTTTTGGACAGCGGCATAGGCGGCAGCTTGAGCGGTTTTCAAATCTTTGCCCAACGCCGTCACGCCGAGAACGCGCCCTCCGTTCGTGACCATTTGGCCATCTTTCGAGGCCGTGCCCGCGTGGAACACTTTCGTGTTCGGCAACGCGTTCGCCGCGTCCAGACCGGAGATGACCTTGCCCTTTGCGTAATTGCCCGGATAACCGCCGCTGGCCATCACCACGCACACGCTCGCCAGCGGGCTCCATTTTAATTCCAGCGAGCCGAGGGAGCCGCAGACGCTGGCGGCGAGAAGTTCCACCAAATCACTTTCCAGGCGCGTAAGATACACCTGCGTTTCCGGGTCGCCGAAGCGGGCATTGAATTCCAAAACCTTCGGGCCGTTCTTCGTCAGCATCACGCCGGGATAAAGCAGGCCGCGATAATCAATGCCTTCCGCCACGCAGCCACGCATGAACGGTTCGAGAATTTTTTTGCCGGTGTCGGCGAGCTGCGCCTCGGTCAGAAACGGTGTGGGCGAATACGTTCCCATGCCGCCGGTGTTCAGGCCAAGATCGCCGTCCAACGCGCGCTTGTGGTCCTGCGAAGTGGGAAACAGTTTCGCCGTCCTGCCATCGCATAGCGCGTGCAGCGAAACCTCAATGCCTTCGAGAAACTCCTGGACGACCACGCGCGCACCTGCGGAGCCAAAAGCTTTGCCCACCATGATTTGGTCCACGGCCTTTTCCGCTTCGGCCTGGTTCGCGCAAATCAAGACGCCTTTGCCGAGCGCGAGTCCATCGGCCTTCACCACACACCTGCCGCCGAACGTGGCGCAAAAGGCCTTCGCCAGCCCGGCCTCCGAAAACGTCCCGGCAGCAGCGGTGGGAATGCCATATTTCTCCATGAACTTTTGCGAAAAAACCTTGGACGATTCGAACTGCGCGGCTTTCCGGTTCACGCCCCAGATGCGCAGCCCGTGCTGCTGGAACAGATCCACGATGCCGAGCGCCAGTGGATTGTCCGGCCCGACGACGGTCAGATCGGCCTTCTTTTCCTGTGCGAACGCCAGCAGCCTGGGCAAATCTTCCGCGCCGAGGTTGACGCACTCGACGGGTTTCCCCGTTTTTTCCGTTCGCTCCTGCGCAATGCCCGCGTTGCCCGGCGCACACCACATTTGCGTGGCATTTGGCGACCGCGCCAGTTTCCAAACCAGCGCATGCTCGCGTCCGCCCGATCCGATGACGAGGATTTTCATGAAATGACGGCCCGAAGATTACGCGGCCTGCCACTGCGAAGCAATGCGAAGCCGGGACCTCACCCACAACACAATTTGAAAATCAAGAAAACTAACCCCCGCGAAAGCCAGGTTGATAATTCGCCAGACCCTATTGACCTCTTGCCATCGCGAGAGCAAAATCCGTGGATATGGACGTCCTGACCCTATCCCGCATTCAATTCGGAGCGACCATTGCATTTCATTATATTTATCCGCCGTTGAGCATCGGCCTGGGCGTCATGCTGGTGGCCATGGAAGGATTGTGGCTAAAAACCAAAAACCCGGTTTATCACCAGATGGCGCGGTTCTGGACGAAGGTGTTTGCGCTTACGTTCGCCATCGGCGTGGCCACGGGCATCGTCATGGAATTTGAGTTCGGCACCAACTGGGCGACCTACTCACGGTTCGTCGGCGACGTGTTCGGCAGCGCGCTGGCGGCGGAGGGCATCTTTGCATTCTTCCTCGAATCCGGATTTCTGGCCGTGTTGCTCTTCGGCTGGGACCGGGTGGGCCGCAAACTGCATTTCTTTTCCACGTGCATGGTCTGCCTCGGCGCCCATTTCAGCGCGGTATGGATCGTGGTGGCCAATTCCTGGATGCAAACACCGGCCGGCTATAAAATTGTGGTCCACAATGGCACGGCCCGCGCGGAAATCACGAACTTCTGGGAATTGGTGTTCAATCCGTCCTCGATGGATCGCCTGTTTCATACCGTCTGTGGAGCGTGGCAGACCGGCGCATTCCTGGTGATCAGCGTCAGCGCCTGGTATTTGCTGAAGAAAAGGCACTTGGATTTTGCCCGCGCCTCGTTGCGCGTTGGTTTGATCGTCGCATTGGCGGCCGCGTTGTTGCAGGTCATCAGCGGCGATTCCAGTGCGCGCGGCGTGGCCAAAAACCAGCCGGAAAAGCTCGCGGCGTTCGAGGGGTTGTACAACACGACCTCCAATGCGCCGCTGACGTTGATGGGCTGGGTGGATGAACAAAACCAAAAAGTCGTGGGCCTGCAGGCTCCGGGTTTGTTGAGCTGGATGGTATATTACAATACCCGCAGCGTGGTCACCGGACTGGATGCTTTTGCTCCCGCGGATCGTCCTCCCGTCCCGGCATCGTTTCTGTTCTTCCATGGCATGGTAGCCATTGGTTTTGCGATGATTGCCATCGCTGCCGTCGGTTGTTTTTTTCTCTGGCGCGGAACGCTGGCGGAAAAAAGCTGGCTGCTCTGGATTTTCGTCTTCTCCGTGCTCGGCCCGGAAATCGCCAACCAGCTCGGCTGGTTCGCCGCCGAGGTCGGACGCCAGCCGTGGATTGTTTATCATGTGATGCGCACCCCGGCCGGATTGTCGGCCGTGGTCAAGGCCAATGTCGTTCTGGCGTCGCTGGTCCTGTTCACCTTCATTTATTTTCTGCTGTTCGCAGTGTTCATTTACCTGCTCAACGACAAAATCCAGCACGGCCCGGATGAACAGGATTTGGTTCCATCCGGCAAACTGGCTCTGCCCATAAAACCAACCACGAATGGACACGAATAGACACGAATTAACGGGGAGAAATCTCTGCAAGAACAGCGTAGCAGCTTTCGGCAGTCAGCCGCACCTTTTCGTTTTCCGGCATTGGCGGCGCTCTGCCGAGACACCGTTAGGGCAAATTGGGTTTTGTCGCGTTCTTATTTCGTGTTCATTGGTGTTCATTGGTGGTTTCAAATTCTTTTGTCATGAACTTTGACCTCAACACCATCTGGTTCGTCCTCGTTGGCGTGCTGTTCACCGGCTATGCGATGCTCGACGGCTTCGACCTCGGCATTGGCGCGCTGCACCTGTTCACGAAGGATGAACAGGAACGCCGTGTCATGCTTAACTCCATCGGGCCGGTCTGGGACGGCAACGAAGTCTGGCTCGTCACCGGCGGCGGCGCGCTGTTTGCCGCGTTTCCCAATGTCTATGCGACGGTGTTCTCCGGTTTTTATCTCGCGTTGATCCTGCTGCTGGCGTCGCTGATTTTTCGCGCCGTGGCCATCGAATTTCGCAGCAAGCAGCCGATGCGCTGGTGGCGGCAGATGTGGGACGTTGGATTTTCCGCCGGCAGCACCCTGTCCAGCCTGCTCATCGGCGTGGCGCTGGGCAACATCGCCTGGGGCGTGCCAATTGACAACCAGGGTGAATTCGCCGGAACCTTCGTCGGCCTGTTGAAACCGTATCCGCTGCTGGTTGGCGTCACCACCGTGGCGCTGTTCATGATGCACGGCGCGATTTACGGCGCGATGAAGACCGAGGCAGCATTGCACGATAAACTTCGCCTTTGGGCAATGAACAGCATCATATTTTTCGTGGTTTGCGCAGTGACGCTCACGATGGCCACCTTGCTTTTCGTGCCACACCTGTCTGCACGTGTGCGGGAAACTCCGTGGCTCTTCAGCATCGCGCTGGTGAACATGCTGTCCATCGCCAACATTCCGCGGGAATTCCATCATGGCCGCGACTGGCGCGCGTTCCTGTCGTCGTGCGCAGCGATCATCACGCTGATGGCGCTGTTCGCCGTGAACAGTTATCCGAACCTGGTTTACAGCCTGCCCAATCCCGAGAACAGCCTGACGATTTACAATGCCGCGTCGTCGCCGAAAACACTGGGCATCATGCTGGTCATTGCGGCCATCGGCGTGCCGGTGGTCATCACTTACACCGTTTGCATCTACTGGATTTTTCGCGGCAAGGTGAAGGTGGACCGGATGAGCTATTGAAAACGGTGTAGCGTCGAGCCTGCGGCTCGAAATCGGGCCACAGGCCCGACACTACACCACCCGTGCCTCACCCCTGCCCTTCACCACTTCGCCAATGAGCCATGCCTTGTGCTTCTGTGCCCGGATGAATTTCAACACGGCGCCCGCTTTGTCTGCCGACACCATCGCCACCATGCCGATACCCATGTTGAACACCTGAAAAAGCTCGGCGTCCGGCACGCCGCTTCGGGCCTCAATGATTTTGAAAATCGGCAGCATGTCCCAGGAACCCTTGCGGATGACCACGTCCAGGTGCTTCGGCAGCACGCGCGGAATGTTGTCCACAAAACCGCCGCCGGTGATGTGGGCGAAGGCTTTGACCGTATTTTCGGAGGGGCGAGTTCCACGAGCCCCTGATCTTTTTGCAGTTGAAGCTTGGGTCTCACAGAGCTCGCCCCTCCGATTGAAATACTTCAACAATTTTTGCACCAGCGGGCCGTAGCTGATGTGCTCCTTCAGCAATTCCTGTCCGACCGTGCCTTTCAACCCGGGCACGCGGCTGGAGGGCTTCAATTTCAACTGTTCGAAGAAGATTTTGCGGCCCAGCGAATAGCCATTCGTGTGCAGGCCGCTCGACGCAATGCCGATGACCACGTCCCCTGCCCTCACAGTCTTCTGACCGTTCAACATTTTCGATTTTTCCACCACACCCACTATCGTGCCGCTCACATCGTATTCGCCCTTCTGATAAAAACCGGGCATCTGCGCGGTCTCACCGCCGATGAGCGAGCAGTTGTTTGCCGCGCAGGCGCGCGCAAAGCCCTTGATGATGTCGGTGAAAACGTGCGGCTCCAGTTTGCCGGTGCCAAGGTAATCGAGAAAGAACAGCGGCTCGGCGCCCAGCACGGCGATGTCGTTCACGCAATGGTTCACGAGATCAGCGCCGATGGTATCGTGCTTGTCCATCGTGAAGGCAATCTTCAGCTTCGTGCCGACGCCATCCACGGACGACACCAGCACGGGCTCGCGGTACTTTTTTACGTCGAGCGCAAACAGGCCGCCAAACCCGCCGACCTTGCCGAGCACTTCGCGGCGATGGGTGGCGGCGAGCAGTTGCGGCAGCGTGGCTTTGACCCGGTTGCCCAAATCGATGTCCACGCCCGCGGCGGCGTAAGCTTTTTGTTTCATGCGGCGGAGATTAGAACTGTAAAATGAATTGCGGGCGAGAAAATTTCGCGCAATCCGAATCGAATTGCGTCGCGGACATTTGTTCGTAAACTGGACGGATGAATTTAGACGCACTTTATTCGGAACTGACACTCAAAACCAATGCCAAGGTCGCCCTCGTCGTGCTCGACGGGCTCGGCGATCTCGCCACCAAGGAACAGGGCTATCTCACGCCGCTCGAAGCCGCTGTCACACCCAACCTGGACAAGCTGTCCAAGGATTCCGCACAGGGCCGCATGATTCCGGTCGCCCCCGGCATCACGCCTGGCAGCGGCCCCGGCCATCTCGGGCTGTTCGGCTATGACCCGCTGGAATTTCAGGTCGGCCGCGGGGTGATCGAGGCACTGGGTTTGGGCGTGGAACTCAAGACCGGCGACGTTTGCGCCCGCGCCAATTTCGCCACCCTGGACGCGAAAGGCATCGTCACCGACCGCCGTGCCGGACGCATTGCGACCGAGGTCTGCGAAAAACTGGTCGCCCTGCTTTCGGCCAAGATCAAGAAAATCGGTGACACGGAAATCATCATCAAGGCCGGCAAGGAGCACCGCTTCGTCGTCATCTTTCGCGGCAAGGGACTCGAAGGGCCGTTGACCGACGCCGATCCGAATCGCGAAGGCTTTCCGATTCCGACGGTTCATCCGCGCGACGATAACAACGCCGGCCAGAAAAAAATGGCCGCGCTGATTGCGGATTTTTACAAGGCCGCGCTGCCCATCATTGCCAAGGAAAAGCCGGCGAACGGTTTTCTCATGCGCGGCATCGCGCACCAGCCGCACATTCCGTTGTTCGAGGACCGCTACAAATTGAAGCCCGCCTGCCTCGCGGTTTATCCGATGTACAAGGGCCTGGCGCAACTGGTGGGCATGAAAAAAATCGAGGGGCCGGCGACCATCGCCGAGCAGTTCGAACGTTATCTCAAGGAGTACAACAATTTTGATTTCTTTTTCATCCACTACAAATACACCGACAAGGCGGGCGAGGACGGCAATTTTGCCGCGAAGAAAAAGGCGATTGAGGATTTTGACGCCGCGCTGCCGATTTTGCTGAAGAAGAAACCCGACGTGATCGCCATCACCGGCGACCACTCGACGCCCGTGGCGGTCAAGGGTCATTCCTGGCACGCGCAGCCGGTGCTGCTGCACTCGGCCCTGAGCGGCTCGGACAAGCTGGAACGCTTCACGGAAACCGGCGCGAACAGCGGCTCGCTCGGGGTGATGGAAGCAAAATTTCTCATCCGCCTGATGCAGGCGAACGCCAGGATGTTCGACAAGTTCGGGGCCTAATTTGATCTCGTCCTCCTCCTCGTTCTCGTGACCGGGAATTTCGAGGACGAGGGACGAGAACGAGGACGATAATACAATGAACCTGCCCAACAAGCTCACCGTTTCGCGTTTCGCGCTGACGGGAGTTTTCCTCTGGGCGGTGTTCTCGCATTTTCCGTTCAACCACACGCTGGCGCTGGTATTTTTCTTCACGGCGGGCATCACGGATTTTCTCGACGGGCGCATTGCGCGCCGCCGCGGACTCATCACCAACTTCGGCATTTTGATGGACCCGCTGGCGGACAAGGTCATGACCTGCTCGGCGTTCATCGCGTTCGTGGAAAGCAGCCGGATGAACCCCAACGCCACGGTCACGGTCGAGGCGTGGATGGTGGTCATCATCGTGGCCCGCGAACTGGCGATCACCGGCCTGCGGCTGCTGGCGGCGTCCAAAAGCATCGTGCTGGCCGCCGAAAAATTCGGCAAACACAAGACCATCTCGCAAATCGTGGCCATCAACGCCCTGCTGATTGTGGATGCCTGCCACGAATGGCCGGTGTGGCTGCAGAACCTGTTCACGCCGTGGGTCGCAACCTTTGCCCTGGCCATGCTTTGGCTGACCGTCGCCTTGACCGCGGCTTCCGGCGTGATTTACCTGTGGCGAAACCGCGCGATTTATCTGAGCGATGCGTAAGGCGACCAACCGGAGGGGCGAGTTCCACGAACCCCTGATTTTTGGGCGAAGAAGTTTGGGACTCGCAGAGCTCGTCCCTCCGAAAATTCTCAGCGATGCGTCGCCAGCGGCAGGGTCTGGCCGGAATTGGCCGATTGATAGACCGCGGGTTGCAAACCGGACAGCGGGTCGCTGCTCTTGTGGTGCCGCAAGGCGAAACTGGCAAAGAAAACCACCACAACGATTCCCAAGACCGTGGTGCCGGCCACGCCGACCTTCCAATTCAATTTCGAGAGCAGAAACATCACCCGGTCGAGCGGCTTGTTGGATTCCTCGGTGAGCGGCGGCGGTTCGCTGAAATTTTCCGTCCGGTTCAATTCGGCGTCCAGCGTGGCCATGATTTGCGGCACGTCCAGCTTGAGGCGCATGGCGTAATTTTTCACCGAACCGCGGATGTAAATCGGCGCGGAAAACACATTGAAGTTTCCCTCCTCCAGCGCGCGGATGTGGTCGGTGCGGATTTTCGTCATTTCCGCGACCTGCGGAATCGTGAGTTTCCGGGCTTCACGTCCAGCGCGTAATTGTTCGGCGACGGTTGACATTGCCATATTTTTCAAAGGTTTTGCTGAATTTAGCAACAGAAATAGCACGAAACAGGCCAGTTTTCGGGATTTCCAAGCTAATTCCAGTCTGTTTGAACCTTTTCTCGCGTCTTGCATTCTTCTTTGTGTAAATGCTGGGAGTGGCTGAACACGAACAACTGCCCGTGCAACAGGCCCGCGCTGGAAATCCGGCGGCTTGGGACGTTCTTTTTCGACGCTACCAACTGCCATTATATGTCTATGTTTTTGAACTGGTGCGCAACGAACAGGCGAGCCTCGACCTCGTTCAGGAAACCTTCATCGCCGCCGTGCT
>Ga0265338_10002913_pt1 | contig 24860 bp, 20 predicted proteins | sample 42126metaG_FD_193579 | JGI IMG/M metagenome (GOLD analysis project Ga0265338, IMG submission 193579) | Rhizosphere microbial communities from Carex aquatilis grown in University of Washington, Seatle, WA, United States - 4-21-26 metaG | ecosystem: Host-associated > Plants > Roots > Rhizosphere... | reverse complement strand
GGCTCGGCGCGGCCCTGTTCGACGCGGACCTGGCGCGGCGCCTGCGGCCCACCGCCTTCTCGGCGACCGCCGGGGCGGCGATGGGGGGAGCCTGGCTTCTGGGCCTTTGCGCGCGCGAGGCGATCGCGGCGGTGGCGCTGGCCGTCGACGCCTCGTCGGGCCTCAATCAGTGGCCGCATTCCGGCGGCGACGAGATCTTCTTCCAGGCCGGCCGCGCGGCGCAGAACGCGGTGCAGGCGATCGCCCTGGCCCGCGCCGGCGCCTTCGCCTCGCCCGCCATGCTCGACGGCCCCGCCGGGCTGTTCGCGGCGGCCGGGCGCAAGGCCCCGGACGACCTTTGTCTGTTCTCAGGCGAGCCCGAGATCCTCGAGGTCTACAACAAGGCCCTGCCGATCTGTAACTTCGCCCAGACCGCCGCCCAGGCCGCGCTGGCCGTGGCCCGTCAGCCGGGCTTCTCGCCCGCCGCCGTGCAGGCGCTGACGGTCGCGGTGACCGAGGCTGCGGCGGCCTACCCCGGCTGCGACTACGCTGGGCCGTGCGACCGGCCGTTGCAGGCCAAGATGAGCATCCCGTTCTGCGTCGCCGCCGCGCTCGTCCACGGCGACCTCAAGGAACAGCGCTTCCACGGGCTGGGCGACCCCGCCGTGGCGCGGCTCAGCGCCCTCTGCGCCCTGGAAACCGACCCGGCGCTGACCGCCGCCTTTCCGGCTCGGCAGGGCGCTCGCGTCGAGGCGCGTCTGACCAGCGGCGAGGTCTTGACCGCGTCCTTCACTGACGTGACCCCGGCCGCGCCCGGGCAGATCCGCCAGGGCCTGCTGGCCAGCGCCGGACAGGCGTCAGGGTCAGCGCTGCTGCAACTCATCGACCAGTTGGATGGCGCGCCCGACGCCGCCGTCCTGCTGGCCGCCGCCCATTCCGGCCCGCCGCAGTCCGCGGCCGGCCCGCCAAGGAGAGTTATCCGATGAACAAGCCGCTGTTCGACCAGGGCATGGCCATTCGCCGCGCCGTGCTCGGCGACGAGTACGTCGACAAGGCCATGGCCGCCGCCGACGCCTTCAACATGCCGATGCAGGAGCTGACCACCGAATACTGCTGGGGCTGGTGCTGGGGCCGCGAAGGCCTGCCGCTCAAGACCCGCTCGATGCTGAACCTGGCCATGATCAGCGTGCTGAACCGGCCGCACGAACTGAAGGCTCACGTTCGGGGCGCCCTGACCAACGGCGTCACCAAGGAGGAGATCACCGAGATCCTGCTGCAGGTGGCGATCTACGCCGGGGTGCCGGCGGGGGTCGACGGCTTCCGCAACGCCAAGGAAGCCATCGCCGACTACGAAGCGGCCAGGAAATGAACCGGCGCGTCGCCATCACCGGGGCCGCCAGCGGGATCGGGGCGGCGACGGCCCAGCTCCTGGCGGCGAGGGGCTGGCGCGTGGCGTGCCTGGACCGGGACATCGAGGGCGCCCGGCGGACGGCGGGTGATGACGGGCTGGCGGTCCAGGTCGACGTCGCCGACGAAGCCTCGGTGGTCGCGGCCTTCGCCAAGGTGGCGGAAGCGTTCGGCGGACTCGACGCCCTTGTCACCGCCGCCGGCGTGATCGAGACGGTCCCGTTCCTGGAGACCACGCCGGAACAGTTCCGGCGCCTGTTCGACATCAATGTGATCGGCTCGTTCCTGTCGGTGCGCGAGGGGGCCAAGGCCATGCAGGCGGGCGGGCGCGTGTGCATGCTGGCCTCGATCTCCAGCTACACCGGCGGCGGCTATGTCGCCACCGGGGCCTACGCCACGTCCAAGGGCGCGGTGCTGACCATGATGAAGGCCTGCGCCAGGGCGCTCGGTGAACAGGGCATAGCCGTCAACGCGGTCGCGCCCGGCTTCATCGACACCCCGTTCGTGGCCTCGGCCATGAGCGATCCGGTCCGCCGCCAAAAGGTCGAGGCGGCCGTCGGCAAGGTGGGCCAGCCCGAGCAGATCGCCGAGACCATCGCCTGGCTGGTTTCGCCGCAGGCGCAGTTCATCCACGGCGAGACCGTCATCGCCGACGGCGGCGTGCTGATGCGCTAAGCGCAGATCAGCCCCAGCCTCCGCCGAGCGCCTTGTAGATGGCCACGATGTCGGTGTTGGCCGCCGTCTGGGCCGCGGTCAGGTCGTCCTCGGCCGCCAGGCGGGTGCGTTCGGCGTCGAGCAGCACCAGGAAGTCGGTCGAGCCCTCCTTGTAGCGGATCCGCGCCAGGTCGGCCGCCGAGCGCGAGGCCTCGACCTGCTTGGCCAGGCTGACGATGCGCAGCTGCTGCTGGCGATAGCCGGTCAGGGCGTTCTCCAGGTCCTCGACCGCAACCAGCACGGTCTGGTCGTAGGCGGCCAGGATCTCGTCCTGGCGGGCCTCCTGCGCCTTCAGCCGGGCGTGCGCCCCGCCGATGTCGAGCGCCGGCCAGGTCACCTGCGGCGCCACGGCCCAGGCCTGGGAGCCGTGGGCGAACAGCGAGGACAGGTTGCCCGACAGCAGGCCGACGAAGCCGGTCACCTTGATGCGCGGGAACAGGTCGGCGGTCGCCACGCCGGTGCGGGCGGTCTCGGCGCGCAGGCGCCATTCGGCGGCCTGGACGTCGGGCCGCCGGCGCAGGAACTGCGCGGCGTCGCCGATCGGAAGGGGCTTGACCAGGCCCGGCGCCGGGGCGGCCAGGGGCTTCAGCGTCTCGTCCAGCGCGCCGGGGCGCAGGCCCAGCAGCACCGCCAGCCGGTAGCGGGCGCGGGCTTCCTGGGCGGTCAGGTCGGGAATGGTGGCCTCGGTGGCGTTGAGGCGGGCCTTGGCGCTGTCGATGTCGACCGGATCGCCTCGGCCCACCTCGAAACGCACCTGGGTCAGGCGCAGGGTCTCCTGCTGCGTGCCGGCGTTTTCGCGGGCGACCGTCAGCCGGGCCTGGGCGCCGCGCAGCTCGAAGTAGTTGCGGGCCACCTCGGCCATCACCGTCAGGCGCGCCGCGCGGGCGTCGGCGTCGGCGGCGCCGGCTTCGCTGCGGGCCGCGTCCACGCCGTGGCGCACCCGGCCGAACAGGTCGATCTCCCACGCCGCGTCGAAGCCGACGTCGGCGCTCTCGACCAACTGGCGCGAGGAGCCGAAACCGGGGATCTGCTCGTCACTGCGGTTGTAGGTGGCGTCGGAGGTCACGCGCGGCAGATAGTCGAGCCGGGCGTCCTTGAAGATGGCGCGGGCCTGGCGCACGCGGGCCTGGGCCTGCTTCAGGTCGAGGTTGCCCTCCACCGAGCGCTGGATCAGGCCGTCGAGCACCGGGTCCTCGAACACGCCCCACCAGGCGGCGGCAGGCGCGGCGGCTCTGTCGACGATCTCCGGCGCGGCGTTCAACAGGGCCGCGGGGGCCGGGTTGCGGGCGACATAGGCGGGTCCCACGGAGAAGGGCTCGGCCCGGGCGGCGGCGGGCGCCGCCAGAGCGGCGCCGAGGACGGCATAGGGCAATAGGCCCAGCATCAAGCGGTTCATCATCTTGCTCTCGTTCATTCCGCCGGGGCCGGAGCCGGCGCGGCCGTCACATGTTTCGGCGCATGGCCGGTCAGGCGACGGATGGTCCAGTAGAAGACAGGCGTCAGGGCCAGGCCGAACAGGGTCACGCCCAGCATGCCGAAGAACACCGCCACGCCCATGGCCCGGCGCATCTCCGAGCCCGCGCCGGTGGAGAACACCAGGGGCGCGACGCCCATTATGAAGGCCAGCGAGGTCATCAGGATGGGCCGCAGGCGCAGGCGGCAGGCGGCCAGGACGGCGTCCCAGGCGCTGTCGCCGTGGGCTTCCCGCTCGCGGGCGAACTCCACGATCAGGATGGCGTTCTTGCACGCCAGGCCGACCAGCACGATCAGGCCAATCTGGGTGAAGACGTTGTTGTCGCCGTGCAGGAGCGTGACGCCGGCCAGGGCCGAGAACAGGCACATCGGCACGATCAGGATCACCACCAGCGGCAGGCTCCAGCTCTCGTACTGCGCCACCAGCACCAGGAAGGCGAGCAGGACGCACAGCGGGAACACGAAGATGGCGGCGTTGCCGGCCAGGATCTGCTGGTAGGCCAGTTCGGTCCATTCGAAGCCCATGCCGTTGGGCAGGTCCTTGGCCACGATGTCCTCGAGGGCCTTCTGCGCCTGGCCGGTGGAGTAGCCGGGCGCGGGGCCGCCGTTGATCTCGGCCGTCAGCTGGCCGTTGTAGTGGGCGGTCTGCTCGGGGCCGGTGGTGGCGTGCGTGGTGACGAAGGCGCCCAGCGGGATCATCTGGCCCGAGGCGTTACGGGTCTGCAGGCGCAGCATGTCCTCCGGCTGCAGGCGGAATTTCTGATCCGCCTGGACGTTGACCTCATAGGTGCGCCCGAACCGGTTGAAGTCGTTGACGTAGAGCGAGCCCATGTAGACCTGCATGGTCTCGAACAGGTCGGTCAGGCTGACGCCCTGCGCCCTGGCCTTCTCGCGGTCCACGTCGGCGCGGATCTTGGGCACGCCGATCCCGTAGCCGGAGTAGACGCCGGCCAGGCGCGGGTCCTTGGCCGCATCCGCCTCGATGGCGCGGACGGCGGCGTTGAGCGCCACGGGGCCCATGCCCGCCCGGTCCTCGATCTGCATGCGGAAGCCGCCGAGCTGGCCCAGGCCCTGGATCGAGGGCGCCGGATAGACGCCGATCGTCGCGTCGGGGATCTGGGCGAACTTCTGGTTCAGCGTCGCGGCGATGGCGTTGGCCGACAGCCCTGGCGAGCGGCGCTTGCCGAAGTCGTCGAGCACCTCGAACACCGCGGCCTGGCTGGGGCTGGTGACCAGGCCGTTCACCGACAGGCCGGCGAAGGACACGGTGTGGGTGACGCCGGGCGTGGACTGGGCGATCTGGTTGACCTTGTGCAGCACCGCCTCGGTGCGATCGAGGGAGGCCGCGTCGGGCAGATTGATCACCGTGACGAGGTAGAGCTTGTCCTGCTGCGGCACGAAGCCGGTCGGCGTGTGCATGAAGGTGAACACGGTCAGGACCAGCAGGCCCCCGTACAGGGCCAGGGCCGCGCCAGACTTGCCGAGCAGCCGCCCGACCCCGCCGACGTAACCGTTGGACGCCTTCTTGAACAGGCGGTTGAACGGCTTGAACAGCCAGCCGAACGCGCGGTCGATCAGGCGCTGGAAGGCGTCCTTGCGCGCGCCGTGCGGCTGCAGCAGCACCGCCGCCAGGGCTGGCGACAGGGTCAGGGAGTTGAACGCCGAGATGACCGTCGAGATGGCGATGGTCAGGGCGAACTGGCGGAAGAACAGGCCGGTCAGGCCGGTGAGGAAGGCGGTCGGCACGAACACGGCGCACAGCACCAGGGCGGTGGAGATGATCGGGCCCTGCACCTCGGTCATGGCCTTCTTCGTCGCCTCGACCGGGGTGAGACCGAGGCCGATGTTCCGCTCGACGTTCTCCACCACCACGATGGCGTCGTCGACCACGATGCCGATGGCCAGGACCAGGCCGAACAGGGTCAGGGCGTTGAGCCCGAAGCCCAGCATCAGCATCACGGCGAAGGTGCCGATCAGGGACACCGGCACGGCGATCAACGGGATCAGCGAGGCGCGCCAGGTCTGCAGGAACAGCACCACCACCAGGACCACCAGGATCAGGGCCTCGAACAGGGTGTGGATCACCGCGTCGATCGATTGGTGCACGAAGACGGTGGTGTCGTAGACGATGTGGTACTGCACGCCCTGCGGGAAGTCCTTCTTCAGGCCCTCCATGGTCGAGCGCACGGCGTCGGCCATCTGCAGGGCGTTGGAGCCCGGACGCTGGAAGATCGGCAGGGCGACCGCTTCCTTGTCATCGAGATACGAGCGCAGGGCGTAGTTGTCCGACCCCAGCTCGACACGGGCCACATCGCGCAGGTGGCTGATCTGGCCGTTGGGGCCGGCGCGCACCACCACATTGCCGAATTCCTCTTCGCTGGAGAGGCGGCCTTGGGTGTTGATGGCGATCTGGAAGTCGGTCTTGCCGGCGGCCGGCGGGGCGCCGACCTGGCCGGCGGCCACTTGCACGTTTTGCTCTCGCAAAGCTTGGACGACATCGCCGGCGGTCATGCCGCGCGAGGCCAGCTTCTGCGGGTCGAGCCAGACGCGCATGGAATAGGGGCCGGTGCCGAACATCTGCACGTCGCCCACGCCATAGGTGCGCGCCAGGGCGTCCTTGACGTGCAGCTGGGCGTAGTTGGCCAGGTAGAGCTTGTCGTAGCGGTGGTCGGGCGAGGTCAGGTGCACGACCATCAGCAGGGCCGGCGAGGCCTTGGTGGTGGTGACGCCGACGCGCTGCACCTCCTGCGGCAGGCGCGAGACAACCTGGGCCACGCGGTTCTGCACCAGCACCTGGGCCTTGTCGCCGTCGGTGCCCAGCGCGAAGGTCACGGTCAGGTTCATGGTGCCGTCCGCCGCCGTCTGGCTGGACTGGTAGAGCATGCCCTCGACGCCGTTGATGGCCTGTTCCAGCGGCGAGGCCACCGTCTCGGCGATCACCGACGGCTCGGCGCCGGGATAGACGGTGTGCACCGTCACCGTGGGCGGGACCACCTCGGGATATTCGGCGATGGGCAGCAGCGGCAGGGCCACCAGGCCCGCCACCAGGATGATGACCGACAGCACCGCCGCGAAGCGGGGACGGCTCACGAAGAACCGGGAGAAGTTCATGATCTTTGTCCGTTCAGGCTGCCCTGCCTGGAGCAGGGCGCGCTCAGGTCAGGAAGCGGGGTCGAGGGTGGCGAGCTGGGCCGTGGAGATCGGCGTGGCGGACTGGATCGGGGTCACCGCGTCGCCGGGCTTCACCTTCTGCAGACCGGAAACCACGATCTGGTCGCCGGGCTTCAGCCCCTCGCGCACCACGCGCAGGTCGCCGATCGCCGGTCCCAGGGTCACCGGGCGGTAGTCGACGTGGTTGTCCTTGGTCAGCACCAGGACGAAGCGCTTGCCGAGGTCCTCGCCGAGCGCCCGTTCGGGGGCCAGGGCGACGGTTTCGGTGGTGGCGCTGGTCAGGCGGATGCGCGCGAACAGACCCGGCGTGAAGGCGCCGTCGGTGTTGTCGAACACGGCGCGGCCGGAGATGGTGCCGCTCTTGGAATCCACCGCGTTGTCGATGAAGGCCAGGCGGCCTTTGTGCGGGAAGCCGTCCTCGGTCATCAGGCCGAGATAGACGGGCGCGTCCTTGCCGCGCTGGGCCGAGGCGTAGCGCAGATAGGTTTGCTCATCGGCGTTGAACGACGCGTAGATCGGCCCGTCGGACACCACGGTGGTCAGGTTGTCGGCGGTGGTGACCAGATTGCCGTGGGTGATCAGCGCCTTGGACACGCGGCCATCGATCGGCGAGATCACGCGGGTAAAGCTGAGGTTCAGGCGGGCGGTGGCCAGGGCCGCGGCGGCGGCCTGGACATTGGCGGCGGCCGACTTGGATTCGGCCTGCAGCCGCTCGAGTTCGCCTTCCGCCACGGCGTTCTGCGCCATCAGCCGTTCGCCGCGGTCGGCGTCGGCCTGGGCCAGGGCGGCTTGCGCCTTGGCCCGCTCGAGGTCGGCGGCGGCCCGGTCGACCTCGGCCTGGAACGGGCGCGGGTCGATCTGGAACAGCACCTCGCCCTTCTTCACCTCGGCGCCTTCGCGGAACTGGACGGCGTCGATGAAGCCGCCCACGCGGGCATGGATGGTCACGGCGTTGATGGCTTCCATCTGGCCGGTGAAGTCGTCCCACTGGGGCAGCGACTTGAAGGCGACGGGAGCGACCTCGACCTTGGCGGGCGGCGCGGGCGCGGGTTGCGATTGGGCCTTGGTGCAGGCCGTCATGATCGACGAGGCGGCGAGAACCAGGGCGGCGGCGGTGATGGTGAGACGCATGGGGGAGGCCTCCTGCAGCAGAACGGCCCCCGATCCCCTCGGACGCCACGAATTCCATACCGATCGGTATAGATGTTCATGCTGCAGTGCGTCAAGGCGTATTTTGTACCAGACGATATTTTATTCGGCTAGGTATGAATTGTGGGCGCGATCCCTTTTCGCGCAAGGCTTTGAGCTGCTTTGTAAATCAGGCTGCGGCGGAGGCCTTGACGCAGGGGCAGGCCTGCAGGGCGGTGGCGACCACCTGTTTCAGCGTGGTGCTCGAGGCCCCCATCTGAGCCTGCAACGCGATTCCCTGGCCGATGGTCATGACGTACATGGCCAGCGCCGCCGGGTCGGCGTCGGGGCCGAGGTCGCCTTCGGCCTTGGCCCGTTCGAGGCGCACGCGCACGCGCGATTCCACGTCGAGCCGGCGCTCGATCAGCTCCTGGCGCACCGACTCCGAGGCCACGCCCTGGCAGGTCAGCACGCTGTTCACGCCCATGCAGCCGGGGGTGTCGGGGTCGGAGGCGTAGACGTCGCAGAAATTGTTGAGGAAGCTCTCGACGGCTTCGCGGCCGGTGGGGGCCTCCAGCGCCTTGTCGATGAACGACAGCTTCTCGCGCTCGTAGAGATCGAGGGCCTTCTTGAACAAGGCTTCCTTGTTGCCAAAGGCGCAGTAGAGGCTCGGGCGGGTTATGCCCATGGCCTCGGTCAGGTCGGTGAGGGAGGCGCCTTCATAGCCTTTTCGCCAGAAGACCTTCAGCGCCGCGGACAGCGCCTGCTCCACATCGAATTCGCGCGGACGGCCGACGCCCACGTGAGCCTCTTGTTTCATACCGGCCAGTCTATAATACGGTTTGGCGACCGCGTCGAGACCCTGTCCAAACCGGGTCTATCTCGCTTTCGCAACGATCGCGGGGTTGGTCTCGACCAGCGCCATGGACACCAGCGCGGCGGCCAGCGCCATCACCGCGGCGATGATGAAAGGCCAGTTCAGCCCGAAGGAATCAGCGATGCGCCCAGCCGCCAGCGGCGCGATCACGCCGCCGAAGACCTCGCCGGCCCCCACCACCAGACCCATGGCCGCCGCTGTCGAGCGGAAGTTCAGCGTCTCGGACGGCACCACCGCCATGAACAGGGGCAGGGAGCCGACGCCGAGCCAGCCGGTGAACAGCAGGACCAGCATCAACAGTCCGGAGCCGTGGAACAGCAGGGCGGTCAGGGGCGTCAGCGCCATCAGGGCAGTGAAAACGACCATCAGCGGGCGCCGGCCGAAGCGATCCGACAGCCCGGGCACGAGCACGCCGCCGATAGGCGCGGTGAACCCGAGCCACGCCACCGTGTTCGACATGGTGTTCGGATCGTAGTGGCGCACCTGGGTCAAATAGACCGGCAGGAAGATGGTCACGATCAGCAAGGCGCCCACGGCCAGGCAGCCGATGACACAGCACAGGGCGATGTTGCGCTGGCGCAGCATGTAGAGCAGGCCGAGGGTCTCTTCCTGCCGCGCGCCGCTGCTTGCCGCAGGCTTGGCCGGTTCGCGGATGGTCAGCCATACCAGCAGCGCCAGGACCAGGCCGGGCAGGGCGGCGGTGAAGAACGAGACGCGCCAGCCCAGCGCCGTGGCGATCCGGATCGACACCAGGGGCGCCACCGTCATGCCCAGCACCGAGCCGAACAGGTTCTGCACCATGCCGCTGTTCAGTCCCCGCCGGCTCGCCGGCGCGGTGGCCGCGACGATGGCCAGGCAGATCGGCAGGAACGGCCCTTCCACCAGGCCCATCAGCATGCGCGAGGCCAAGAGGGGCCAGAAGCCGGTCGCCAGGCCCGACAGCACCGAGCAGGCAGAGAACACCACCATCGCCCCCAGCAGGAACGGCTTCCGCACGCCCTTCTTGTCCGACCAGCGGCCGAACACATAGGCGCCGATCGCCCAGGTCAGCGACAGGGCCGAGCCCAGGGCCCCCACCTGGGTGTTGTTGAGGTGGAACTCCGGAATGACGAAGGGGGCCAGGAACGACATCATCTGCCGGTCGTAGAAGGCGAAACCGTAGGCCAGGCCCAGCAGCAGCACGACCCAGAACTCGTAGCCCACGCTGAGCGGCGCTGGCTTGGTGGCCCGGCCCACATCCGTGGCCATGGCGGTGTCCGTGGTCATGTGCTGCCCCCCTTTTTGATTTTTCTATGCAGAATAGATTTCCGGGGCCGTCGCAGAAGTCAATGTGTTGAGAGGTCAATACTTTCAGGAAGTGACAAGGCAATCCCAGGCGTTGCTTTGAATTTATTTGGAAACAACAGGGCATGCCGGCCCTGTGCGGCAAGGCGCGCCCTCGCTCGACTACCCGCGGCGGAAGGGCAGGGTCAGGATGAACAGGATGGTCCGCAGGTTCAGCAGCTTGAACACCGCCCTGGCCTGCCCGGGCGTCAGGCGAGCCGTCATCGGCATCGTGCCGAACACCTTGCCCTTGATCACCAGGTCGGCGCCGTCGCGCTCCAGGGCGGACACGGTCATCAACTCGCTCTTATCGGGACCGACGAGCTTCATCGGGCGCTCGCCACCTTGTCGAAGTCCAGGCCCAGCCCTTCGAAGGCCTTGATCGCCGTCGCGCGGCCCGCGCCGAACACGCCGCCGCCCGGCGCCTGGAACGGCCCGACGAGGTAAAGGCGGTCGACGCCGGGCACCGTGTACTGGCCGAGGTCCGGCGTCGGGCGCCAGGATCCCCGCTGGTAGGTGGTGTCGGCGACGCCGTGCAGGTCGCCGCGCCGGAACGAGGGCGATGTGCGCTCCATGTCGACCGGACTGTCGATGTGCACGCCCAGGATATTCTCGGGCGTCAGGTTCTCGAAGTAGGTCTGCATGTAGGCGATCATGCGGTCGCCGTACTCAGCCTTGGCCTCGTCCCACGAGCGCCCGTCCGGCCGCTCGTAGGGCACATAGTCCCAGCTGTGGATGATGGCCTTGCCCGGCGGAACGCGGGTGGAGTCGAACTGGCTCAGCATGCCGACGCCCACCAGGGGGTGGCCGACGAACTCGCCGTAGCGCAGGTTGTCGAACGACTTGCGCAGCGTGTCGTAGCGGTTGGGCAGAAGCTCGATCATCGCGCCCTGGATGTGCGGTCCGGCGCGGAAGCGCAGCGGCTCGTTCAGCGAGGCGTGCAGGGTGATGCAGGCGACGGGGCTGATGTGGGTCTGTTCGGCCGTGCGCTGCACGACGGGCTCCAGGCCATCCACGACCTTGCCCAGGGTGTGGGGATGAAAAGCGCCGATGACCGCGTCCCTGGCCTCCCACTCGCGGCCGTCCGTGGCGCGCACGCCGACCGCCCGGCCGCCGCGGGTGATCACCTTGGCCACGTCGACGTCGGGCAGCACCTCGCCGCCATGGTCGCGGATGCAGGCGATCAGGGCGTCGGTCAGCGCGCCCGAGCCGCCCACCGGCACGCCGATGCCGATGGCTTCCATGAAGCCGACGAACACATAGATGCCGATGGCGGTGGCCTTCTCGTCCGGCGACACCAGGGCCTCGCCCGCCACCCGGGCGAAGTGCATGCGCACCTTCTCGTGCTCGAACAGCTCGACCAGCAGGTCATGGCTGCTCATCTGCAGCAGGCGGCCCAGCTCGCGCCCTTCGCGGCTCTGGTCCATCATCGCGTTCATGGCCCCCATCGGCGCCGGCGGCGTGTAGAGCTGCGAGGTGAACATCGGCATCATCTGCGCCGCCTTGCGCGACAGCTCGAGGAAGGCCTCGGCGTCCTTGGCTGAGAACCGGGCGATGTCGGCCGCCGTGCGCTGGGGATCGCGGTGCTGTCCGATGGTCGTGCCGTCCTCGAACACCGAATACATCGGCGTTTCCGGGTAGAGGTACTTCAGGCCGTACTTGGACTTGAGCCCGAGCTCGTCGTCCTTCAGCAGCGGGTTGGCCTGGATGAAGATGTGCGCCATCGAATGCTGGTCGTGGCGGAAGCCAGGCACGGTGAGCTCGCGGGTGACGCAGCCGCCGCCGAACCAGGCGTTTCGCTCCAGCACGCACACCCTCTTGCCCGCCTTGGCCAGATAACCGGCGGCCACCAGGCCGTTGTGGCCCGACCCCACGACCACGACGTCAAATTGGTTCGCCATATGTCCTCCGAGGCCCCGTTCTCTTGCGGACGGGTTTGCTCAACCTTCGGTCAATCCGCCGTCGATGGCCAGGGTCTCCTCAGCGTGGCCTTGCCCGCGACGTTGAACGTCGCCTCGCGGCTCATGCGGCGGGCCCGGCCGGGATCATGTCGAAGAATCTGGCGACGTAGAGGCTGTCCATATATTCGCGGATGTTCAGGACCTTGCCGTCGCGCAGCTCCAGGACCCAGATGTAGCGGTTCGCGTAGGGCTTGCCGTCGGCGCGCTGTCCGGTGGCGTGGGTCTCGGCCACGACGCGGTCGCCGTCCGAGATCAACACGTCGACGTGGGTCTTGGGATCGCCCGGGCGGAAGGCGCCGCGGATCGGGGCGAGGAATTCCTTGATGATCGCGTCGCGTGGGTGATGGCGGGCGGCGCCGGGGATGTCCCTGACCATCGGCTCCCAGCTCGCGTCCTCGTGGAGGTGATGGGCGAGCGCGTCCAGGTCGCCGGTGCTGAGCGTCTCGAAGAAGCCGAGCACGGCCTTTTCGTTGGCGTTCTTGGCGGCGGGCATGGGCATTCTCCCTCGGAGCACGCCTTTGTAGCCGTCGACCAACCGCGTTCGCCATCAGATTCGCCGCGGGGGGTCCGGGCCTGGATCTCGTCCGACAGCGACCAGGCCGCTCCGGCCGCAACGCGCCGACCCGATCTGTGCTTGCCGCCAGACCTTGGCGCCTAATCGACCTCTAGGATCTCCACCTCCGAGCCGGCCGCCTGGACGACATCGCCTTCCTCTTTTCCCAGCAGGGCCTGGGCCAGGGGCGACACGTAGGAAATCTTGCCGATCGAAGGGTCGGCTTCATCCTCGCCGACAATCCGGAAGGCCTGTCTTCTGCCATCCTCACGCTCGATGTGGACGGTCCTGCCGAATTGGACCTGCCCGGGCGCCAGGGCGGGCTCGGTAAGCTGCGCGGTGGCGCGGCGCGCCGACCAGTACCTGAGATCTCGGGTGGCCCGGGCCATCGCGGTCCGATCAACGCTGACGCCGCCGGCGGTTTGGGCGTTCGCATAGGCCGCGCGGGCTTCGGCCAGGGCGTCTTCAATCGCTTTCAGCCCTTCCCCGGTGACCAGATTGGCATGGTGAGAGACCGGGCGATCGGGAAGGTCGGCCGCCTGGGCCTCGTAGTCCTCCTCGCGAGTGAAGGCGACGGACACGGCTCTCCTTTCAGGACTGGAAACGGACTCGAAGGGTTGAATGAGCCGCGCGTCTCTAGGGTTCAACCGCAAGCCTCAGATAGCCACACGATCTTCCGTGGGTCCACGCGCCGGTTTCGAGCCGCCTCAGGCGCCGCCTAGCTCAAAAGGCGGGCGCATTGGCGCACGGGCGCCCAATTTCGCGCCAAAGGTCTTGTCGCCTCGCCGCCGGGTAGTATTACGATCTAGTCCATTCGTAATAATGCGCGAGGGTGCCGTCATGACCGACGACAGTTCGACATATCACCTGGCCCGGCTCAGCGTCAGCCTGCCCGCGGAGCTGCTGGCGCAGCTCGACGAGATGGTGTCCGAGCGCGGCCTGCCCAGCCGCTCGCAGATGATCGCCGAGCTGATCCGCCATGAGCTGGCGGAGCACAGCGCGGGCGTGGAAGGCGCGGTGCTGGCCGGCACCATCACCCTGATCTATCGCGCCGACCGCGGCCGGGTCCGCCAGGCCCTGGCCCAGACCCAGAGCGACTTCCTCAAAGAGGTGATCTCCTCCCAGCACGTGTTCCTGGAGGACGATCAGAGCCTCGAGGTGCTGCTGGTCCAGGGGCCGTCCGAGCGCCTCGCCGCACTGTGCGACCGCCTGCGCAAGATCCGCGGCGTGCAGCAGATCACCCTGGTCACCACTCGCGCCCTGCTGCCGCCGCTGCACGCCCACGGGGGCGAGGACTACTCCAGTCAGGACGCTTAGCATGACCGCTTCCAGCACCGCCGATCCCGCCAGCGCGCGGGCTCACGCTCGAGCCATGGCCGGAACCCGCGTCGAGGCCATGCCCACCGTGCCCGCCACGGCCTCGGCCGATCGGCCGGCCGGCGTTGAGGCCGAGGCGATGCTGTGGGCCGAAACCATCGCGCCCGGAGGCTACGCGGCCAAGCGGCTGGATCGCGGCGCCCGGCTGCGGCTGATCGACCTGGAGGGCGACGCCTGCGTGTCCATGCTGCTGTTCAACGCCCAGCAGCCGATCGAGCGGCTCAACGTGGCCGACACCTTGAAGGTGCAGTGGAACGCCTACCTCGGCGCCGGCCGCCTGATCCTGTCCGACATGGGCAAGGTGATGGTCAGCGTGCTGGAAGACACCACCGGGACCCACGACGCCTTCTGCGGCGCCTCCAACGCCGCCGCCAACGCCGCCAAGTATGGCGAGGGCGACAACTGGGGGTCGCACCCCAACGCCCGCGACCGGTTCGTGCTGGCCACCGCCAAGTTCGGCCTGGGACGCAAGGACATCCATCCCTGCATCAACTGGTTCAAGGGCGTGACCATCCTGCCGGACGGCGCCACCCGCCTGACCTCCGCCCGGCGCCCGGGCCAGTCGGTGACCTTCCGGGCCGAGATGGACGTGATCGTCATGCTGGCCAACTGCCCGCACGTGCTCGATCCCCGGCCGGGCTACACCGTGACGCCCGTGCGCGCCCTGGCCTGGCGCGGACCTCCGACCCCCGCCGACGACCCCATCCGCAACGCCACGCCCGAGGGCCTGCGGGCCTTCCTCAACCTCGAAGAGGACCTGCGCCGGTGACCATCGCCCCGAAACTCGAAGGTCAAGTCGTGCTCGACGAGGTGGTCCCCGCCCGCGCGCCGTGGACGGCCGTCGTGCGCAAGGGCCAGATCCTGCGCATCGTCGACCTGGAGGGCAACCAGTCCGCGGACTTCCTGATGTACGCCCTGGAGGACGACGCCGAGCGCTACAGCGCCCAGGACACCATCGCGGCCCAAGGCAACATCTTCCTGCGCGAGGGCTCGGTGCTGCGCTCCAACGAGGGGCGGCCCATGGCGGTGGTGACCTCGACCTCGGTCGCCTACCACGACACCATCGGCGGGGCCTGCTCGTGCGAGAGCAACACCCTGCGCTACGGCCACCACACCAAATCCCAGCACGCCTGCGTCGAGAACTTCCTGCAGGGCAACGCCCGCTTCGGCCACGGCAAGCGCGACATGGTCTCCAACATCAACTTCTTCATGAACGTGCCCGTTGAGGCCAACGGCGCGCTCGGCATCGTCGACGGCATCTCGGCCCCGGGTCTTTACGTCGACATCCGCGCCGAAATGGACCTGACGGTGGTGGTGTCCAACTGCCCGCAGATCAACAACCCCTGCAACGGCTTCAATCCGACGCCGCTGCGCATGGTCATTGCCGGCTGATCGGAGTCGATTGTTGTTTTCCAAGGTCCTGATCGCCAACCGCGGCGCCATCGCCTGCCGCATCATCCGCACCCTGCGCCGCATGGGCGTGGGCTCGGTGGCCGTGTTCTCCGACGCCGACGCCGGCTCCCAGCACGTCAGCCAGGCCGACGAGGCGGTGCGGATCGGGCCGGCCGCGGCCGCCCAGAGCTATCTCAACGTCGAGGCGATCCTGGCCGCCGCCAAGGCCACGGGGGCCGAGGCCATCCACCCCGGCTACGGCTTCCTCAGCGAGAACGTGGCCTTCGCCGAGGCCTGCGCGCGGGAAGGCATCGCCTTCATCGGTCCGACCCCGGACAACATCCGCGCCTTCGGCCTGAAGCACACCGCGCGCGACCTTGCGCAGGCGCAGGGCGTGCCCCTGGCGCCCGGCACCGATCTTCTAGTCGACGCCGAGGCGGCGCTGGCGGCGGCCGAGCGCATCGGTTTCCCCGTGATCCTCAAGGCGACGGCGGGCGGCGGCGGCATCGGCATGCGGGTGTGCGAGGACGCCGCCTCGGTGGCGGAGGCCTTCGCCAGCGTGACCCGCCTGGGCGGCGCCAACTTCTCCGACACCGGCCTGTTCCTGGAGCGCTATGTGCGCCAGGCTCGCCACATCGAGGTGCAGGTGTTCGGCGACGGCGCGGGCGGCGTGGTGGCGCTGGGCGAACGCGACTGCTCGCTGCAGCGGCGCAACCAGAAGGTCATCGAGGAGACCCCGGCGCCGCATCTGCCGGCGCCCACGCGCGCGGCCCTGATCGACGCCGCCGTGCGCCTGGCCCGCGCGGTGTACTACCGCTCGGCCGGCACCGTGGAGTTCCTCTATGACTCCGATCGCGACGACTTCTTCTTCCTGGAGGTCAACACCCGCCTGCAGGTGGAGCACGGTGTCACCGAGCAGGTGACCGGCGTCGATCTGGTGGAATGGATGATCCGCGGCGCGGCCGGCGATTTCGCCTTCATGGACGGCTTCGAGGCCAAGCCCGTCGGGGCGTCGATCCAGGCTCGTCTGTATGCGGAGGATCCCGGCCAGGACTATCGGCCGAGCTCGGGCGTGCTGACCCAGGTGCGCTTCCCCGCCGACGCGCGGGTGGACGGCTGGGTCACCGACGGGACCGAGGTCAGTCCCTACTACGATCCGCTGCTGGCCAAGCTGATCGTCACGGCGGATGACCGCGAGACGGCCGTGAAGGCGCTGCAGGCCGCCCTCGGCGAGGCGCGGCTGGACGGTCTGGAGACCAACCTCGACTGGCTGCGCCAGGTGGCCAAGAGCGAGGCCTTCGTCTCGGGCCGCGTCTCCACCCGCGCCCTGGCCGAAATCCCCTATGCCGGCCGCACCGTGCGGGTGCTGAGCGGAGGGCCGTCCACCACCGTGCAGGACTATCCTGGGCGCCTTGGTTACTGGGCCGTGGGCGTGCCGCCGTCAGGGCCGATGGACGCCCTGGCGCTGCGACTCGGCAACCGGCTTCTGGGCAATACGGAAGGCGCGTCGGGCCTGGAGATCACCGCCCAGGGACCAGCCCTGCTGTTCAACACCGGCGCCCTCGTGTGCCTGACCGGCGCGGAGCTGGAAGCCAGCCTCGACGGCCAGGCCGTGGCGGCCTATGCGCCGTTCCAGGTGGCCGCTGGCCAGACCCTGAAGCTCGGCCGGGTGAAAGGCGGGGGCCTCAGGGCCTATCTGCTGGTGCGCGGCGGCCTCGACGTGCCGGAGTATCTCGGCAGCCGTTCGGGCTTTACCCTGGGCGGCTTCGGCGGCCACGCCGGCCGGGCGCTGGCGGCCGGCGACGTGCTGCGACTGACGGATGACACGGATGCGCCGCCCGGCCGGGCCCTGGCGCCGGCGCTGAGGCCGCAGATCGCCAGGGCCTGGACCCTGCGCGTGCTCTACGGCCCCCACGGCGCGCCGGACTTCTTCACCGAAGACGACGTGGCCATGATCCGCCAGACCGAATGGCGGGTGCATTACAACTCCAACCGCACTGGCGTGCGCCTGGTCGGCCCCAAGCCGCACTGGGCCCGGCGCGACGGCGGCGAGGCCGGCCTGCACCCCTCCAACATCCACGACAACGCCTACGCCGTCGGCGCGGTGGATTTCACCGGCGACCTGCCGATCATCCTCGGGCCCGACGGCCCGTCGCTGGGCGGTTTCGTCTGCCCGTTCGTGGTGATCCAGGCCGACCTGTGGAAGGCCGGCCAGCTGGCGCCGGGCGACACCGTGCGTTTCGAGCCCGTCAACGACGTGGAGGCCGCCGCGGCCGAGCGCGCCCAGGACGCCCTCGTGCGCGACCTGCAAGCGCCTGCCCCGGCCAAGCCGGCGTCCCCCGCCCTGAGCCCGATCCTCGACCGCATCCCCGGCCAGGGGCATCGGCCCGAGGTCGTCTACCGCCGCCAGGGCGACCGCTATCTGCTGGTGGAATACGGCCCGATCGTGCTGGACCTGGAGCTGAGGCTGCGCGTCCACGCCCTGATGCTGGAGCTGCAGGCCATGGGCCTGCCGGGCATCATCGACATCACGCCGGGCATCCGCTCGCTGCAGGTGCACTTCGACAGCCGCATCCTGCCCCAGACGCGGCTGCTGCAGGCCCTGGCCGACGCCGAGGACCGTCTCGGCGGGCTCGACGACTTCGCCATTCCCTCGCGCGTGGTGCGCCTGCCGCTGTCGTGGAAGGACCCGGCTATCTACGAGACCATCAACAAGTACATGCAGGTGGTGCGCGACGACGCGCCCTGGTGTCCGGACAACATCGAGTTCATCCGCCGCGTGAACGGCCTCAATTCCGAGGAGGACGTGCGCCGCATCGTGTTCGACGCGCGCTATCTGGTGATGGGCCTGGGCGACGTCTACCTCGGCGCGCCGGTGGCCACCCCTGTCGATCCGCGCCACCGCCTGGTGACCACCAAATACAATCCCGCCCGCACCTGGACCCCGCCCAACGTGGTGGGCATCGGCGGGGCCTATATGTGCATCTACGGCATGGAGGGGCCGGGCGGCTATCAGCTGTTCGGGCGCACCATCCAGGTGTGGAACACCTGGCGCCAGACCAAGGCTTTCGGCGAAGGCAAGCCCTGGCTGCTGCGCTTCTTCGACCAGGTGCAGTTCTTCCCGGTCTCGGCCGAGGAGCTCACCGAATGGCGGCGCGACTTCCCGCTCGGCCGGCGCGAGATCGAGATCAAGGAAGAGGTGTTCCGCCTGTCGGACTACCGCCGCTTCCTGGCCGACAACTCGGGCAGGATCGACGCCTTCCAGCAGACGCGTCAGGCCGCTTTCGACGCCGAGCGCGCCGACTGGGAGCGGAAAGGCGAGTTCGCCCGCGTCGAGGCTTTGTCGACCGAAGCCGACACGGGCCCGTCCGGCGAGGCGGTGGTGGCGCCGGAGGGCTCGGAACTGGTCGAGGCGCCGCTGGGCGGCAGCGTGTGGAAGATGCTGGTCAAGCCTGGCGACTTGGTCGAGCGGGGCCAGGTCATCGCGGTGATCGAGGCCATGAAAACCGAGTGCGACGTGCCGAGCCCCGAGGCGGGCGTGGTGCGCGCCGTCTACGCCGCCGAGCGCCAGCCGATCGCGGCCGGCGCCCCCATGATCGCCCTGGAGCCCGTATAATGATGTCAGTTCGCGCGATCGCGGCGGATGTGCAGTCCGGCCGCATGACGGCGCGCCAGGTCGTCGAGGCGGCGTTGGAGCGGATCGCGGCCTATGACGCGGTCCAGCCCCAGACCTGGATCTCGCGGCCCTCGGTCGAGGCCGTGCTGGACGACGCCGACGAGATCGACCGGCGCATCGCCGCCGGCGAGATCCTGCCACTGGCCGGCGTGCCCTTCGCGGTGAAGGACAACCTCGACGTCGCCGGCCTCAAGACCACGGCGGCGTGCCCGGCCTTCGCCTACGCGCCCGCGGAGTCCGCCGCGGTGGTCGAGCGCCTGCAGGCGGCCGGCGCCATCGTCATGGGCAAGACCAACCTCGACCAGTTCGCCACGGGACTGGTGGGAACGCGCAGCCCGCATGGCGCACCGGGCTGCGTGTACAACCGCGCCTATATCAGCGGCGGCTCCAGCTCGGGATCGGCGGTGGCGGTGGCGGCGGGGCTGGTCCCCTTCGCCCTCGGCACCGACACCGCCGGCTCCGGCCGCGTGCCGGCGGCCTTCAACGGCCTGGTGGGTGTGAAGCCGACCAAGGGGCGCTGGAGCACGCGCGGCCTGGTTCCCGCCTGCCGCTCGCTCGACTGCGTCACCGTTTTCACCGCCGATGCCGCCGATGCGGCCCTGGTTGACTGGGTAGCGGCGGGCTTCGACGCCCGCGATGCCTATTCCCGCCGCGAACCCGAAGCCGGCGCAGGTTTCGACATCCACTTCCGCTTCGGCGTGCCCAAGCCCGCCCAGCGCCAGTTCTTCGGCGACGCCGAGTCCGCGACCCTGTTCGCCGCGGCCATCGAGCGCCTGACCAAGGCGGGCGGGACGGCGGTCGAGGTCGACATCGCCCCGCTGCTGGAAACGGCCAAGCTGCTCTACAGCGGTCCCTGGGTCGCCGAGCGCACCGCGGCGGTCGAGGGCCTGCTGAAGGCCAATCCCGGCGCCATCCATCCGGTGGTGCGCGCCATCCTTCAGGGCGGGATCGGCGTCAGCGGGATCGACACGTTCCGCGGCCTCTACGCACTGCAGGAATTCGCCCGCAAGGCCGAGGCCCTGTGGGACGCGGCCGACGTTCTGCTGCTGCCCACCGCTCCCACCATCTACCGCATCGACGAGGTGCTGGCCGAACCGCTGGCGCTGAACAGCAATCTCGGCCTCTACACCAACTTCGTGAACCTGCTGGACATGAGCGCCATCGCCGTGCCCGCCGGCTGGCGCGCCAACCATACCGGCTTCGGCGTGACCCTGGTCGGTCCGGCCTTCGCCGACCGCGCGCTGCTGGCCCTGGCCGCCCGCTACGAAGCCGCCGCGCCCATGGCCGAAACCCCGCCGCTCGATCTCGGCGAGCGCAGCGACACGATCCGTCTGGCTGTCGTCGGGGCGCACCTGCACGGCATGCCGCTGCACTGGCAGCTGACCTCGCGCAACGCGCGCCTGGCGGCCAGCACCACCACCGCGCCGTCCTATTGCCTCTACGCCATGGCCGACACCGTGCCGCCCAAGCCGGCCCTGGTGCATGTCGGCGACAAGGGCGCGGCCATCGCGGTCGAGGTCTACGAGGTGCCGTCGGCCCTGTTTGGCAGCTTCGTCGCCGAGGTGCCCGGGCCCCTGGCGATCGGCTCGGTGACCCTGGCCAGCGGCGAGGTGGTCAAGGGCTTCGTCGCCGAGCCCCGCGCCATCGACGGCGCGGAGGACATCACGCACCTAGGCGGCTGGCGGGCCTACATCGCCCGGCGGTGACCAAGTGCGACCCGGTTCGGACCTTGGGAGCGGCTGCTTGCAGACTGGATGGCCAGAGGGCATCGTTGGCTCATGCTGGACTCTCGCGCGATCGGCTCGGCCCTAACTGCCTTCGCCGCGGCGCTGCTGAACACTGCTGCTTGGGCGCAGCCTGGACCTGCCTCCCGCCCACTCGGGACCGATGCCGCCTGCAGGGTCGGCGCAGAGGTCATTCGCGAGGAGCCTTCGGGTTCGCCCCTGGTCTTCGAGGGGAAGGAGAAGCGGCTCCCAAAGTATTCGAGCTTCGTGCACGACCCTCATCTGGCAGGCAAAATTCCTCCAAACATCGCGCCTGCCGCAGACATGGCGACGGCCTCCAATCTGTTCGTGGACTGCCCTGGGCTTTCTGGGGAGCTACCCGAAGACGCGAGGATGGCCACTGAAGAAGACCGAGCCAAGCTGCGTGGACCAAAGGCCCCTCCGAGACTGTACATCACGACCATCGAAACGCCCGTTGTAGACCCCAGCGGCAGTGTCGCTCTTGTTTTCGAGTACCACGACTGTGGCGGCCTGTGCGGAAACGGTGGACTCTATCTCTACAGGCTCGTCGATGGACGCTGGACGAGGTCGGAGAGGCTGGTCGGCCTCCTTTCCTGAACGGTTTTGGACACCAACTCACGGCTCGGCCAAGCCGCATCGGGGAGCCATGCTGGGGCTGGTTTCGGCGACGAAGGAGCCGTCCACTTCCGACCCCTTCGCGGCCGTTGGATGAGTCCGCTTTACGGCTCGGCTCACGTGCCAGGCTTCCGATCGCTCAGACCATCTGGAAGATGCGGATCGCGGTCCGGCATCAGACGGCCGGCGACTTCGCGATAGTCGACCATGACCGAAAATGGAGTCTTTGGCCGCGTTCGGTTGGGAGGCACGGTCCAGCCCTTGTAGAGAACGGACAAGACTGCTCTGGCGTGCTTCGGCGGAAAGATCGCACCGTCGTAGGAATAGTGGGTGCAGCTCGGGCAGGAGTCAGGCTCAAGATGGCCCGCAAGAGTTATGTCGCCGAGCAGTCTTGGGCCCGGGTCCGACAGCGAGATGATCCAAGCGCTTGTTTCAATTTGCCCCTGACCACCATCGGATTTAGCTGCCAAGATCATTGGCGCGGCACCGAACGTCAGGGTGGTGATCTCGTCGGCAGGCGAGCCGTTGGAACCGCTCCAGGTCACTTCCCGCCAGAGCCGCTCCAAGGTCCAGCCGGTGGCGCTCCGCCGAAGGTAGGCAACGGCGATAGCTCCAGGGTCGGCGTGTGAAGGATTAGGGTCGATCTCCAGTGCGATCAGTGCATATCGCTGACTGCCGAGCGGCACCAAGGTTTCGGGCGAGATGTCCAAAGTAATGGGGCGTGCGACCAATCCGCTGGAACGGGAGCCTGGAGGAGCCTCAGGCCGCTGCACAGTCCAGTCGTCATGACCGCCAAAGGCCGCTGTAGCGGCCGAGGCCAAATCCGATTGCGGGGCCGCTCGCGCAGGCACGAACAGCAGCCCCACCAGCATTACGGCTGCGACGACGCTTCGCCCCATCCCCAGTTCCTCCGCCGACACCAACGACCCCGCCACCGCCGCCGCCGCCGCCCGAGAATGTCCTTAATTCGGCGGCCTCTCAACTTCCGCTCACCCCCCACGTCGGACTTTGGCAAGGCCTGCTTTCCGTTCCGCCGAAGCGTGAAACGCTCCTCATACGAATGAGCCGAGCCCGCCCTTCATTGCGCTGGCTTCCCGGGCGGGCGCGTAGCGTCAACCGCCAAGGTCTTCCCGCTAGCCGTGGTGACGCTGATCAGATCGCCCGGCTTGAGCGCCTGGAGAGACGCATCCTTTCCGTTGAGTGTGTAGTGGGTCCGGTCATCCACCTTGTGCGAATGCTCGTTCTGGCCGCCCATCGTCATCATGAACTCGCCCTGGCCCGCCTTGACGAATTCACCGTTGTGGGACTTCGGCCCGGCCTGCTGCGCCCAAACTGAAGGCGCCGCCAGGAGAACCATCGCGACGGCGGCAAAGAGGCTCCGCCCTACAAACGACCATGCACGTCTCATGAGTGTCCCTTTGCTTTCGGTCAGCTCGCCTTGGCCATCCGCGCGGCCAGTTCCTGGAACCCGTCCGGCGGCACGGCGTCCGGCTTGTCGAGCGGGAAGTCGTAGACCGCCGTCGAGCCATAGCGATGCGGCGCCTGGGGATCGTGGCGGCGCTTGTCGATGGCGATCACCCGCGTGCCGAGCTTGAACGCCTCGCGGATGTCGTGCGTCACCATCAGGATGGTGAGGCCGTGCTCGCGCCAGAGCTCGGTGATCAGCACGTGCATGTCCACCCGCACGCCGGGGTCCAGCGCCCCGAACGGCTCGTCGAGCAACAGGATGCGCGGCCGCGTGATCAGGGCCTGGGCCAGGGCCAGGCGCTGCTGCATGCCGCCGGACAGGGCGCTGGGATAGGACGCCAGGCTGTGGCCGAGGCCCACTCGCCGCAGCATCTCCTCGGCCTCGGCGCGGGCGCCTGCCCGCCGGCCGCTGCACTCCAGGCCGAACATGACGTTCTTCAGCACGGTCATGTGCGGGAACACCGAATAGCGCTGGAACACCACGCCGCGGTCGGGGCCGGGCTCGGCGTGCAGGGGCTCGCCGTCCAGCAGGATGCGGCCCTTGGTCGGCGCCTCCTGGCCGAGCACCAGCCGGAGCAGGGTGCTCTTGCCCACCCCCGATGGCCCCACCACCGAGACGAAGGACCCCGCCTTCACCTCCAGCGACAGCCGTTCGAGGATCACGGAGTCGCCGTATTCGACCCACACGTCATGGAACGAGAGCGCGGTCATCAGCGGCTCCTCTTGCCGTGCGCCCACGGGAACAGGCCCCGGCTGGTCGAGGCCAGGGCGAAGTCCATGGCCACCGCCAGCAGCGAGATCCAGGCGACGTAGGGCAGGATCACGTCCATGGCCAGGTACCGGCGCACCAGGAAGATGCGGTAGCCGAGGCCGACGTCCGAGGCGATGGCCTCGGCCGAGATCAGGAACACCCAGGCCGGTCCGATGGAGAACCGCAGCGACTCGATCAGCCGCGGCAGGGCCTGGGGCAGGGCGACGCGCAGGGCCACGGTCCAGGTCGAGGCGCCCAGGGTCTGGGCCTTGATCAGCTGCTCCTCGGGAATGGCGGCCACGTGGGCGGCCAGGTCGCGCACCATGAACGGCGTGATGCCGACGAAGATCAGCACGATCTTGGAGGTCTCGCCGAGACCGAACACGATGAACAGGATCGGCAGCACCGCGATCGGCGGGATCACCGCCAGGGTCGCCACCAGGGGGCCGAGCCCCGCGCGCACCACGGGCACCAGGCCGATGGCCAGGCCCAGGATCAGGGTGGTGGCCGCGGCCAGGCCGACGCCGGCGCCCAGGCGGCTGAGGCTGGCGAGCGTGTCGGCCAGCATCGGGATCTTGCCGGTGAGCGGATCGACCTTGAAGCCCATGGTGTGGACCTGATCGACCATGGCGCCGAGGGTGGGCAGGATCTTGTCGCTGGGGTTGACCGCGTGGCGCGCGGCCGCGGCGGCGAAATACAGCATCGCCAGCAGCAGGATCGGGATCAGGCCGAGCAGAAGGCGATGGCTGCCGCGTGGCCGCAGGTTAAGCAGACGGGGCATCAGGTCACACCCCGATCACAGCTGGCCGGCGACGGCGGCGTAGACATAGGTCGGATCGAAGCGCAGCTTGATGTTCTGGCCATTGCCCAGGACCTTGCCGCCGGGGAACTGGATGCCGATGTCGTCGGCCGACTTGGCGCCGGCCCCGAACAGGCCGTTGGCGAAGCTGAAGGTGCGCACCCGGTCGTTGGCGGACACGATCTCCTGGCCCGTCATGAAATCGAGCGCCGCCTTGGGCGTGGCGTAGAGGAAGGTGGTCTTCAGCTGCGTCTCGAAGCCGTCGAGGTTGGCGCCCGACAGCTGGGCCATGGCGGCGCGCGCCTGCTTGCCCTGGTCATCGTCGAGGCTCATCACCGCCATGGTCTCGTACCAGATGCCGGTCAGCGCCTTGCCGAGGTTGGGGTTGGCCTTGAGGGCCTCGGTGGACATCAGCAGGGTATCCTCGATCTCGCCGGGGATCTTGCTGGAAT
>Ga0265338_10002912_pt1 | contig 24865 bp, 23 predicted proteins | sample 42126metaG_FD_193579 | JGI IMG/M metagenome (GOLD analysis project Ga0265338, IMG submission 193579) | Rhizosphere microbial communities from Carex aquatilis grown in University of Washington, Seatle, WA, United States - 4-21-26 metaG | ecosystem: Host-associated > Plants > Roots > Rhizosphere... | reverse complement strand
AATGTGGTTCTTGTCGAAGATAAAGCGTGTCCAGCCTTCGTCCATGGAGGGAACCCAGCTCTGGTACAGGCCGATGCGCGGCAGATGAACAGCCAGTGCATTCCCGGCGGGGATCGAGGCGGCGGGTTTGATGTCGATGGAGAAATTGGCAGCCGCCCTGGCGAGCTTTGTTTCGACGCCAGGCTGGGCAGGAACATAGATCGTGCCGGGCGCCGTGCCCGACGTCAGGCGATAGGCCTGCACGTCCTGTCCCAGAAGCGAGAACAGCGCGTAAAGGCCTGAATTGGTTTTGTCGGAGATGAGATAGCCGTTGGCCGACTGGCCTTCAAAGCGTCCGCTGCCCGGCTTCACATCGGTAACCGGCTGGGTGGAGGCGTCAAACCTGTCCTTGACCTCGATGGCCTTCACGCCAAACAGCAACGGCAGCGTTTGGGCGGTGACATCATAAGGGCGTTGCAGCGGACCGCCCGGATATTGGGGAATATTTGGGTAGTGCTGAATTTCGAGAACCGACTTCGCAAAGGCGCCGAACGGCTGTCCCAGCGGAACAATGTAGCTGCCGGTGGCAAACTGCTGACCGTTGGCGGTGAAGGGCGTCGTGGCCTTCTGGACCTCGACATCCGCGATGCGCAATGTGTTGACCAGCCTGGCTGTCACGACCGGATCGGTCTGGTCCGCGGGGATGACCCAGGCATAAGGCTGACCCTGCGCGCGGTTCACGGCGTGCTGCCCGATGGTATAGAAGTTCGTCAGATATCGCTCACGGAAAGTGGCGGCGTTTTGGGCGATGGAGAAGAATGCGTCGCGCTGATAATCAACGATGTCGCTCAGATGCCACCAGCCCCCCTTCCAGGGATCCGGGAAATTCCAGGCGGCAACCTTGGCGTCATATCCGATGCCTTTGCCGAGTTTTTGGTAGGGGATGTTTACCGGCGAGGCGATGTTGGCGCTGGCCGATTCCGTCAGGATGCGCAGGCCGTTGTGCAGGCTGATATAGTCGCGCAGCGGTGACCAGAAGTCATACACGCCATAGGAAAGCACGCCTTTCTTGCCCGTAGACGAGACATCCAGCGCCGTATTCATCCCAAGCGCATTGATGGACGAAATGAGCAGGGGATCGAGGTTGGGGTCAAACGGATCCACAAACGGCGGCACATAGATGCGCGCGGCCGTGGTGCCCTGCTGGTGCATGTCGTAGAGAATTTCCGGGTGCCAGCGGTTCAGAACCTTCTGCGTGGTGAGCCGTGTCTCGACCTGCGTGAAAGTCGCCCAATCGCGATTGTCGTCATGACCGGTATAATGATGCCAGATGGTGACGGGCTCGTTGCCTTCGTACGGCGTGCCCACGTACTTCTTGTACCAGTCCGTCACCAGCTGCTGGCCATCGGGATTTTGGGAGGGCACGAGCACGATGATGACATTGTGGAGGATGGAGCGGATGCGCGGTGTGCTTTCGGTCGCCAGCTCATAGGTGAACTGCGCGACACTCTGCGAACTGGCAATTTCGGTCGAGTGGATGTTCGCCGTGACTGCCAGGATGGTCTTGCCTTCCGCGATCAGCTTCTTCGCCTGTTCGGGAGAAGTGATGCGCGGGTCGGCAAGCCGGCGCTGGATCTCGAGATAATGATCCAGGTGAGCGAGGTTCTCAGGCGCGGAGATCGTGACCGCAACAAACGGCCGGCCCTCGGTGGTCTTGCCAAGTTCCTCGTACCGGACGCGGTCGCTCTGCGTTGAAAGCTTCTGGTAGTAGGCCGTCAGCTGTGCCCAGTCCGCCAGCTTGCGATCGGCGCCGGGTTTGAAGCCGAAAGCCTCTTCCGGTGAGGTGATATGCCCATTCGCGAAGCTGGGCGCGCTCGTGAACAGGATTATGGCCGCTGCGATCGCTTTTTTCATGGCGTCCTCTTGGAATCTGTCCGGGAGCAGGCAAACGGAATCTCAGGCGACGACGCGGCCCAGGGAGGGATGGCCGGGATCGTTGAAGCCATGCGTCGAAGGATGGCCCGTGGCGACAAAGCGATCGACCAACGCCTCGTCTTCGGCCGTGAAGCGATAGGCAAGGGCGGGGACATAGTCTTCCCATTGGGCCAGGGTCCGGGGCCCGGTAATGGTCGATGTAACGAGCTTGTTGTTCAGCACCCACGCTAGCGCGAACTGGCCCGGGGTTATACCGCGCGCCTCGGCGTGACGCTTGATCTCCTGCGCCAGTTCCAGTGATTCCGGTCGCCATTCGGTCTGCTGCAAACGGCTGTCCTTGCGGCCGGCGCGGGTGTCTGCCGCAGGAGCCGTGGCCGGATCATATTTTGCCGTGAGCACGCCGCGCGCCAGCGGGCTGTAGGGCACGACGCCAACGCCATAGTGATATGCGGCGGTGAGATGTTCCTGCTCCACCTGGCGGTTGGCCAGATTGTAGAGCGGCTGGCTGGCGGCCGGGCGATCGATACCCAGCGCGTCAGCAACATGGGAAAATTCGGCGATCTTCCAGCTGCGATGGTTGGACAATCCGTAATAGCGCAGCTTGCCGGCCTTGATCAGATCGCCCAGGGCGCCGACCTGTTCCTCCACCCGCACGCTGCGGTCCTCCCGGTGGATGTAAACCAGGTCGATATAGTCGGTGCCCAGCCGATTCAGGCTGGCTTCAACGGCCTGGACAATATATTTGCGCGAGGCGCCGCTCTGGTTCGGCCACGCGCCCTGGCCGCCGGCAAATTTGGTCGCCAGGATCCATTTGTTGCGGTTGGAGGCAATCAGGCGTCCCACCACCTCTTCCGACTTGCCGCCGTTATAGACGTCGGCGGTATCGAGGAAGTTGACGCCTTGTTCCAGAGCGCGGGCGACAATCTGCCCGGCAACGGCCTCATCGGTCTGGCCACCGAACATCATGGTGCCCAGGCATAGGGGTGATACGCGAATCCCGGCACGACCCAGGGGACGATATTGCATGCTTTTCTCCAGCGAAGACTTTGTGAAAAACTAAACTGCCGCCAATGCTTCTTCGGGGCTGGTATATACGCCCATCTGGGTCAGCAGCGTGGCGAGCAGGGCCTGACGCCCCTTGCCCTTGCGGGTGACCTCGTCGATGGCGATGTCGGTGACCAGCTTGCCCGCCTCCAGAAGGACGATGCGGTCCGCCAGCTTGATGGCTTCATCGACATCATGGGTGACCAGCAGCACGGCCGGACGGTGGCGTTGGCAGAGCTTGCGCAGAAGGTCATGCATGCGGATACGCGTCAATGCATCCAGCGCGCTGAAAGGCTCATCTGCTAGAAGCAGTTCGGGCGCGCGCACAAGCGAACGGGCCAGCGCCGCGCGCTGCTGTTCGCCGCCGGAAAGCTGATTGGGCCAGGCGTGCTCCCGGCCCGTCAGTTCCACTTCCGCGAGCGCCTGCATCGCGCGTCCCCGCACATCAGTGCCGCCAAGACCGAGCGTGATGTTATCGATCACGCGTTTCCAGGGCAGCAGGCGCGCGTCCTGGAAGACGACCGCGACATTATCCGGAACCGCCATTTCGCCGGAGCCACTGACGCCATGGTCGAATTGCGCCAGGGCCCGCAACAATGTGCTTTTGCCGGACCCGCTGCGGCCCAGCAGCGCGACGAATTCACCCTTGTGGATGTCGAGGTCCAGCCCGTTCAGCACGCCGCGGCCGGAAAAGCCACGCGCCAGATTCCGTACGCGGACAGCCGGATAGGCGTTCAATTCGCGAAGGTCCGCTGCCATGACAAGGCCCTTTTCTGGATGAGGCGGACGAAGCCGTCCGAAGCAAAGCCGAGTACGGCATAGACCACGATGCCGACCAGAACGATATTGATCTGTCCGTAGCTGCCGGCCAGGTTGATCATGTAGCCGATGCCGCTGGTGGCATTGATCTGTTCGACGACGATCAACGCCAGCAAACCCATATTCACACCCATGCGCAGGCCCAGGAACAGCCCAGGCAGCGCGCCCGGCAACACCACATGGCGGATGAAACCGAAATAGCCCAACCGGATGGAGTCCGCGAGTTCGACAAATCGGCTGTCGATGGCACGCAGGTAGAAATGAACATTGATGTAAATTGGCACAAAAATGGCCAGTGCGATGATGCTGATCTTCATCGGCTCTCCGATGCCCAGATAGAGCATCAGCAGTGGGATGAGCGCCAAAGTGGGTATGGATCGTTTGATCTGGATGACGCCGTCAAACAGATATTCACCCACCCGGCTCAAACCTGCGACAAGCGCCACAACCAGCCCTGCGGCGATCCCGATGCCAAAGCCCTGGGCCAAGCGGCGAAGCGACACAACAAGGTTTTCCTGCAGTCTGCCGTCAACGATCAACTCTTGCGCGGTCGTAACCACCGTCCAGGGTGCCGGGAGGGAGCGTTCGTCGATCACACCGGTGGCTGAGCCGATCGCCCAGGCGGCCACCAGCAGGATAGGTCCGAAGGTCCAGCCGTAGCGAATGGGTTTGCCCAATCGCAGTGATCGCCGTCGGCGCGCTATGGGCCTGGCTTCGCCGGGCGAGTGTGTGGCGGTGCTACCGGACTCTGGAACGGTAGTCACGAATTTGTCCCGAAGGCTTGCGGTGGACATTGCGGGTTCCTGTCACTTGCCTGAAAGTGCGTCAGCGGCGACGTGTTCGAAGCGGCGGTCGAACAGCTCTGCAGCCGGAAAGCTTTTTTGGCCGGTTTCCCGCGCCAGCAGATCGATCGTCTGCTGCTGGCGCGCGATGATGTCATTCCAGTTCGCCGGAACGTCCGCGATGCCGAAGGATTGGGCGGTGTATCGCGCGTCCCCCAGGTTCAGACCCTGGTCCTTGACGTAATAGGCGTTGGCCCAGAGATCGGGATGGGCCTCGATCCACCGCAGCGCCCTGGCCCAGAACCTGACATATTCGCGGATGGCAGCCGCCTTGGCCGGATTGGAAAGCACCGATATCGGGGCATCCAGATACTCGATATCATCGCGGAGCCCATGCGGCAGCACCTTGGCGCCGTCCTTGCCGAAGGTGGCGAGATAGCGCTTGGCGAAGACGACAGCCATGGGTGCCGCATCGACCAGGCGGCTTTGCAGGGCGTTGGCATAGACGTCAGTGGTGCTCGGCAACTCCACCAGATGCACGTCCTTCTGGCCAAGGCCCGCTTTCTGGAGGATGCGCAACACCAGTACGCCCTGGGCTTGCCCGGGACTGTAGGCAATCTTCTTGCCGCGCAAGTCGGCAAAGCTGTTGATTTTGGCGCCTGGCGCAATACCGATCTGGTAAACCGGGTGGTGGAGCGGATCCTGGCGCAGCCGCGCTGCCACGACCTTCACCGGAAGATTGGTCCAATGGGCATGAATGGGCGGAATGTCGGCCCCGCTGCCCACGTCCAGCGCCCCGGCGCGGAATGCCTGCAGTGTTCTGGGGCCACCCTCAATGTTGGCCCAGGTTACCTTGAAGGGAAGCTTGTTGATTTCGCCTGATTGGCGCAAGGCGAACTCAATCCGGGGATCGCCGATGGCGAGCGTGGTGCCCGGTGGGACCGGCTGTGCCCAGGCGGCGGCCGGCAGCGCCAGCAGCCCGGCGAAGGCGGCAACCGTGCTGCTGCGCAAGGCGACAAAAAAAGCTCGCATGTCTGTCCGGGTCGATATACCTTATATACTCTATCGATGTCATATAGATTTGCAAGGCTCTGCCCTGTGCCGAACAAGCGGAGATTTCGATGACAGTTCCAAGTCAGGCCGCCACCCTGCTGTGGGCACGCAATCGCGACCCGGACGGCCCAGCCCCTGGGCCCTGGAACGATGTTCTCACCGGCCTGGTGGCTCATCGCTCCGTGCGCAATTTTGCGGCAACGCCGCTGCCCCATGGGCTGGTGGAAACCTTGGTAGCCGCGGCACAATCTGCTTCCAGTTCCTCCAACCTGCAGACCTGGAGCGTCGTGACGGTGGAAGATCCTGGCCGCAAGGCACGGCTGAGCGAACTAGCCGGCAACCAGCCGTTCATCCGCCAGGCGCCCCTGTTTCTGGTCTGGCTGGCCGACCTGTCACGAAATGAGCGCGTGGCGGATGAACGCCAGATCAAGCTGGAAGCGATCGATTATCTGGAGACGCTGTTCCTCGGCATTATTGACGCGGCGCTGGCGGCACAGAATGCCGTCGTGGCGCTGGAGTCCCTGGGACTGGGCGCAGTTTACGTCGGTGCCATCCGCAACAAGCCGGAGCTGGTGGCCGTCGAATTGGGATTGCCGCCCCGGGTGATGCCGGTGTTCGGTCTTGCCATCGGCTACCCTGACCCAACAGTGGCTGGTGGCATCAAGCCGCGTTTGCCGCAGCGGGCCGTACTGCACCGGGAGCAATATGATAAATCTCCGCAGCCTGAGGCGGTCCTGCATTACGACGCCCAGATGAGCGATTTCCAGCGCGAGCAGAATATGGATGTGATCGGCTGGCTGGGCCGCACGATCCCGCGCTTGAAGAGCGTGAAGTCGCTGGCCGGCCGGGATCGCATGCGTGAGGCACTGGCCAATCTGGGCTTCGCGCTGCGATAATCCTGGAATATCGCCTGGCGAGGCGTCAGGGCAGACCGAGGGCCGCATGCGCGGTGTTCCATATTTCCTCGCTGCCTGCCGCGAGAAGGCCCTGTCCGGGATCCGCGGGGCGGTAGGCCTGGCCGTCCAGACGTGCGACGTGACCGCCGGCTTCCTCAAGAAACAGCGCGCCGGGCGCATGATCCCAAGGCTCGGTCCGCCAGAAAAGCGCGAAGTCCTCCTCGCCAGTGGCAAGGGCGGGATATTCGTGGCCAGCGCATTTCATGCCGGGCAGGACCTGGCCGAATAATGCCTCCCGTGACTCGACATGCAACCGCAGATCGGGCGGAAGGAACCGCTTCAAGATCGCACCCCGCAACTGCGATGCGTCCGGGAGACGGGAAGGTGCATGGATGCGATGTTCGCCGACAAACGCACCTGCGCCCCATTCGCAAGCCGCAAGCACATTGGTCAATGGGTCCAGCATCCAGGACATCGTCGTTTGCCCGCGCTCGACCAGGGTGGCCATGATCGAGAAACAGGGAATACCGGCAACGAAATTGCCCGTACCGTCCAGGGGATCGAGCAGCCAAACCAGGGAAGTGCCATCCAGCAGATCGCGCAGTGACGGTTGTCGTTTGGCAGCTTCTTCTCCCAGGACGACCGAGCCGGGCAGCAGCTCTGCCAGCTGGCTGGCGAGGAAGGATTCCACCTTGTGGTCAACGATGGTAACGACCTCGTTGCCGGTCTCATGCCGGATTTCGGAAGCTTGCAGCGATCCGAAATGCGGCAAAACGATTTCCGTTGCGGCAGATCGCAATAGCGAGCTGACGGTTTCGATCAGTCCAGTTGTTCGCGCCAAGATTGTGCCTGTCAGGGAGAGATCTGCAGAGGATCCAGCGCGTTGCGGCGCCAGCCGCTTTCACACCAGGTGACCGAGAAGATATCTGGATTGCGCATCGCCTTCCATGCTTCGAAGCCAAAGTCCGGATCGAGGCGGTTGAGCAGCAGGGCAATGGCGTTACCATGCGAGGCAACTGCCAGCTTTCCGCCGGGATGGCGCGCCGCCAGATCGAGTAAGGCCGCATCCATACGAGCTTGCACCACCCGTCCGCTTTCGGCGCCCGGCAGCGCAAAGTCATGGTCAGCCCAAGCCTGGCGTAGCAGATGTTCCCAGTCGTCACGCGGTACATCCGTCAGCTTGCGTTCGCGCAGTTCTGGCACTGTTGTCACGGTCAGCCCCAGGCGCGCGGCCAAAGGGGCGACTGTATCGACGGCACGGCGATAGGGGCTGCTATAAATGTGGTCAACGCACTGCAACGGTGCGGCCTCGGCCAAAGCCAGCGCCTGCTGCACTCCCTTTTCCGACAGCGGCCAATCCGCCTCCGGAATATCGTCGCTGGGCGCACTTTGAGCGTGGCGGATCAACAGGATGTCGGTGGGAGCCCGCGAAGGCGGGGAAGTGGTTGGCATGATGAATCTCCCGTCACGTCTGAATGCGTATGTTGAGCCTTTGTGTGATGTCATACAATATAATCTCAATTGACCAGATAGAGTATCGGTAGATAGCCTTCTGGTTGCGACCCTGTCGAGCTAAAGGAGGCATCCCATGAGCGCGCCTGCATTGAAGCCGTCTCAAGGAATCCTGACCGTTCGCCCGCTCACGCCGGTCATCGGCGCGGAGGTTTCCGGCCTGGACCTGAGCCGTTCGCTCTCTTCGGCGGAGGTCGCCGAAATCCATCAGGCGATCCTCGACTGGAAAGTGCTTTTCTTCCGGGATCAGGAGATCAGCGACGAACAGCAGCTGGCTTTCGGACGCTATTTCGGACAACTCACGCCCGCCCATCCGATCTCGTTGGGCATGCCGCAGCATCCGGAAATCTGGGAACGCCATGCAGAAGACTATACGACGCGCTATCGCCCCGATCGTTCAATCCCCACAATCAAGCCGCCGCGTGACTACAAAGGCTGGCATATCGACATCACGTTCGTAGCCAATCCCAACAAATACTCGATACTTCGGGGCGTCGAGATTCCGCCTTATGGCGGCGATACGCTTTGGAGCAACCTGGAAGAGGCCTATGCGGGTCTTTCACCCAGGATCCAGCAACTGCTCGATGGACTGCAGTGGGTTAGCCGGGTCGGCAACTACGAAGCGGGGCCCACGCGCGAAGGCCGCCGCGATATCGGGCCGCTATCGGCTGTCCATCCGGTGGTGCGCGTGCATCCCGAGACTGGCCGCAAGCACCTATTCATCAGCCCGAGTGCTTCCCACATCGTTGGCCTGAAGGAGCGCGAGAGCCAAACCCTCATCGATCTTCTGGCCGAGGAAATCACGCGCCCGGAGTACCAGGTTCGCTTTCATTGGAGCCCGCATTCTATCGCGATGTGGGACAACCGCGCCGTGGCCCATGCCGGCCCAATCGACTACGCCCATTTTGTTGCGCCCCGCATCGTGCGGCGCATCACAGTGGCGGGCGATCTGCCGCGCGGCCCGGATGGCTTCGTATCCCGCCCGCTGGAGGGTGAATTGTTTGGCGTGATCGCCTGACGTCTTGCTGGACTGGCAACCCGAACTTTATGGCCGCTTTGAAACGGAGCGGACTGTCCCGGCAGCGGATCTGCTGGCACGGGTCCAACTTGCGTCGCCAGGCTATGTCGTGGATCTGGGCTGCGGTAGCGGCAATTCGACCGAATTGCTGACAGAACGATTTCCCGGCGCCGCGGTGCTGGGCGTCGATACTTCCCCTGCGATGCTGGAGGCCGCCCGCGGTCGCCTGCCGGACTGTATTTTTGAACGGGCGGATATCGCGCAATGGATTCCCGATGCGGCCCCCGAACTCATTTTCGCCAATGCAGCGCTGCAATGGGTTCCAGACCATGCCACGCTGATGCCTCGACTTGCCTCACTGCTGGCGCCCGGTGGCGTGCTGGCCGTGCAAATGCCCGATAATCTGGACGCTGTAAGCCATCAGGCGATGCATCAATCTTGGCAGGACGCAGGCTTCGAAGCGACTGTACCGCAACGCGCATCACTACTTGCAGCTGAACGCTATTATGAACTTCTGGCGCCTCTGGCACGCGTGGAGGTCTGGCGCACCACCTATTTCCATCCCATGCGGTCGATCGGCGCGGTCACTGAGTGGCTTCGTGCCACGGGCTTGCGGCCATTTCTTGCGCAGTTGGATAACGCGCAGCAGGACTATTTCCTGTCGCTGTATGAATCCAGACTGGCGGCGGCGCTGCCTCGACTCTCGGACGGCCGCCATCTGCTGGCGTTTCCCCGCCTTTTTCTGATCGCCCAGCATCATCGCTGAGCAGCCATGCAGAAATGAGATGTCGCATGCGCTCATACCATATTGACACGCTATGGTATTAAAGTATATCGAACGACTATTGATTAGTTTGCGAGGGGCCACGCCATGTTTAAGTCGCGTCTTTACAGCCTGCTGATGATCGGGACCGCCGCACTGGCGCTCCCGAGCGTCGCCCTTGCCGATGATGACAAGCCGATCGTACTGGCCGATGCTTCGACGGGCGCCGATGGTGGTGTGGAGACGGTGATTGTCACCGCGCGTCACCGGGCAGAAAACCTGGAAGACATTCCGGTCTCGGTACAGGCAATCAGCGGGGACACGCTGGAACGCAAGGGCACCATCGATCTGCAAAGCCTGATCGCCCAGACACCCGGCCTGAACTCGACGGGCGGCAATCCCCGCAATTTCTCGGTGCTGATCCGCGGCATCGGCTATGCACCCACGGCCGCCGACGGCCTGGACAATGCCATTGGCGTCTATATCGACGGCGTCTACCAATCGCGCCCAGGGCAAGTGCTACAGGACCTCGTCGATGTCGACAGCTTTGAGGTCCTGCGCGGTCCCCAGGGAACGCTGTTCGGCCGCAATGCCGCAGCTGGTGCGCTGAACATCACCACCAATAGACCGAGCTTCACCCCCAGTGAGAGTTTCGAGGTTTCAGCTGGCAACTATAGCTTCTTCCAGGGCAAGGCGATCCTCGGCGGTCCGATTACCGACAACATTGCCTTTCGCACGGTCATCTATGGCACCAATTCCGCCGGCTGGCTTCCCACACCCTACAAGACCAGCTTTCAGATTGCGGCGGCAACGCAGGGCATCAACGCCCCGACCGCCAGCAGCCAGACTGCCACAGGTGGCACCGGGCGTTACGGCATTCGTCAGCAATTTCTCATCAAGGCCAGCGACAAACTCAATATCAACATCGAGGGCGACCTGGTGCTGGAGAATGACAGCTCCGCCGGCTTCAGTTCTGGCGGTGGCATCTCCACGCTTTATGGTCCCGGCAACTGGGGCATCAACACCACGACGGCGCAGCAGAACACTGTCACAAAGGCCTTGGCAGCGCTGAACAATGTCAAAGCCTATGGCGGCGTGCAGAACTGGATCCCAAACGTCAATCCCAATGTCGATATCACCAACAGTCTGAACAGCATGCACACCTCCAATGGCGGTGTGTCGGTCACGGCTGACTACGATCTCGGCTTTGCAAGCCTGACCTCTATCAGCGCTTGGCGCATCTGGCGATTCAACCCACCGCAGGATAGCGACACCTCGCCGCTCGACATTTATGAGAATGAGGCGATCAGTCACAGCGAGCAATACAGCCAGGAACTGCGTCTGGCCTCGACCGAGAAGGGTCTGGTCGAGTGGCAGGTGGGCGCCTTCCTGTTCTATTCGATGCTGAATGATCACTATGTGATTCATCAGTTCGGCGCGGACACCGTTGCCTGGTACGATGCCTATCAAGGCAGCGCCGTTATTCCCACTTCGTTCAGTCGCCAGCTGACGGGCTCGCAGATCATCGAAGATACGCGCGTGCAGGATCAGAACCAGGCCGTGTATGGCCAGGCAACTTGGCACATCACCGATGATCTCGACCTGACCGGCGGCGCTCGCTACACCAACGACCGCAAGAGCGGTTCCAGCCCGGTCGATACCAGCCATCTTCCTCAGACGCTGCCTGCTGGCGTGACAAATGCCCAGTTGAACACTTTCTACAAGGCGATCGGCGCGATCTTTGTAAATCCGGGACTAAGCTACACGACGCCCGGTTTTTACACGACAGGCACGTCTTCGGTTCCGGCGACCACGGGCTACGCGCTCAACGCAGTTACCAGCTCGGGCAACCTGTCCGGCTCAGCCAGCCTGTCCTACAAGGTCTTACCGAACTTGTTGGTTTTTGCGACCTACAGCAACGGCTACCAGGCCGGCGGGCTGGATCTCAACAATGGCTCGGCAGTCGCTTCTCAGGTGGCGGTCCAGCCCACAAGTACGGACAATTTCGAAGCGGGCGTTAAAACCCAACTGTTCGATAACCGCCTCCTGCTCAACGTCACGGCCTATAATGAGGTTCTCTACGGCTTCCAGACGTCGATCTCCTATATCCTGCCCAACGGCACGCCTTATCGCGGCGCCACGAACGCGGGCAATATCCGCTCGCGCGGCGTCGAATGGGACGCGACGGCTGTTGTGGGGGGCGGGGTCAAATTGACGGTCGATGGCGCCTATAACGACTCCATCTACACTTACGCGCCTACACTGCCCGCGCCAGCGGAATTGAGCTATAATGGGGTCTCGACCGTCAATGCCGCGGGCCAGACGGCGCCCTTTGCGCCGAAGGTCTCCGTGTCGGCCACGCCATCCTGGGACTATCAGCTCGGCGCGCACGAGAATTTCTATACCTATGCGCAGTATTCCTACACCAGCGCCTACAGCACCGGCGTCACGCAGTCGGCCTATACGCAGGTGCCAGGCCAATTCAGCCTCAACCTGCGAGCCGGCGTGCAACTGGAAGACGGCAGGTATGACATCTCGGCCTACGCCAATAACGCCACCAACCAGCATAACATCGCCTCCCAGGCTTTGTTGGCCGCGCCTTCGGGCGCCGGCGTGACGGCCTATCTTGGCCAGACCGTGTCCTACAATCCGCCGGCTTTCTATGGCATCACCTTGAGGGCCAAGTTCTGACGCCATAGGTCCGTTCGGACCAGCTTTTGCGGCGAAAGGCATAAAAAGCGGGGCTTTGCGCATAAACCTGTGAAGTCGGCCGGCCGGAGTACGGTCCAGCAAGCCGAAGCCCTTGCCGCAGCCCGGAGTTCACCGCTACAGAAGGGGTGAAACTCGGGGCTGCTTGCCTTCATGCTGTCTCAAAAAGCAAAATACGCCATCAAGGCATTGTTGGTCCTGGCGCGGGCCAAGCCAGGCACGCTTGTCCAAGTCACCGAGATTGCCAACAAGCAGAACATCCCCAAGAAATTTCTGGACCTGATCTTCTTCGAACTGCGGCGGCATGGCCTGATCCAAAGCACGCGCGGGCGCGAGGGCGGCTACACGCTGGCGTTACCCGCTGCCGACATCGCCATGGCCGACATCGTGCGAGCGGTAGATGGTCCCCTTGCGCCCTTGCCATGCGCCAGCGTGAAGTTTTATCGCCGCTGCTCGGATTGTGCCGACGAAAAAACCTGTGAAGTCCGCCGGCTGATGCGCGAAGTGCGGGACGCCGCCAGCGCGATCCTGGATAACACTTCACTGGCGGAAGCCGCCGGTGTGGCCGGCCTCTCCCGTAAAAAGCCGGCGCGCCGTACCGTTACGGGTTAGGCCAAACCAGGCCAATCGCAAGCCGCCTCAGCGGCGACGATGTGTAGTGGCGTGTGCCCAGGTGCTACCGTGGCTGCGATATCTGCCAGTCATGATTGCCCCTTTGGAGAGCAACTAGTCCGCGGACACGCGAGCCACGGATTCGTACCGTTCCAATGTTTTGGGATGGTGGGCGCTGACATGAACGACGAACGCATCGAGTGCCTCCCGTAGCTTCTGAGCTGCTTTCTCGTCCGTCAACCGGCCCTGCGCGTCGAAAGCGGATTGAGAACGGGGGATTGCGACCATCTTTGGAAAGACATGAACACCCAGAGCGTCGAAAGGCACACGGGTGTGGGCAAGGCCGAGGACTCCGCCCGAACCGCTGGGCGAGGCGGTGAGAAGAAGTAGGAACTTGCCAGTCAGCGGCTTGGTCTTCACACGGGACAGCCAGTCCACCACCGTCTTGAGCACGCTCGATATGCCGCCGTTGTATTCCGGCGAAGCAATGATCAGGGCGTTGGCCTCTTGGACGCGTGCGGCCAGCGCCGTGATCGATGGCGGGATGCCGACGCTCTCTTCGATATCGGTGTCATAGACCGGGAAGGGGTATTCCTTGAGGTCTGCGTAATCGACTTTAAGCTCGTGATGGACCGCAAGGAGCCGGATGGCTTCCTGCAGAACCTGCTTACTGATGGAATTGGCGCGCAGGGCGCCCGCAAAAGCCAGAATTTTCAAGCCACCGGCCCTCACTGGACAAACTCTATCAACATACTATAGTATGCCGGCCACGCAGAAAAGCGCTTTTTCATCCGAGGATATATGTCCGCCTCACCGATTTTGCAGACCAACGCCTCTCGTCCCTTGCTGTTGTCGCCCAGACCGGTACTGACGGGCGAGGTTGTGCACGGCGATGCACGTGGCCGTACTTTGGGCTTTCCCACCGCCAATATGGAGTTTTCGGGGGAGGGGCTGCCGGCCTTCGGCGTGTATGCGGTGCGGGTGCGTGGCAACGATGGTCCGGTGCCTTTGCTGCATAACGGTGTTGCCAGCTTCGGCATCCGCCCTATGTTCCGCACCACCGAGCCGCTGCTGGAAACTCATCTCTTCGATTTCCAGGGCGATCTCTATGGACAGGTTCTGGCGGTTGAGCTGGTGGCGTGGCTGCGGCCAGAAGTGAAATTCTCCGGTTTGGAAGCCCTGGTGGCGCAGATTGCGGCCGACGCCGCCCAGGCGCGTCACATATTGGCGGGTGTGCCTGATCCGTTGGCGTCGCGCCCGGATGCGCAGGAAATCGTGGCATAGGTTCGCCGTCGCCCAATGCGACTATTGCTTTGGAAGCTGGCTTTCCGCTGCCAGGGAGCATTCTTCCAGGACCTTGAAATAGTTCTGAACGGCCTCAGGCCCGACCACGAAAGGATTTGGTTCGCCAGCAGACCGCTTCGCGGCCAATCGAGCTTTCGTCCAGGCATCGTCAAACGCCGTGTGGTTGGAGATCAGGACTGTGGCGCCGGCGGCCTGCGTTGCGATTGCAAGCTTCTTTTGGGAGGCAATAAACTGATCAAACCAGGTGCGCGTATAGCCGGTAAAGGCGGTACCGCTGGCATACGCCACCGTCAAAGGGCGGCCGTGGTCCTTTACTTGGAAAATTAGCCCATATGCGCCGGGGGTGTGACCAGGGGTGCTGACAGCGGTCAGCGTGGCGTCACCCAAAGTGATCTTCTGACCGTCAACGATCGAGATGTCCTTGCGCGGCTTGCCCCCGGGGAAGGACTTGGCCTTGTCCACCAGGTCCCAGTCCGCCGCTCCGAACGCAACCTTGGCGCCATAGCGATCTTGAAGGAGCCTGGCGCCTTGGTCGTGATCGCCATGGCCATGAGTTATCAGGACATACTTGATGCGCGCGGGATCTAGGCCCAGCTTTTTCAAGCCATCAACGATTTCGGGCTCGGAGGCGTACTGATAGAGCGTGTCGATGATGACAATGCCATCGTTGGTGTCGAGCGCCCAGGCCGTATGAAACTTGGTCCCCAGGAAGTAGAAATTATCGAACACCTTTTGCGGCTCGGCATACCAGACCGTGCGGCCGGGATCGGTATTGTAATTGCCTATGGCGGGGCCGACCTTGGGCGCGATGCAATTGCGAGCGAAAACGCCGACCCAATCGAATCGGGCTGCGTCTTTTGCAGCCGCTATGTGCTGATCAAAGGGTGAGCCTTGTGCCGGCTGCGCCTGGACAGGAATTGTCCCGCAAAGAGCGGCCCCGATGAAAGCCAGAACTATGGATGTCTGCTTCATGGACTTCCCCAAAGAGCTTGCGAACTATTACAATACATGTTCACTATGGTATAACAGCTTCCGGCGCCTGCATAGCTTTTGCCGCATCATTCTCTGTCTTTGCGGACCGCGGCGGTCAGAGCTCCATCTGAAGACGGGGAGTCACCACCGCTCGGCCTTGTCTTGATCGCGACCAGGCGGGCAACCGCCACGCCATTGTGGGTCAGAACGACATCGTCTCCGGCGGCCGCATCTTGGATCAACCGTGTCAGACGGCCGCGGGCGTTGGTAATGCAAATCTTCATCTGAAATCCAATCGGAAATCGCTTCGAAGCTCGTGCCCGGGCTGGTGTTCTGCATGGTATTACTATATTAGTTCGATATAGTATATAGACTTTGTTGCCATCGCGGCAGGAGCGCCCCGTGTTACGCCCCGTCAGTATTAAAGAGGAAAGACATCCCGGTCCGGCAGAAGATGCCCGTCGTGTGCTTGCACACTTTCACAGCTCTCTCGCTGCAGCCGGCGCAGATATTGCAGAGGTGAGGCGCCAATACGCCGCCAGATACCGCCCTCTAATTGCGGAACTAGACGAGGGCGGCGCCGTCACTTTTGTGCCGGCGGAAAATGATCGGCCCGCACTGGCCGTCATCCGTCCGGCGGCGCCTGATGGTGGCCCGCTACCCGCTCTTGTCTTCTTCCATGGCGGTGGCTGGACGTTCGGGGACCTGGATGTCTACGAACCCTTTTGCCGGAGGCTGGCCAATGCGACCGGCTGCGCCGTGGTCTGGGTGGAATACCGGTTGGCGCCCGAGCATCCCTTTCCTGCGCCACTGACCGATGTCCGCACCGCTTACCGCTGGATCATCGACAATGCCTGGGGGTTGGGGCTCGACGCGGGGCGCATCGGTGTCGTCGGTGACGAAGCCGGAGGCAATCTGGCTGCTGTCCTGTGCCTGGCAGAGAGGGATGAGCGGGGCGGGCGTCTTCCATGGGTGCAGGTTCTCCTGTGTCCTTCCCTGGACATGTCCGCCTGCATGAATTCCCACAAGATGTTTGCAAGCGGGTACGGCCTAGATGCGCAAACGCACAGCTGGTATCGGCACAATTACGCCCCGGATGCCGTCAAGCCCTGTCTATGGCGGCTATCGCCTCTGTTTGCTCACGATGTGAAGCGATTGCCGCCTGCGGTCATTCTTTATGCCGGTTACGACATTTTGCGCGACGAGGCGGAAGCCTATGCAAACCGCCTGGAAGATGCCGATGTGCCGCTGCGGAGGCTTTATTTCCCGGACATGATCCATGGATTTGTGACGATGGGAAGAGCGATTGCGGCGGCGGACACGGCGATTCATCGAATCGCGGCCGCGCTGCGCGGCCTTGTCGAGCCCAGATCATCAGGCGGAGTGTTGCGCCTTGTCCGCTAAGTCAGGGCGGGGCATCGTGTCGCTCGACACCCCTGCAAACGGCTGGGATCTCGCCAAGGTGGTAAGCGGTCTGCGCCAGTCGCGGGAAGTCACGCATAACATCCGCCACAGCGGGGCGGCCCGTCAGGTGCCGTCGCCGGGCGCGCTCGAGTCGGTCGTCGAGAAGCTGTCCACGGCTCTCTTTCCAGCACACTATGGACCCGCAGAACTTCGAGAGGAAAATGTCGATTTCTTCGTCGGCAATCTTCTGGGTGAGGCGCTTTCGCTCCTGACCCTGCAAATCCAGCGGGATTTGGCGTTTTCAGACGTCTCTGCCAGTCCCGCAGATCCCGGAATTGTTTCCCGGGCATCTGCAATCGTCCGGGGTTTCGCCGCGAGGCTGGCCGATATTCGCAACTTCCTGGTTGAAGATTTGCACGCAGCATTCCGTGGCGATCCCGCAGCGACCAACTATCCGGAGATATTGCTCGGCTATCCGGGAATGACTGCGGTCATATATTACAGGCTGGCTCGGGCATTGTACGAACTCGGAGCCACAATGTCGGCGCGCATGATCGGCCATATCGCTCATTCCAAGACGGCTGTCGATATTCACCCGGGTGCGCAGATCGGAAAAAGCTTCTTCATTGACCATGCCACCGGGGTGGTGATTGGAGAAACCGCCATAATCGGCAATCGCGTTCGGCTCTATCAGGCCGTTACCCTGGGGGCGCGGAATTTCGAACCGGACGGCGAGGGTGGTCTTGTCAAAGGTGAAGCGCGGCACCCCATCATAGAGGACGATGTTGTCATCTATGCGGGCGCTACCATCCTCGGGCGGATCACGGTTGGTCGCGGTTCGGTCATTGGGGGCAATGTCTGGCTGACCCGTAGCGTCCCTGCAGGCAGCAACATCACACAGGCCCACACGCTGGCCGATTAGCGTGAGTAACCGCCGGAAACTTACGAACAAGGCACATGAAAGAGGGCCTGCGACATGACCGGAAATAGCCAATCAGAATTAGCCGGCATATCCCGACGTAGCATTTTCCGCGGTGGCGCAACGCTGCTGGGCGGGTTGGGCGCAACCTCACTCGGGGCTACAGCTTCCCCGTTTCGGTCTTTGCCTGGAAACGGGTCAGCGTCCGCCAATGATCTGGCGAACCAGACCCAGCGCACCTTGCGCTGGGTCGGGCCGGCGCAAGCGGACTGGGTGATACCGCGTGCGGGCGTCGATCATAATGTGGTCGTCGTAGGAGGTGGGCAAAGTGGTGTGGGCATCAGTTATTGGCTGGCCCGTAAAGGTGTCGGACGCGTCTCTACCATTGATGAAAGCGAGCCGGGCAAAGCCGGGGTCTGGCGAACGATTGCGCGCATGCACGTGCTGAATACCAGCAAGCTGCAGGCAGGTCCCGCGCGCGATGATGTCGCCCTCGGGTTCAGGGCCTGGTATGAGGCGCTTCACGGACCGCGTGCATTCAATGCCATGGAGCGTGTCCCGCGCCTTGCGTGGGCGGATTATCTGGATTGGTTTCAGAAAACCGCATCTGTCCAGGTTCGATACCGCACCTGCCTTTTGGATGTAGAACCCGACGGCGACGTGCTGAGGCTGCATATCGAATCCAACGGCGTGGAACGCATCGAGACAACACGCAAGTTGGTGCTGGCCACGGGATATCTGGGCTCTGGCGGACCGAATCTGCCAGACAACATCAGGACCTTACCGGGACATCTTTGGGCCCACTCGTCAGGCTATATCGATTTTCCCGCCCTGGCCGGCAAGGTGGTTGGCGTTCTCGGGGCAGGTTCATCGGCATTCGACGCGGCGGCGACTGCGTTGGAAAGCAAGGCTGTGCAGGTGCATCTGTTCAGCCGCAGACCTGATATCGAATATACCGGCAATCCTTCATCTGCTCCGTCCGCGCTCAATGCTAGCTATCATTCGCCAGGGCCCCTGGATTTGGCCGGCTACCTTCCCGACGGCGTGCGTTGGAACAACGAGCGGGTCAGGAACCGGGCGTCGGCGTCAGTCACATTGCCTGCAATCGAGCGCGTTGTCGGTTCTGACCGCTTCTATCTGCATGTGAACAGTCCCTGGGATTCTACCGCTGTCGCTGACGATGGGAAGGTTGCCGTGAAAACCCCTACCAACAGCTTTCATTTCGACTATGTGATAGCCGGCACCGGCTATCGCACCGATATGTCCCTGCGAAAGGAGTTGGCCCGCATTCACGGCACCATCCTGCTGTGGGGTGAACATTATCGCGCTGCGCCGGGTGAAGAGAATCCGGCGGCCAAAACCTATCCTTATTTGGGCGAGGGGTTTCAGTTTCAGGCGCGAGAAGGGACAGACGCAAATTATTTGCGCAATATCCATTGCTTCAACCCGGCAGGACTGCTGAGTTTCGAGAGCCAGGTGGGCAATATCGGGAGTTCAGTCTATTACCCGGCGCTAGTGGACGCGATTGCCCGAGACTTGTACCTGGAAGGTATTGACCCTTCGGCCAGCAAACAACTGCTTGCCGCCCCGCCGCAGGTTTCGTCGGACCCTAGCGTTTATCGGCGTGCGATCCGGTAAACTGCCAGTTCCCGCCATTTCCCCCTCGGCATCTGCCCTTGGCAGAATTGATGCCGTCGGCTCGTTCTGGACCTTCCTGCCGGATGGCAAGACCGTGGTACGTCTGAGCGCCTTTTAATGAGTGATCGAAAACCGATCCGCTTCAACTAATTCAAGGTGATGATGCTTCGGTCCGCGGTAGGGGCGCCGGAAAAGAGGCGGGCCGGCCAAATGCCGCCCCGCCAAGTTCAGGGGGAAATGCTTCCAGGGGGAAGCAACAACACTATACTATATCAAGCAGATAGAGTAAATAGGCATAATGAGAATTGCGATGCCCGTGCAGATTGGCCGAAAACTGAAGGTCGCATCACGGACAGCGATCTTTTTGGTATCAGCGCTTAGTACCGTTTCCGCTTCTCCAGAGAACAACACACCCCACGGTATGGTTGTGACAGCCCAGCATCTGGCGAGCGATGTGGGCCTTCAGATACTGCGGGAGGGTGGCAACGCTGTGGATGCCGCGGTTGCCGTTGGTTATGCGGAGGCGGTGGTCAATCCCTGTTGCGGCAATATCGGCGGCGGCGGTTTTATGCTGCTGCACCTGAAAGGTCGCGGTGACACTGTCATAAATTTCCGCGAAACCGCGCCCCAGGCCTCGACAGCAACCATGTATCAGAACGGATCTGGCGCCTTGGTGCCTGATGCGAGTCTCTTTGGCTACAAGGCTGTCGGCGTACCTGGAACCGTGCGTGGCCTGGATCTAGCCTTACGCCGTTACGGTCATCTTTCACGCACCACGGTCATGGCGCCAGCGATCAGGCTGGCAAATGAAGGGTTCATTCTTACCAAAAGTGACGCCGGTATTTTGGCTGCACAAAGCGTAAGATTCAAAGCCGATCCGACGCTGGCGCGGGTATTCCTGCGGCCGGACGGATCCCCTCTCCAAGCCGGCGATCGTTTGGTACAAAGAGACCTCGGCGAGACGCTTTCGCGTATTGCCACGCGGGGGCCGGATGATTTTTATCAGGGACGCTTCGCCGAGGCACTTGTGAAGGCATCGGTTGTGAACGGCGGCATTCTGTCGCGGCAAGATCTGGCTGGTTATCAGGCTGAGGAAGTGTCGCCACTGACATGTTCCTATCGCGGCTATGAGTTTGTTTCCGTGCCACCGCCAAGTTCCGGTGGCGTCTCCCTCTGTGAAATCCTGAACATCCTTGAAGGCTATGACTTGAAGTCGCTTGGCTTTCACACCGCATCCGCCACAAGGGTGCTGATTGAAGCGATGCGTTTTGCCTATGCGGACCGAAACGACACTCTGGGCGACCCGAAATTTGTGAGCAATCCTTTGGCGCACTTGCTTTCCAAGGATTATGCCGCGGCCATCCGCAAGCAAATCGATACTGGTGTCGCCTCCACAAAAATTGGCACCGCGTCTTCTGAAAAACCTGAAACCACGCACTACTCCATTGTCGACAAAGAAGGTAACGCCGCTTCGGTTACCTATACACTCAATGGCTCGTTCGGCGCCGTAGTGTCGCCGCCTGGAACGGGTGTCGTCTTGAATGACGAGATGGACGATTTTACGACCAAGCCGGGTGTGGCCAATCAGTTTGGCCTGGTCCAGGGTGCCAAAAACGCAATTGCTCCTGGAAAGCGCCCTTTGTCCTCTATGTCGCCTACCATTGTGCTGAAAGCCGGCAAGCCGTTCCTGATATTGGGCAGCCCCGGTGGCTCGCGCATTATCACCGCGACGCTGGAGGCCGCGATCAACGTGATTGACTATGGCTTGTCGCCGCAGGAAGCGGTCGATGCGCCGCGAATACACTTTCAGGGACAGCCTGCTGCTGTCTTCATTGAACACGAGGCGTTGTCACCGGAGAGCCGGGTGGCGCTGGAAAAGCAAGGATATCGCTTTGAGGAACAGGCGCCCTGGTGTGCCGTCGAGCTGATTCAGGTCCAAGACGGCGGATTGCGCGGCGCGAACGATTATCGGCGGCCTGCAGGCTCTGCCGAGGGTTACTGAGGCGATTGGAGTTGGCAATTGCTAAGCACGCCTCTCTCCATTGTGAAGCGAGTGGCGTAGATTGGTCGAAGAGCCTGTGTTCCAGCTGCGCAGGCTGCTGCTGACATCGAAAAAAGCGGTGCTATTGCGGACACACTCATGTTCACCGCATCGTTAAATGCGCTCGCTGTGGCTAACTGTTTCGACGTGATGGCGACTGCAAAACAGCTTGAGAGGTGCCCGAATAGATGCACTCCCCACCTTTCCAGACTTCTACGCTGTTTCCAGCTTTTGCAATCCGTCGCGCACTACGTATGGCCGCGGAGTCGCTGACCCGCCTCAGAACGATTGTCGGAGGCGATACGCCAACAACTTCAGAAACCCGGATCTCATAACTGCTCATCAATCTCCTCGTCTTCGGAAAGGCGGCCGTCCACGATTTAAGAGCCTATTTCAGCGAGTGTGTGCGACACTATGGTGACCGAAAGGCACTTGGGTATTGCTTGAGGCTGACGCGATTCAAAGCACCTAAGATCGACCAGTTAGCGGCGCGTGCACCAAGCTAATGCCGGGCAACCCAACCCGCTTTTCGCGCCCCCTTCAGTTGATCGCGCTATACCCTTTAGTCTAAGCACCGCAACTAGTCCGAAGGGGTAGGTGCATTTAAGCGCTCTCAATCGCGACCACACAGAGAATCCGGAGTGCCCGTCATACCCTGCAAAGCCATGCCGCAATGGCAGCCAATTTCCACGCCCGCAGCAACGGTCAAAACACCGCCAGGGAAAGAGTAACTCGCTCGACATGAGGGACATTCAACGAGTACCTCAAGAACGGGCAGCACCTCACTTTTCGCGAGCTTGTCATTTGCGATAAGCGCACGGGTCGTTGATGATATTTGTGTAGTACCGGTTTCTTTCACGTAAAGCGCAATGTCATCTGGCTCTACCAGCACGCGTACTATCGGAAGTCCCGAAGTGCGTAGGACGGTAAACGAACGTTGTGCGCGAATCTCCCAGTCGTCAAAGTCATCCGAAAGATCGCAGCCAGGAATGTTTCTGATCTTCTCGTAGCTTTCCTCTCGGTACCAAGGTACTGCGATGGGCGATCGAGAATGAATCATTCTGCTGCCTCAGTAGTTCAACGATGGGACTTTACGGAAATTTCGTGCACTTGTCTCTGCTTCGAGCAGAATTCGCGCCCATGACTACACCCGAAAAGGAAACCCTAACCGTTTGATTGGTCAAGATGTTGACTCCTAGTCAGGCATAATTGGAACATGTAACGATAGTTTTTTGTTTTCGTTCGTAGGCGACAACGCGGCTCGCAATGCGATCAGTGAACTCCAGCGGGACTTCCAATTAGCTATATGAGAAGCTCGTCCTGCGGGTTATGCAAGTTGGCATAGAAAATGGATCCTGAGTTCAATCCAGAGCAATGGGCCAACTTCTTTGTGGCCGAAACCGGCGCGACGGCTGCACTTGCCGGGCTGGTCATCGTCGCGATCTCGATAAATCTCAAGGCTATTGTCTCAGGCCGATTGTTGTCTGGGAGGGCGGCTGAGACTGTAGCGATGTTGGGGTGCATTTTAATTCTCTCCACTTTGGTATTAGTACCGAAACAAAGTCTCACAATTCTGGGTGGTGAAATTCTGATTTTGGGGATGGCGACCGCCAGCCTGAATGCCCGCATTCTTATTCGCGCCCGTCATCTTCATCACGATCAAGAAGCGCGATGGGTGCGCGTGGTCCTAGCTTTAGGGGTGACGTTGCCTTTATTGCTATGTGGCGCGTCTTTGCTTGCGCAACCCCATCGGATGGTGCCAGGCGGACTTTACTGGCTTGTGCCGACTGTAGTGTTTGGTCTTGTCGGCGGTCTGCTCAGCAGCTGGGTCCTGCTCGTCGAGATTCTGCGTTGAGTTAGCAGTGCCGTAATGCTCTGTCCTGCTGGGGGAACTCCGCAACAGCAATGTGCTATACCGTGGGATCTTTCCGCTGTGTTATTTGTGCGGGCAACCTCTCAACTTTTCCGTAGACGAGGAGTAAGCTCAGCTTGACGAAAGGTCTGATCTAGCATCAGCTAGATAGCGATCGCTGGGAATTCTCGCGAGAGCCCAGCCTTCGCATAATAAGGACTTATCCGAGAACTGGCCGATGTCGGCACGCGCCAGAAGCACAACCGCTTGGCAAGGGCGGGTCGTGAGTTCGAGCAGATGGCGTGGCCGCAGGAAGCGGCCATAAGTGCCACTAGCCATCAGGCGGCTCATCTCCTGCTTGTTGAGGCCAGCTACCGGCGTGCTATACACCGAGCATTCCATCAGAAAGTGCATCAGCGATATTGCAGCGCAAAACCTCCAAGCATCCGCCATCAATTTACGGCAGCGAGGCGGATGGTTAGCGAAGACGCCAATTTCGGCTAAGTTGACCCGTAAGGGACTGATCGCTTCATTCAAGGGGAGATCGTCATGCGCCCAACCGTTCCACACATGGCCTGCGTGACGCTTGCTCTATGGGCAATGCCGGGCGCGCTCGTCGCCCAAATTACGCCCGCGGCCACTCCCAATTTTTCAGGTGTCTGGACGATGGATAAGAATCGGAGCGAGTCAGCCGCCCAGGAAGAACCTACCGGCGATATCATTGTCACCATCACCCAGAGCGCATCGATCCTGAGGTCGAAACCATCCGGGATGGAAAAAAGGACGTAGCTATTTATCCTATTGGGCGCGGCCGGTCGCTACGACGGAGGTGAGTGCGGCACACCGTGCTTTCTGGGATGGCCCTACGCTGGTCGACGAAGGCTCCGTCGACATCAACGGCCAGACCATAGGCTTCCGGGAGGCACGATCATCCGCATCAGCTGGGACCGAAATGGTTGTCGAAACCACTCTTAAGGTCGAGCACGGCTATGAGTTGAAAGGCGGGTAAACCATCGTGACCGGCAAGAACGTTTTCGTGCGCAGCCGCTGACACGCCTGTGCCGGATCCAAAATACCACCCCTTACGTGCAAAGATCTGGAGCGCCCACAATTTGGCTGGCTTTATTTTAAGCGTGCCGCACAATTGGGCGCTGAATATTACGCTCCTTCGCTATTGCCCCCAAGCAATTCGCGGAGACAAGCTTCTGCGTTCCGAGAGGGACGCGCGGCCCACCTGCTGTGTTCAGGAGTGAGGAAACGCCGGATAACTGCCTTGGTGGGCCGCGTCTTTATCGTCTTGAGCGTTAATTGCAGAAATGGATTCGGCACCCTGTGAAGTTCAGCGGTTCCGGTGTAGCCGAATATCTGAACCCAAAGGGCCTTTGAACGCCGTTCCACCTGAGCTGTCGATGAACTTTCATACCACGCTCGACCGCGAGGGATTTACGAACCCGCTGTCAATGAGTCCGGCGCTTTCCTCGCGCGGTACTACCCATTTGAGTGACGATATCCCTTTGCGCCAAACCATGGGTTTTTAAACCAGGCAAACAATAGTTTAGAAGGGGCCAGCAGGGTGTGCAGTCGGTCCCAGGGTCTGGGCAACGGGCTTCTG
>Ga0265338_10002911_pt1 | contig 24870 bp, 22 predicted proteins | sample 42126metaG_FD_193579 | JGI IMG/M metagenome (GOLD analysis project Ga0265338, IMG submission 193579) | Rhizosphere microbial communities from Carex aquatilis grown in University of Washington, Seatle, WA, United States - 4-21-26 metaG | ecosystem: Host-associated > Plants > Roots > Rhizosphere... | reverse complement strand
GGCAGTGACCGAGGCGAACAGCGCCGCGCTGGTCTCGAGCTGGATCGGCACCCACGCCGGCGGCGCGGCCGGCCCTCGAGCGGACGGCTGCGCAGCGCCCCCCGCCGGCGGTGACGCCGGCGCGGGCGCCGCGGGTCGCGCCACCGTGACCGGCGGGGGCTCCGTCGCGGCGCGAACCCCCACCGCCCGCGGAGCGATCGGCCCGGCCACGCCGCGCAGGTGCGCCTCCCAGGCCGCGACGATGACCGCGGCCGCCTGCGCGCGGTCGGCGCAGGACAGGCGCTCGGGCAGCCGCTTTTCGCCGACGAGATCGCCGCCCGCGCTGGTGAGGCGAACCGTCACCGACGCCCCATGACCGGCGAGCTCGACCACGTCCGGGCGAGCCGACCCCGATCCGGGCGCCGGCGCGATCAGGCCCTCGAGCGCAGCCGCGAGCGCTTCGGGCGTGGGGCAGCTGGCGTTGCCGCGAACGCCGATCCCGGATAGCGTCGAGAGGAGCGTCACCAGCACCATGTACGCAAAGTGGGTCACAGACGACGCCTCGCTGGAAACGCTGGCCACAATAGGGCCCCGCTCCGTCGACAGTCAACGCCGGAGCGGGTTTTCCGCGCGTCCGGAGGCGTGGCTCAACTTTTGTGAGAAACGTCCGTTGCTCGGAGCGGGACGGCTCCGTCCCGTGGGGGGAGATGATGTTGCAAGGTGACGAGGTGTACGTCCGGGGGGTCGAGCGCTTGGTTGCCGTGGTCCAGGAGCTGTCGCGCGCGCGGACCATCGAGGACATCCAGGTGATCGTGCGCTCGGCGGCGCGCCAGCTGACCGGCGCCGACGGCGCGACGTTCGTGCTGCGCGACGGCGACAAGTGCTTCTACGCCGACGAGGACGCGATCGCGCCGCTCTGGAAAGGGATGCGGTTTCCGCTGTCGGCCTGCATCAGCGGCTGGGCGATGCTCAACCGGCGCCCCGCGGTGATCGAGGATATCTACGCCGACGCGCGCATCCCGGCCGACGCCTATCGCCCGACCTTCGTGAAGAGCCTGGCCATGGTTCCGATCCGCGCGTCGGAGCCGATCGGCGCCATCGGCAACTACTGGGCGCAGCGCCGCATGCCGACCGACGCCGAGCTGCGGCTCTTGCAGGCGCTGGCCGATTCGACCTCGATCGCGATCGAGAACGTGCAGAACCACGACGCGCTCGCGCGCACCGCGGATCAGCTACGCCAGTCGCAGAAGATGGAGGCCATCGGCCGCCTGGCCGGCGGCGTCGCGCACGACTTCAACAACGTCCTGTCGGTCATCCTGAGTTACGCGGAGCTGATCGAGGACAGCTTGGAGCCGAGCGAACCGATGCGCGCCGATGTCGACGAGATCCGGAAGGCGGGCCTGCGCGCCGCGAGCCTGACGCGGCAGCTGCTGGCGTTCAGCCGCCAGCAAGCCCTGGAGCCGCGCGTGCTCGACCTGGGCCAGGCGGTGCTCAGCATGGACAGGATGTTGCGCCGCCTGCTGGGCGCCGACGTCACGCTGACGCTGCTGCCCGCCACCAGCCTGTGGAACGTCAAGGCCGACCCGAGCCAGGTCGAGCAGGTATTGATGAACCTGGCGGTCAACGCGCGCGATGCCATGCCCCAGGGGGGCAAGCTCACGATCGAGGTCAAGAACGTCGAGCTCGACGATGACTACGCGGACGCGCACCTGGAGGTGAAGCCCGGGCCCTACGTCATGATCGGCGTCTCCGACTCGGGCGTCGGTATCGACAAGGTCACGCTCGCGCGGATCTTCGAGCCGTTCTTCACCACCAAGGAAAAGGGCAAGGGGACGGGCCTCGGCCTGGCGACGGTGTTCGGCATCGTCAAGCAGAGCGGCGGCCACATCTGGGTCTACAGTGAGCCGGGACTGGGCACGACGTTCAAGGTCTACCTGCCCCGCGCCGCGGGCGACGCAGCGCCGGCGGCCGCCGAGCCGGTCGCGCGCGCCGGCGCCAATCAGGGAAACGAGACCGTGCTGCTGGTCGACGACGACGACCAGGTACGCAGCGTCGCGTGCGGCATCCTGCGCCGCAACGGCTACAACGTGCTCGAGGCATCCAACGGTGGCGAGGCGCTGATGATCGCCGAGCAGCACACCGCGAAGATTCACCTGCTGCTGACCGACGTCGTGCTCCCGCGCATGAGCGGCCGCCAGATCGCGGAGCGCATCACGGCGATGCGGCCGAACATCAAGGTGCTGTTCATGTCGGGCTACACCGACGAGGCCGTGCTGCAACACGGGATCCTCGAGTCCGATGTCGCCTATTTACAGAAGCCGATCACGCCCGAGCTGCTCGGCCGAAAGGTGCGCGCGGTCCTCGACGAGTGACGGTATGGCCGCGCGAATGTCGAGATCGATCGCCCGCGTGCTGCCGCTCGCGCTGTTGCTGGCCGCCGGCGCGGCGCGACCGGCGCGCGCGGCTCACCGGGCGGGCCCGAGCGCGGCCAGGCGCGCGAACGCGAAGGCGGCCTGCAAGGTCGACCGGCTGACCTCGGCCGAAGGGTTGCGGGTCAGCGTCAGCACCGACGGGCGGGTGCTTTCGCTGGTGCCGCTCGACGACCCGCCTCAGGACCTGCGCGTCTATCTCGCCGGGCCCGACGCCGTGCTGGTGGCCTATGCCGGCGCCGGCGAGCTCGGCCCCTACGGCAGCAGCACCCTGTGGCGAATTCCGTGCGCGGCCGGCGCCGCCGAAGCGGTCGCCCACATCGCGGGCGCCGACTTCGGTCACGCCGCCCTGTCGCGCGATCGGCGCACCCTGTTCTTCAGCGGCGCCGACGGGATCTTCGCCCTCGATCTCGAGAGCTACCAGGCGCGGCGGCTGACGCAAGCCAGGCGAGACGCGTGCGCGCGCAACCACGTCGCCGCGCGCGACGTCGTGGGCGCGTTCGTCGACGCGCGCACTCTGTCGTACGAGACCGGCTGCGGCCACGAGCACGAGTGGAACGCGGCGCCGATGCTGCTACGCAACCCGGGATCGGCAAAGATGATCTCGCAGGCGGTTCCCCGCCCGCCGCCGTCGTCGTTCGCGCTCGGCCCCGACGGCCAGATCTGGCTCGCCGACGGCAACTGCCAGGAGCCGGCCACCTTCGGCCGCGTCGTGGTGTCGTCAGACCACGCCGACACCTGGCGAAAGATCGCCGTGAAGATGCTGGATCCGCAGCCGGTGCGGCAGGTGATCCTCGATCGCGCGCGGCCGGGAACCGCGCTGCTCTTCACCTGGAGCTGCGGCGCCGCCGCGCGCTCCTGGGTCTACCTGACCGAAAACGGCGGGCGCACGTTCCGCGCGATTGCCGTGCCCCCGGGCATCCCGGGCGAAGACGATCGCCCCGCCGGCGGACAGGATCCGATCCAGGCCGTCGTCACGCCCGACGGAACGCTCAATCACCTGGTGCTCTACGGGAAGAGCACGGACGTGGCCGGCAACCAGAGCGCGCGCTGGGAGTCACGCGACGGCGGTCGGACCTGGCAGGCGATCGCACCGGTTGCAGCCGCGCCCAAACCGATGGTTCCGCTGGCGACGATCGGCGGGATGGAGCTGGCGATTCGCAAGGACGGCCTCTACCGCACGCGCCGGGGCGAGCCTCCGGTGCGCGTCTATCCTTGATTCGACAGGGAACGCGGTCGGAGCGCACGGCGGGCGTCCGGCACCGGAGGGGCCGGCCGCCGCCGTCGCGGGCGTGTCAGTGGTTCCTGGTGATCGTGATCGTCGTGTTGGCGTTGTCGCTCAACGTCGTCGAGCTGAACGTCGCTTCGATGGCAACGCCGCCGACCGAGATCGTGCCCGACGCGTCAGCCGCGCGGCTGGCGCTGGCCGTGTGCACGATCGTGATGGTGATCGGGCCGGTGGTCTTGGTCTTGGTGTTGCTCTTGTCGGAGGTGATCGGGCCGGTGCCCTCGAACACCACGTCGATGGAGACCGCGATGCTCGCACCGGTGTCGAAGTCCTGCACCGTGGTCGTGCCGGCGAGCTCGGCCGAGTTCAGGCGCGCATTGGGCGGCGTGAACCCGTTGGCGATGCCGCCGTCGGCGAACCCGAGCGTCGCGCCGGTGCAGGTGTTCGAGTAGGCGTCGACCTCCACGAAGATCCCGTTGTTGACGGTCTTGGGCGAACCGGTGCTCTTCGTGATTGTCTGGGATCCCGACAGGAAGCCCGACGCGGTGACGGTACCGCTGCCACCGCCGGTGCAGGCGATTGTCGCCGAGCCGGAGAACGTCGTTGCGGCCTGCTTGCCCTTGAACACCTCTTTGTCGACCGTGGCCCCGAATGCCCGGCCGCCGGCGCTCGCGACCACCAACACTGAAACCAACAAGAGACTCTTCGTCGTGCGCATGTCTGCCTCCCTGAAGGGGTGAAACTGCGCCGGCATCGTACACCAGGCGCAACCCTCCCCGCCGACGGCATCGCTACGACCCAGCAAAAAACTCGCGCCAAAAACCTGAGCGGATTTGAAGACCCCGCGGGAACTGCATCGTTAAAGCCGGTCGAGCCTCCTCTTTCGTCACCCTTGACGGCTTCCCTAGCTTTAGACAGACGCGCCAGGGTCGATAACAAAGACCGCGTGGACTTTGTCCGGCGATTGCCTGGCCAAGTCCTTCAATCAGTGGGAGGTCCGCATGGTCCGCAGTAGAGGGTTGTTCGCAAGGGTCGCGGTCGTCAGCTTCGGCAGCTTCGGATTGCTAGGTGGGATATCCGGGTGCACGTTCAAGGGAGAGCGCTCCGGCGACGTGGCAAACGGCGCCGGTGGTGGCGGCGGCGCGACGCTCCACACCGGGATGGGCGGGACCGGCGTCCGCATCGACGCCGGCGACATGGTGGGAGACGCCTACACCGGCCCGTGCCGCAACCTCGAGTGCCGCCAGAACACGTGTACGCGCGGCTCCTGCACGGCGCAGCCCTGCGCCGCCGGCGGCACGACCACCGTCAGCGGTACCGTCTACGACCCCGCCGGCAAGGTGCCGCTCTACAATGTCGTCGTCTACGTGCCCAACGCCCCGCTCGACCCCGTGCCCGAGGGCGCCAGCTGCGACCGTTGCGGCGCGACGCTGTCGGGCAAGCCGATCGCGTCGGCGCTCACCGACGAGAGTGGCCATTTCTCGCTCGAGAACGTGCCGGTCGGCGCCGACGTGCCGCTGGTGATCCAGGTCGGCAAGTGGCGCCGCGAGCTGACCGTGCCGCAGGTGGCGTCGTGCAGCGACACGCCGCTCACCGACAAGAACCAGACGCGACTGCCGCGCAACCAGAGCGAGGGCCACATCCCGAAGATCGCGCTCACCACCGGCAGCGCCGACGCGCTGGAGTGCCTGCTGCGCAAGATCGGGATCGACGACGCGGAGTTCACGCCGGCGAGCGGCACCGGGCGCGTCAATCTGTACGCCGGCGCGGGTGGCACCAATCGTTACACGACCACGCTCAACGGCGGCGCGGCGATCACCGGCGTCGAGCCGTGGTGGGACTCGCTGGCCAACCTCATGGGCTACGACATGCTGTTGCACTCATGCGAGGGGACGGAGAACCCGACCAACAAGAGCATGGCGGCGCGCCAGGCATTTCTCCAGTACACGTCGTCGGGAGGCCGCGCGTTCCTGTCGCACTGGCACAACTACTGGATCGAGCACGGCCCGGCGCCGCTACCGATGGTCGCGAATTTCGACCACCAGGACGACTTGCCGAACCCGTTCACCGCCTCGCTGGACACCACGTTCCCCAAAGGGCAGGCGATGGCGACGTGGCTGGTCAACGTAGGCGGGTCGACGACGCCCGGGCAGCTGGTGATCCGCGCCGGCCAGCACACCGTCGACACGGTCAACACGATGTTCTCGCAGCGCTGGATCTACAGCGACGCCAACCCGGCGGCGACGCAGGCGACCCTGCACACTCCGTCGACCCAGTACTTCACGTTCAACACGCCGGCCGACGCGCCCGTCGATCAGCAGTGCGGGCGTGTCGTGCTCAGCGACATCCACGTCTCCAACGCGGGAACGCCCGCCGACCAATCGGGGACGAACCTGCCCTTCCCGACGGGCTGCAAGGCGACCGACCTGTCGCCGCAGGAGAAGGCGCTGGAGTTCATGCTGTTCGACCTGTCGTCGTGCATCATCCCTGACTCGGGGACGCCGATTCCGCCGGTGATCATCCCGTAGCGTTCATTTCCCGGGCCTTCGTTTCCCGGCCTTCTGGCATCATCGCGGCGTGAAGAAGAAAGCGGTGCCAGCGAAGAAAAAGACGGTCGAGAAGAGAGCGCCGGCGGCCAAGAAGGCGCCGGCGAAGAAACCCGCGCCCAAGATGTACGCGAAGCGCGCCGACCTGGGCGCGCCGGTCGAGGGCTTCTTCGCCAAGCAGCAGCCGGCGCTGCGGCCGATCCTCGACGAGCTGCGCGCGATGGTGAGCGAAGCGGCGCCCGAGGCCACGTCGCAGATCAAATGGGGAATGCCGTTCTATTCGATCGGCGACCAGATGGTGTGCGCGCTCGCCGGGTTCAAGGCCCACGTCAACCTGATCCTGCCCGGCCCGCCCGGCACGTACGCCGATCCCGGCGGCCGCCTCGACGGTGACGGCAAGACCGGAAAGCATCTCAAACTGCGCGCGCTCGACGAGCTGCCGCGCGCCGCCGTGCGCGACTGGCTGCGTGTGGCAGCCGAGCGCGCGCGCCGCTCGGCGGCGGACTGACTGCCCCTCGGCTCTCAGCGCGACGCCGACGCGACCGGTGGCGCCGCCGGGACCGCCGCGATCGCGGCTCCCTGCGCCTCGGACAGCGTCTTCAGCTTGCTGAGCCCGCGCTCGAACTCGAGGCCGACCAGCTTGTCCATGCTCACGAACGTCGTGAAGAGCTTGCCGCCAAAGCTGTGGTGGCCGCTCATCCCCCAGGTCACCTTGACCGCGCCCCCCGCCACCGGCTCGACGGTGAATTCCGCCTGGTTGGTCGCCTTGAACGGGCGCGTGAACGCGAGCTCGATCGCAAGACGACGGCCGGGGACACTCTCGGTCACCGTCATCGTTCCGGCGCCGGCCTTGGCGTTGCCCTCCCAGCCGTAGGTCGCGCCCACGCCCGCCGGCGCGCCGCCGTAGGTGCGCTTGAGCGCCGGATCGAGTCCTTCGTAGGGCGACCAATCCCGCCAGCGGTGGAGGTCGTTGAGGTTCGCGAAGACCACGGCGCCCGGCGCCGCGACGATCGTGCTGCGCGCGATGCGAAACTCGCTCGGGCGGCTCGCGACGAACAGCGCGAACAACCCGCCGGCAGCCAGGACGCCGGCTCCAATCTGGATCAGCATGACGATCTCCTCTCGCGTGGGTTGGCCGGGGGCGGAGCGCCATCCAGCACTACGGGAACGACGATCGGCACCGGCCGATCTCGACAGGCCCACCGGATTTTTGTTGCGACGTCAGGCGGAGACAGGTACCTAGGCCGTTCATGGGACGCGCTGCGACGATGCAGGTGGCGCTTCTGCGGGCGGTCAACCTCGGCCCTCACGGCAAGATCGCGATGGGCGATCTGCGCGCGCTGATGACCGACCTCGGCCTGCAGGATGGGCAGACGCTGCTCCAGAGCGGGAACATGGTCTTTCGCGGTGGGACGCGTACGGACGCCGCGCTCGAGCACCTGCTCGAAACCGAAACCAGGAAGCGCTTCGGCCTCGAGACGGACTTCTTCGTGCGCAACGCCGCGGAGTGGGACGAGCTCGTCGCCGCGAACCCGTTCCCCGATGAGGCCCGCCACGACCCGAGCCATCTGGTCGTCGTCTTCCTCAAGCACGCGGTGAAGCCGGCCGCGGTGGCTGCGTTGCAAGCGGCGATCCCCGGCCGTGAGGTCGTGCGCGGCCAGGGGAAGAGTGCCCGGCAGGTCTACATGACCTATCCCGACGGCATCGGCCGCTCCAAGGTGACGAGCGCCCTCATCGAGAAGAAGCTCGGCTCGCGCGGCACCGGCCGCAACTGGAATACCGTGCTCAAGCTCCAGGCGTTGGCTGGCGTCTGAGCGTCGGGGTGTGGCGGGTCAGGCGGCGACGCGGGCCACGATCTCGACGAGCCCGCGCGTGGTGGCGACGTGTGCGAGGCCGAACCCGGCGTCGGCGAGCCAGAATTCCACGTCGGGCTGCGCCAGGCGCAGCTTCGGGTACCAGCTCTTTTCCAGGCGCCAGCCGTCGGCGCTGCGGCGGTAGAGCAAGTCGTGTACGCGCACGACCTCGGGGAGATACTCGAGGAAGCAGGTCAGGATGAGGTCGCCGTCGGCGCGCACCGGAATGAAGCGGTCCGTGCCCTCCACCGCCCGCGAGAGATCGCGATAGGTCAGCACCAGCGCGCCGCCCGGCGCCAGCGCGGAACGGGCCGCGCCGAAGAGCTGCCGCACGGATTCCGGCGACGGCAGGTGCGTGAGGGTGTCGCCCATGCACGCGATGAGCCCGGGCGCGCCATCCAGGTGACGCGCGAACTGGCGCAGATCATCCTCGACCGCAATCACGTCGAGACCGGCCGCGCGGCGGCGCAGCTCATCGAGCAGCTTGGCGCTGCTGTCGATCGCACGAACGCGCCAGCCGAGATGCGCGAGCGCAACGGTCTGGTGGCCGCTGCCGGCGCCGAGATCGACGGCGCTCGCGCCCGCCGCGGGTGCCTGCAGGCCGTGGCGAGCGAAGAAGGCGCGCTCCCGCTCGGCGCGCGCGTCGAAATCGCCGAACATCCACGAGTAGCAGTCGGCGAGGAGCCGCTGGTAGTGCTCGGCGACGTCGGCCATGGCCAGGACATACGACGCCGGGCGTGCGCCGCCAAGCGGGTTGTTCGGGCGCGCACTCTGAATCACAATCATCACCCTCCCATGGATCAACCCAAGCTCGCCGTCATCGTCGTCAGCACCCGCCCCGGCCGCGTGGGGCCGACCGTCGCCCAGTGGTTCTTCGAGGTCGCGACCGCCCATGGCCAGTTCGACGTCGAGCTCGTCGATCTGAAAGACATCGACCTGCCGGTGTTCGACGAGCCCAAGCACCCGCGCTTCGCCGAATACGCCCACGAGCACACCAAGGTCTGGAGCGCGATCGTGAAACGGAGCGACGCCTTCGTCTTCGTCACCCCCGAGTACGACTTCTTCACACCGCCGTCGCTCGTGAACGCGATCGTCTACCTGTTCCACGAGTGGGCGCGCAAACCGGCGGGCTTCGTCAGCTACGGCGGTATCTCCGGCGGCGTGCGGTCCGTGCAAGCGATCAAGCCGCTGCTGACGTCGCTCAAGGTCATGCCGCTGCCCGAGGCGGTCTCGATCCCGCTGGTGAACACGCACATCGAGGACGGCGCCTTCAAGAGCACCGAGGGATTCGCGAGCTCGGCCAAGGGTCTGCTCGACGAGCTGCACCGCTGGGCGCTCGCGCTCAAGACCCTCCGCGCCTGAGCGCGGCGGCGCTCAGCCCGGCGGCAGCGGAATGAATTCGGCCTCGTCGCCCGGCACTTCGGGAAACCGGCGCGCGCGCCAGTCCTCCTTGGCGCGCGCGATCCGCTCTGGCGAGCTGGAGACGAAGTTCCATTCGATGTGGCGTACGCCGGGCAGCGGCGCGCCGCCGATGAGCACCGCGCGCGCCGCGCCGGACGCCGAGAGCGACACGTCAGCGCCCGCGCGCAGCACGGTCATCCCGCCCGGCACCAGGCGTTGCCCCGCGCACTCGACCGCCCCCTCGACGACGTAGATCGCGCGATCTTCGTGCTCGCCGTCGACGGCCACGCTGGCGCCGGGCGCGAGCGTCACGTCCACGTACAACGTCGGTGACAGCACGCCGGTCGGCGCGGTCGCCCCGTAGGCGCTGCCCGCGATCACCCGCAGCGTCGCGCCCGGACGGCGCACCACCGGCAACGTCTCCATCGCGTGGTGCTCGAAGCGTGGCGGGATCTCCTCGGCGTCGGTCGGCAGCGCCACCCACAGCTGCAGCCCGTGCATGCGCCCACCTTGCGCGCGCACGTCCGCCGGCGTGCGCTCGGAGTGCACGATCCCCTGCCCGGCCACCATCCAGTTGACGTCGCCGGGGCGGATCGGCTGGCGCGAGCCCAGGCTGTCCCGGTGCTCGATCTCACCCTCGAAGAGATAGGTCACGGTCGCCAGCCCGATGTGCGGGTGTGGCCGCACGTCCATCCCGCGGCCGGGCGGAAACGCGACCGGGCCGAAATGGTCGAAGAAGATGAACGGCCCGATGCGCTGGCGCGGGTGCGACGGCAGCACGCGCCGCACCTCGAAACCTCCGAGGTCGCGCGTGCGCCCGAGGATCTGTTCGACGATCGGATGCCCGGTCGCGCCGCCGTCGCTCATCCGACCGACGCCGTCCGCGTGATTTCGCCCATGCGGCCGCTCTGGTAGTCGCGCACCGCTTGCATGATCTCCTCCTCGCTGTTCATCACGAACGGACCATAGCGCGCCAGCGGCTCGTTCAGCGGCACACCCGCGAGCAACAGCAACCGGCCCGGCTTGTCGGCGCCCGACAGCCGCACCGCATCGCCGGCGCTGAGCATCGCCAGGTGCCCGTCGCGCACTTGGCGCTGCTGGTCGCCGATGCGCACCGCGCCCTCGAAGACGTACGCGAGCGCGCGCTGATCGGGCGGCAGCGGCACGGTGACGTCGCCGCCCGGTGACAGCGTCCAGTCCTGATAGACGATCGGCGTCTGCGTATCGATCACCGCCCGCGCGCCCAGCGCCTCGCCCGCCACGACCCGCACGCGCGCCAGCCCATCGCTGGTCTCGGCGGTCGGGATCCGCGCGCCCGGCACCTCCTGGTAGCGCGGCCGCGTCATCTTCAGACGCGCCGGCAGGTTGATCCAGATCTGGAAGCCGTGGACGCGGCCACCCTGCTCCAGGATCCGGCGCGACGGCATCTCCGAGTGCACGATGCCTGCGCCCGCGGTCATCCACTGCACGTCGCCGGTGCGCAGCGCGCCGCGATGCCCGGCCGAATCCTCGTGCTCCATCTCGCCCTCGAGGATGTACGTCACCGTCTCGAACCCGCGGTGCGGGTGATCCGGCGCGCCCACCGCCTGGCCGGGCTCGTACTCGACCGGTCCCATCTCGTCGATGAGCAGGAACGGATCGACCTGCGGCAGCCCGACGGTCGGTACGGGACGACGCACGATGAAGCCGCCGCCCTCGCGCTGCCGGTGGGCCCCGATCACGCGCTCGACCTCGCGGACGACGCGCGCATCCGCGCGGCCCGCCGTGGTGGTCTTGTCTTCGTTGATTTTCATTGTTCCCTCCTCGCCGGCTTGATCTAAACCCACGGTGCCCGGCGACCAGCGCCACGGCTTGTCTTCACTGTCCCAGGCATGGAACAGTGGAACATTCCGCCGGTCGCTCCCCACACCCCATGATGGATCTGAACGAGATTCTGGTCTTCGCCAAGGTCGCCGAGACCGGAAGCTTCAACGGCGCCGCCAAGAAGCTGGACATGCCGAAGTCGACGGTGAGCCGCAAGATCGCCGATCTGGAGCGGCGCCTGGGCGCGCGCCTCATCCAGCGCACCACGCGGCGGCTCAGCCTGACCGACGCCGGGCGCGCCTACTTCGAGCACGGCGCGCGCATCGTCGCCGAGCTGGAGGAAGCCGAGCGCGCCGTCGGCAACCTGCAGGACGGCCCGCGCGGCAAGCTGCGCGTGACGGCGCCGCTGAACTTCGGGTTCCTGGGCGCGATCGCCGCCGGCTATCTCGCGCGCTATCCCGAGGTCGAGCTGGAGCTGGTCTGCACCGATCGCGTGGTCAACCTGGTCGAGGAGGGGTTCGACGTGGCGATCCGCGCGCGGGCGCTCGGTGACTCGTCGCTGATCGCGCGCAGCCTGGGCCAGGTCGGCACGCTGATGGTCGCCGATCCGGGCTACATCGAACGGCGCGGGCGGCCGCGCGAGCCCAGGGAGCTGGCGAAGCACGACTGCGTGGTGTTCGGCGCGGGCGCCGACCGCGGGCGGTGGAAGCTGCGCCGCAAGACCATCGCCGTCGAGGTGACGGTCGCGCCGCGCCTGGTGGTCAACGACTTCGAGACCGTGCACGAGGCGGTGATCGCCGGGCTCGGCATCGGCCTCATCCCCGACTTTCGGTGCGCCAGTGACCTGCGCGACCGGCGCCTCGAGCACGTGCTGCCCGACTGGGCGGTCGCCGACACGCCGATCCATGCGGTCTATCCGAGCACGCGCCACCTGTCGCCGAAGGTCCGCGCGTTCGTCGAACATCTGCACAAGGAGATGTCGCCGCCACCCTGGCAGCGGCCGCAGCCGCGCGCGAAGCCCTGAGCTCACTCGAGCGCGCCGGCCGTCTCGTAGCGGAGCTGGACGAGGCCACTGTCGAAGCTGCGCGCATTGATCAGGCGCAGCGCGGCCGGGGGCGCGCGGCTGCGCGGGTCGGCGTCGAAGAGCCGGATGCCGCCGCCGAGGATCACCGGGATCACCGACAGCGTCAGGTCGTCGACCAGACCCGCCGCCAGGAACTGCCTTATCACCGCGCCGCCGTCGACGTAGACCCGGCGCACGCCCTGCCGCCCCAGCTGCTCGACCAGCGCCGCGGGTAGGCCGCTCGCGAACTCCTCGTCGGCACGCGGCGAAGTGGGCGGTGCGTGCGTGACCACGATGCAGCGCTTTCCGGTGAACGGCCACTCGTCGAAGCCAAGCACCGTGTCGTAGGTCTTGCGCCCCATGACCAGCGCGTCGACGCCGCCCAGAAACTCCGTGTACCCGTAGTCCTCCCCTTCCCGCTCGACGACCGACAACCAGTCGAGGCTCCCATCCGCTCGCGCGATGTACCCGTCGAGACTGCTGGCAATGAACACCGAACACCGGGGCCGTACCGACATGCGTCCGACTTTACCTCCCTGCTGACTCTGCTTACTTACAGTGACGACTCAGACGATTGTCGGCTCGACCTTCGCTTTGGGATCTTTTCTCGTAGCACGTTTCAGATCTTCGGTCGAGCGTCGGCCCGTCGCCCGCTTCCGGGGTGGGGGGCTTCCTCTTGCGGGGGACGCGGCCCTCACGCCGCCGGTCGGAGGGCAACTCGCTCCCGGCCGGAAAGCCGGGGACTCGAGCCAGGGCTCTTCGATCAATCGTCCGGCCGAAGTCGTCGCGACCTGATTCGACGAGTTGGAACGAGCAAAGACAAGAAGAACCGATCAGATCGGCCGCTTGGTCAGCCACTCGACGGCGCGTTCCTCGGCCCAGTACAGAGGCTTCCAGGGCCAGCGGCCGGTGATGAAGGCGGCGTGGCCTCCCCAGGGCGTGGTCACCATCTCCACGTCGTCGGAGGCGCGGTGCCGAGCGCGCTCGATGACCTGCGCAGGCAGGAAGGGATCGTCCGAGCTGCCGAGGCACAGCACCGGCACCTCGATGCGGTCCAGGTAGTGGATCGAGCTCGAGCGGCGGTAATAGACGTCGGCGCTGGGGAAGCCATGGAGCGGCGCCGTGGCCGCGTCGTCGTACTCGAAGAACGTGCGCGCCTCCGTGATGCGCTTCGGGTCCAGCCGGTCGACCAGCGACGGGAATCGCTCGCGCAGCTCCAGGGACTTCGCCTTGAGCGTCTTCAGGAACGTCCCGGCGTAGAAGCGCCCCGCGCGCCGCTCGAGGTGCAGCGCCGCCGCGCGCAGGTCGTACGGCACCGAGATGGTGACCGCCGCGTCGATGCGGCTGCGCGCGCCCTGCTCGCCCAGCCACTTGAGCAGCACGTTGCCGCCCAGCGAGACGCCGACCGCGTACAGCGTCGCCGACGGCTCGCGCGCGGCCAGTGTGCGCACCACGAGCTCGAGGTCGCTCGTCTCACCGGAGTGATAGAGCCGCGGCTGGCGGTTCGGCAAGGTGCGCGAGATCTGCGCCGGGTCGCGCGCGCACGAGCGAAAGTTGATCGCCGTCGTCTGCCAGCCGACGCGCGCCAGCTGATGCGCCAACCCCTGCATGTACACCGAGTACGAGCTGCCCTCGAGCCCGTGCAGGAGCAGCACGCGCGGCGTGCCCGCCGGCCCGTCGACGTGGTCGAGCACCAGGTCGTCGTCGTCGGGCGTGGTCAGGACTTCTCGACGAAACGTCACCAGACGGTGAGAGCGGCTGAGCCGGCCCCAGGTCGTCTGGAAGTGCGGGTTGCGGGCCCACCAGGGAGCAGACACCTCCTTGGACACTTCGCTCACACAGCGACCTCGCCCGCGCGCGCCGCGGCCCGGCGCAGCTCGGCGATCGCCGACGCGTAGTTCTTGCCCGGCGCCGCGAAGACCGCCGAGCCGGCGACCAGCACGTTGGCGCCGGCGCCCACGACGATCGGCGCGGTCTCGGGCGCGATGCCGCCGTCGACCTCGATGTCGACGTCCAGGCCGCGGCGCACGATCTCCTCGCGCAGCGCGCGGATCTTGGGCACCACCGCCTCGATGAATTTCTGGCCGCCAAAGCCCGGGTTCACGGTCATGAGCAGCACCATCGACAGCTCGGGCAGCACCACGTGCAGGCTGTCGAGCGACGAGTGTGGGTTCAGCGCCACCGACGCGCGCTTCCCGAGCGACCGGATGTGCTCGACCGTGCGGTGCAGGTGCGGCGACGCCTCGGCGTGCACGCTGATCAGATCGGCGCCCGCGTGCGCAAACTCGTCGACGTAGCGCTCGGGCTCGACGATCATCAAGTGCACATCGAGCGGCAGCTTGGTCGCCTTGCGCACCGCGCGCACGACCAGCGGACCGATGGTGATGTTGGGGACGAAGCGGCCGTCCATGATGTCGACGTGGATGTAGTCGGCGCCGGCGGCCTCGGCGGCGGCGACCTCCTCGGCCAGACGGCCGAAATCGGCTGACAAGATCGACGGTGCGATCCGGACGGGGCGTTGCACGCCTTTATCCTACCGCAAGCGGAGCCGCGGCAGCGCGCAGACGCACCGCAAAAAACGCGTCGGCTTCGTGCCGCTGCGGCCAGGTCCGGACGTACCCGCCAGCGTCGGTGAGCGCGGCCCACGGAACCCCCGGAGCCACGCCCGGATCGCCTTGTTCAATTCGAAACATGGGATGCGATCGCAGGAACGCTTCGATCACCGCCTCGCATTCCTGGCGATCGAACGTACAGACCGAATAGGTCAGGATGCCTCCTGGCATGACCAGGGGCGCGACGGTCTCCAACATCTGGGACTGGGTCGCCGCCACCGCCGCGAGGTCGGCCGGCGCGCGGCGCGCCAGCGCCTCCGGGTGGCGTCGGAGAACGCCGAGGCCGGCGCACGGCGCGTCGAGCAGCACGCGGTGGTAGCGCCGCGCCGGATCCGGCCAGGGCTTCATCAGATCGGCGACGACCGTGCCGAGGCCGCGCACGCCGAGCCGACGGCCGAGCTCGCGCGCCTGGCGCAGCTTCGCGGGCGCGATGTCGGCGGCGTCGATCTCGGCGGCGTTTCCCGCCAGCGCCGCCAGGTGCGCGCTCTTGCCGCCGAGACCGGCGCACGCGTCGAGGATCCGCTCACCGGGCGCGGCCCCGCACAGCTCGGCGACGATCTGCGCGCCCACGTCCTCGACCGCGAACAGGCCGTCGGCGAAGGCGCGCGTCAGGAACGGTGAATCGATGCGCCGCACGAGCAGGCCGTCGGGCGCGATCTCCGACGGCACGATCTCGGCGCCGGGGCGTTCCTCGGCGAGACGCGCCAGCAGACCGGCGCGATCGATGCGCAATCGATTGGCGCGCACCGCGAGCGGCGCCGGCACGCTGACCGTGGCACCGAACGCGAGCGCGTCGGCGCTGCCGAGCTCGTCGATCGCCAGCCGCGCGAGCCACTCCGGCAAGCCGTCCGCCTCGACGAGGTAACCGAGCGGATCGCGCGCCGGATCGGGCAGCGGCGGCTCGCCGCGATCCGCCAGGCGGCGCAGGAGGGCGTTCGCCAGGCCGGCGATGCGCGGCCCCCCTCGCATCGCCTTGCACGCATCGACGGCTTCGTTGACCGCGGCGTAGGCCGGGATGCGGTCGAGAAAGAGGATCTGGTAGGCCGCCACTCGAAGCACGGTGCGCACCCGCGCGTCCAGCCCCGACAGCCCGCGATCCGAGACCGCCTCGAGCGCGCGGTCGAGGCGCGCCTGACGGCGCAGCACGCCGTAGACCAGCTCGGTGCCGAGCGCGCGCTCCTGCGCAGACAGCTCGCGCGCGCGATCCAGCGCCGCCGACAGCGCGCGGTTCGCGAAGGCGCGCTCGCGCTCGACCTGGTCGAGCACGGCGCGCGCGAGCTGGCGGCTGGTGCCGATGGCCGGCGCTGAAGGCGGCGTCATCCGAGACGCGTACCGGGCTCGATCGAACGGCCGTTCAGCACCACGCCCGTCGCCAAGCGCTTGCGACCAGGCAGCTGCAATTCACCGAACGCCACCGCGCCGTCGCCGCACGCGACGCAGAGCCCGTCGCCGTCGGCGCGCAGCACCGCGCCGGGCTGTGCGACCACGCGCGCCGACGCGTGCGCGCCGGCCGGAACCACGCGCGGGCGGAACAGCTTGATCACCTCGCCGTCGAGCAACGCGGTCGCGCCCGGCCAGGGATCGACGCCGCGCGCGCGCGCCGACACCGCGCGCGCCGGCTGCGCGAAGTCGAGCCGCCCGTCGTCCTTGGCCAGCGGCGGCGCCAGCGTTGCGCCCGCGTCGTCCTGAACCGTCAGCGTCACCTGGCGCGCGGCGATGCGCGGCAACGTCTCGGCCAGCAGATCCGCGCCCAGGCGTGACAGCCGCTCCGACAGCGTGCCCGCCGTGTCGTCGTCGGTGATTGTCGTTTCCGCGACCGCGGCGACCGGCCCGGTGTCGAGACCTGCCTCCATGCGCATGATCGCGACGCCGGTGCGGCTGTCGCCGCGGATGATCGACCACTGGATCGGCGCGGCTCCGCGCAGCCGCGGCAACAGCGACGCGTGCACGTTCCAGGGGCCGAGCGGCGGGATCGCCAGCAGCGACGGCGTCAGGATCCGCCCGTAGGCGACGACCACGAAGATCTCCGGCGCGTAGGCACGCAGCGCCGCCTCGAATTCGGGCGTGCGGATCTTCTCCGGCTGCAGGACCGGCACACCCAGGCGGCGCGCAGCGGCCTTGACCGCCGGCTCGTGCAGCTGCTTCCCGCGCCCGGCGGGGCGATCGGGCTGGCTCACCACCGCGCACAGGTCCGTTGCGGCCGCCGTCACCTCGAGGCAAGGGACGGCGAAGTCGGGAGATCCGAAGAAGACGGCGCGCGGCCCGTCGGGCATGCGACCGTTTACTCCGGACGGCGCGCCGATGCCAGCGGCAGATGCGCCTGATAGCGACGGCGCAGGCGCGGGTCGCCGAGCACGCGCGCCCCCTCATCGAGCACGGCGCGGATCGCGCGCAACGGCGCTTCGAGCTCGGCCGCCACCTCGGGGTCGAGCCCGGCTGCCGAGAGCTCGCGGCTCAAAGCCTGGTGCGCGCGCCGCACCTCGTGCGCCGACGCCTCGCGCGGCAGTCCGAGCACCTCGAAGTAGTCGCCCTCCTCGACCAGCGCGTAGCGCGACAACACGCGCGCCCGATCGATGGCCTGGTCGCGATCCTTGTCGCGTCCAGGTGTGTCGCCCGGGGGCTCCGCCGGCGCGGCGGCCGCCCGCGCCGTGCCGTTCCCCGGCACCGCCACCTTGGGCAGCGTCGTCTCTGCCTCGACCGCGCGCGTGACCGCGGCCAGCCGCAGCGCCACCAGCGCCCAGGCGACGCCGCACACGATCTCGTCCGCGACGTTGGCCGCGGCGCGGATCTCGTCGAGCGTGCGGACACCGTCGAACCGGCGCACCACCAGGCGCTCCTCGTCGGACAGCGCCATGTCGTCCAGCACCGCCGACGCCGTCGCGCCGCCCGCCAGCAGCTGGATCACCTGCGTGCCGCCGCCCAGGCGGCGCAGGAGGCGCGGCGCCGTGTACTTGCGGCGAATGCCCTCCATGATGAGCGCGGGCGCCGGCTCGTCGAGCCAGATCGGCTCGTCCTTGTCGAGGCGCTCGGGGCCGAGCGTCCACTCGCCGTCCTCTGCCGGCACGTCGCCACCCTCGGGCCAGGCGAAGACCGAGTAGGTGATCTCCTCGTAGTGCCGTCGCACCAGCGGCGCGAGCTCGCTCTCCTTGAGCGCGCCGATCTCGACCAGCACGCCGCCGATGCGCCGCCCGGTCGTCTCCAGAATCTGCGCTCCCTTCGCGCGCTGCTCGCGCGTGAGCCGCCCCTGGCGCGCCAGCATCTCGCCCATGCGATCGTCGGGCAGGTTCGAGCTGGCGTAGACCGGCGCGCCGCGCTCGAAGCAAATCGTCTTCTTCGTGAGCCCGCGGCGGAACGTGAGGCGACCGTTCAGCGCCTCGAAGTGAATCCGCCCGAGCAGGATCGCGATGTCGGGCGATCCGATCGGCCCGCTGTCATAGGGCGCGGGCGTGCCCGTGGGCTCGGGGCTCGGGGCCAGCGCGACGACCGCCACCGGCGGTGGCGCGTCCTGCGCCATCATCATGCGCACGACGACGTCGCTCGCGACCTCGCGCGTCTTCTGGCTGCCCTCGTCGCGCAGCTCGGCCATCCCGGGGTTGGGCAGCGACGCCGCCTCGTTGACCAGGCCGCGCGCGACGCTGAACATCTCGGCATCCAGCGAGGCGTCGATGCTGTCGGCCAGGTCGCGCAGCACGTCCTGCGGCCGGGGCGGCGCGCCGATCGTGCCCGATCGCGGCGCGGACGAGTGCTCGCGCGCGGCGTGCGACACGCGCGCCGCGGCGGCGTCGGACGCGGGTTGCGCGACCAGTGGTTTGAGCAGCCCCAGCGCCGGCAGGTTCTTGGGCCCGGAGCCCGGCCCCGGTGTTCCGCCCGCGAGCGAATCGATCGCCGGCGACGACGGCGGCCGCGAGATGGGCCCACTCTTGTCGTGCGACGGGACGACCCGCGCGCGCGCCTGCTCGATCAGGTCGGCGGGCGCGATCGGCCGGACGAAGAAGCCGTCGGCCAGCGGGCGCAGGCGTGCCTCGTCGGCGGCGTCGCCCACGAAGAAGATGGGAACGCGGCCGCGCGGCGTGGAGCGCACCTTGGCCAGAGCGACGTTGGGGTCGGCGTTGACGATCTGCGGCGCCATCACGATCAGGTCGGGACGCGTCGCCGAGATCCAGCCCGACAAGCTCTCCCCGGGCTCGATCGCGACCGTCTCGAAGCCGGCCGACACCGCCGCGCGGCGGATGCGATCCGCTTCGTAGGGACCCGCGATAATCAACAGCTTCATGACCGGCAGCCGGCGCCGTCGCTACGTCGCCGCCACCCCCACTTTAGACCAAATTCCCGCACGGTGGTGATTCGAGGCCGCTCTCGGTCTAACATCCACCGACTCGAACCCATGGCAGTCAGTCAACTCATGGCAGGGAGCGGCGATCGCCGGCCCTTCGGCTTGCAGCAGCTCGCGGAGCTGTTCCGGACCGCCACGCTGCCGCGCGCGCAGTGGACCCACGAGGCCCACCTGCGCATCGGCGCCTGGCACGTGCATCACTTCGGCGCGGACGAGGCGCTGGTCCGGCTGCGCCACGGCATCCGCCACCTCAACGTCGCGCACGGCACGGCCAACACGCCGACCGGCGGGTACCACGAGACGATCACCGCGGCGTACGTCACGTTGATCGCGGCGTTTCTCGCGGCGGCCGCCCCCGGGCTGTCGCTCGAGCGCAAGACCGACGAGATGCTGGCGGACCCCTTCGCCGATCGCACGCTCTTGCTTCGCTTCTGGACACCGGAGACGCTGATGTCGCCGGCGGCGCGGGCGACGTGGGTGCCGCCGGATCGCGCGCCGCTGGCGCTGCCGCTCGCGGTCAGCGGCGGGCGAACCGCGCCGTGAAGTGGCGCAGCGCCGGCGGCTGCTCGACGATGGTCACGCCACGCAGCTCGTCCTTGCGTGCGGCGACGCCGGCGAGCACCTCGATCACGTAATCGATGTGGCTCTGCGTGTAGACGCGCCGCGGGAGCGCCAGGCGCACGAGCTCCATGGCGGCCGGCACCTCGCGCCCGGTGCCGGTGTCGACGCGCCCGAGCATCACCGAGCCGATCTCGCAGCTGCGGATGCCGCCCGCCAGGTAGATCTCGCACGCCAGCGCCTGGCCCGGATACTCCGCGGGCGGGATGTGGCCCAGCAGCGCGCCCGCATCGATGTAGATCGCGTGTCCGCCCGGCGGCTCGACGATCGGCACACCCGCGGCGCGTAGCCCGTCACCGAGGTACGCCGTCGAGCGCAGCCGGTACGTCAAGTAGCTCTCATCGAGCGCTTCGAAGAGCCCGCGCGCGATGGCCTCGAGGTCGCGCCCCGCGAGGCCGCCATACGTCGGGAATCCTTCCGTCAGGATGGATAGATTTCGCATGCGCTGCGCCAGGGCGTCGTCGTTCGTGCCGATGAAGCCGCCGGTGTTGGACAGGCCGTCCTTCTTCGCGCTCATCGTGCAACCGTCGGCCAGGCGCAACATCTCGCGCGCGATCTCGATCGGGGGCCGATCGCTCTGCCCCGGCTCGCGCAGCTTGATGAAGAACGCGTTCTCCGCGAAGCGGCAGGCGTCGAGATAGAACGGAACGCCATGCCGGCGGCAGAGCGCGGCGATGCCGCGAACGTTCTCCAGCGAGGCGGGTTGGCCGCCGCCCGAATTGTTGGTCAGGGTCAACATCACCAGCGGGACGCCGTCCGCGCCGCGCGCGCCCAGCAGCTCCTCGAGCCGCGCCAGGTCCAGGTTGCCCTTGAACGGATGGGGCGAGGCCGGCTGCCGCCCCTCGGCAATCACCAGGTCCAGCGCCTCGACGCCGTGCGCTTCGATATTGGCGCGCGTGGTGTCGAAGTGATTGTTGCTGGGGACGACCTGTCCCGGACGCAGGATGCAGCCAAAGAGGATGCGCTCGGCGGCCCGCCCCTGGTGGGTCGGGATGACGTGCCGGTAGCCGAAGATGTCCTTCACCGCCGCTTCGAAGCGAAAGAAGCTGGGGCTGCCGGCGTACGACTCGTCGCCGCGCATGACGCCGGCCCACTGCTCCGCGCTCATGGCCGCCGTGCCGCTGTCGGTCAACAGATCGATCATGACGTCGTCGGAGCGCAGGCCGAACAGGTTGAGCCCTGCGGCGCGCAGCAGATCTTCGCGTTCCGCGCGCGTCGTCATGCGGATCGGCTCGACGACCTTGACCCTGTGGGGTTCGATGATGGTGCGGTAGTGGGGCTCGGTCACGGAGGCCTCCTGCGTACGATCTACCAGCTCGACCGTGCCGATCGCCAGCTCCGGTGATGGCCACGGCCAACGCATTCGCGGTCTCACCGCGGCGCTGTCGGCCGGCACCTGATGGCGCTGCCCAACGTCATTGCGTGCTCGGTCGCGCTCGTGCGCGTTCGGGTGAAGTCTGCGTCGTCGATGATGGCCGCGCCCAACGTTGCTGCGTTCATCAATCATCGAAATCGCCAGGTTGCAGCCGACCTCCAACTCGATTCGTTGGTCATTGACGGGTGCCGCGCGACTCGTTTGAGCGATTCTTTTGCCCCCGTTGATGGCTCACGCCAACAGGAGGGCAGGCGACATTGTTTGGTCCCACCAACATCGACTTCGCGCGCACGCCTGACCGCATCAGTGTGACGGCCGCGACACTTGCGCACATCGACCTTCTCCCACGTGGATGCAGATGTCGGCACGGTTAGTGCTGAGGCGTACGTCGGCGCCGATCGCACGATCGTATCGCCGCCGAAGGGAGAGTTGCTTGATGAACGTTGCCGGCTCCAAACGAGGTCTCTGCAATTGTGTGGTCATTGCGGGCGTCCTTCTGATGCTTCCACAAGCCGCCATTGCGAAGAAGGACAAGCGCGACAAGCGGGTCGGGACAGCCGACTCCGTCGCCGCTTGCGTCGACAACTACAAGAGCGGCCTCGACAACGAACAATCCGGGCACCTCAAGCAGGCGCGCGAGCTGTTCATCCGCTGCGCCAAGGCGTCGTGCGGTAGCCCGCTCCGCGACGAGTGCACCACGCGATTCACCCAGCTCAGCACCGACATCCCGTCGGTGGTCCCGGTCGTCACCGATGACGCCGGCAGCCCGCAGACCGACGTCGAGGTGCGGGTCGACGGCGAACGGCTGACTTCGTCTCTGGACGGCCACTCGTTCCTGCTCGACCCCGGCGTGCGCGAGTTCTCCTTCAGCAAGGACGGGCGCGTCTTTGCGACTCAGCGCCTGATGCTCATCCAGGGGCAGCGCAATCGCCTGGTCTCGGCCTCGTTGCAACCGGTCGCCGATGGCACCAAGCGCCCGGCCAAGGTCAAGAAGGCGGCGTCGATCGCCGTCGCGTCGGCGACGGAGGCGGCTCCTCCTGCCCAGCCCCTCGCGCCGACGGAGCCGGTGGCGCCCACCGTCGTCCCGCACCAGGCTGTCGACCTCGAACCCCATCCGAAGACCGAACAGAAGGCCGACGAGCCCCAGCTCAACCTGCAAGCAGAGGAAGAGCATGAATCGTCGGGCGTCCCGAAGCTGACTTACGTGCTCGGTGCGACCGGCGTCGCCGCTCTCGGCGCGAGCGCGGCGCTGATCTACTGGGGCCGCAAGGACAACGACAAGCTCGGCGGATGCTCGACGGCCACCACCAACTGCCCGAAGGCGACCGTCGATCACATCCACAACCTGTATCTCGGCGCCAACATCGCGATCGGCGTCGGGCTGGCTTCGCTGGCCGGCGCTTACTGGGCGTACGCGCACAACAGCGGCAAGGAGTCCGCCTCTCACGAGGCCTATCAATTGGACGTGCAACCCACCAAGTCGGGGGCGGTCGCCAGCATCGGCGGCTCCTTCTGATGAACGCCCCGCAACCGAGGTCATCAATGACGCGTGTGATCACCTTCTTTCTCCCGCTCTCCACCTTCGGGCTCGCCGCGCTCGCGGTTCTCGCTTCCTGCGAAAAGGTCGACGACGGCGCCGCCACGCGCGCGCAGGGCTGGGACGGTGCGCTCTCGACGGTCATCGAACCGGGACCGCGCGAGGTCTTCACCGACATCGACGAGACCGTGGCCGCCGATACGCCGTGCGACAAGACCGCGCTCGACGCGCACGCCGTTCTGAAGGCGAACTGCTCGGTCTGCCACGATATCGGCCTGGCCAGCTCCGGCGCTCCGCGCTTCGACTTCGTGATGGACGACGACCAGCTCAAGGTCAAGACCTGGGAACGCCAGGGGCAGACGCCACTCCGCTTCCTGATTCCCGGCGATCCCGACAACTCGGTGATCTACGAGCGCGCCGCGATGAAGCGCGACATGCCGCCGGTCCAGGCCGATCCGCAGCAGCCGTTCTACCCGCGCATCAGCTACCGCGATGCTTCGGTGCTGCGCGAGTGGATCCTCAACTGCTTCGAGGGCGGAACGGTCGCGACGCCCAGCACGACTCCGGCGGCGGGTGGGTGATGGGGCTTTCATCAACTGGCAACGTCACAGGAGCCTCGGCAATGAACGGACAATCTCCCCGAATCAGCTACCGGCGACGCGAGAGCCTTGCGTGCCTCGCGCTATCGTCGTTCGCCATCGCTCACCTGGCCTGCAACGACCCCACCCATCCGAAGTTCGACCCGATCGACGTCGAAGGAGAAGAGATCTGCGAGGCCAGCGCCGACTGGCTGCCCACCACGCCCCAGTTGCCGCAGTTCCTGCCGGTTCCGCACCCGGCGGGCGAGTGCCCGTTCTACCGCAGCGGCTGGCAGAACTTCCTGGTGGCGATGCAGCCGACGGGCGCCGACGGGCACCCCGCGATGCTCGACTTCCCGACCATCGATACAGTCTTCGCGCACACCAAGATGCACCCGCTGACGCGCTCGTACCTCGGCGACATCAAGCAAGCCGGCGCGCGGCAGATCCTGGTCGACCAGAACGGCAACACGCTCTACTACGGCATCGCGATGAACGATGCGTTCAAAGACTTCATCCTGCAGAACCATTTGGAGACGCCGGACAAGCTCCGCACCTACCCGACCGACCATCCGAACCTGGTCTTTCCGCCGGGCGTCGTCGAGTTCAAGTCGGCGTGGCAGATCGTCGAAGGCGACGCCGCCGCCATCGCCGCGCAGACCGAGAACTTCATCAGCATGCAGACCACCGTCCCGACGCTGACCCAGGACCCGAGCACGGGCGCGATCGGAGAGGATCGCGACAAACCGATCCCGGTGACCGTCCGCCTGCTCGCCATCCACGTCGTCAGCACGCTGGTCGGGCACCCCGAATTCGTATGGGCCAGCTTCGAGCACAGCACCGCCATGGAGACAGGCGTGAGCGACGTCAAGGCCGCCGACGGCCAGCGGGATGTCGCGCCGATCGGCCCCGACGACAAGAACCCCGATCCGATCGACCTCAACCGCAGCGTGACCACGCCGGCCGATGCCACCAAGGACTACATCCTCTACAAGAAGGGCACGGCGACGAACGTGGCCAGCAAACCGTTCGACAGCGAGTCCCAGATGCACCTCACCGGACAGAAGTTTCTGAACTCCGACCTGACACCGCAGCAGACGTCGATCTACCGGATGTTCCCGGCCTCGAAGTCGAACACCACCCACCCCGACGATGCGATCACCTCGCTCAATCACAACGTCGAAGCGCTGTTCAACCAGGCCAAGGCCAACGGCACGCTCCACTCCAACGACAAGCGCGGCCACTACCGTTTGGTGGGCGCTCAATGGATGGACAAGCCGGCGTATTACGACATCGACATCCCCATCCAGAACGACCCGATGACCAGCCCCATGGTCATTGGAAAGCACGTCTCGCAGGAAGGCGAGCTGGTCGACGCGGTTCCCGCCGATGTCTTCGCTGCAAACGTGAAGGACGAGGGCTCCGACAGCCCCTACTCGATCCTCGCCGGCGAGGACCGGATGTCGAGCACGGCGATGGAGTCGTTCACGCAGCCGCCGGGCGCGTTCAACAACT
>Ga0265338_10002910_pt1 | contig 24891 bp, 26 predicted proteins | sample 42126metaG_FD_193579 | JGI IMG/M metagenome (GOLD analysis project Ga0265338, IMG submission 193579) | Rhizosphere microbial communities from Carex aquatilis grown in University of Washington, Seatle, WA, United States - 4-21-26 metaG | ecosystem: Host-associated > Plants > Roots > Rhizosphere... | reverse complement strand
GGAGCGCAATGCGTGCGTGAGCAGTTGCTATCCAAGGACGAGTTCTTGCTTGTGGCGCGGGCGGGGGCTGTATCCACGCCAAATGAAACTTGGGGTGAAGTCGCACGCGGCGCCGGGTTGAATGTCGCCCTGGTCTCGTCGCCGAGTTCAGAAGCGATTGCGCAGCTTGGTTGGACAAAATTGCAAGATGGACAGACCGTCTCGCCTGAACAGCTTGAAGCGAACTACATTCGGCGCACCGACGCGGAGATTCGTACGAAACCCAGCGCCTAGCTCCTAGCCTATGGGTTTGAACAATTTCGGAACATGGACTTGGTGAATATTCGCGCCGCTGCTTCCGCCGACATTCCCAGAATGCTTCATCTGGAGCGGCGGTGTTCCAGTGCTGCCCACTGGGCGGAACAGCAATATCAACAGCTGTTCCAGGCGGAGGATGGGCGTCCCAGAAGGCTTGTCCTGGTGGCTGGTGCATGGTTGCCTCCTCAGTCTTCGGAACCCGGAGCCGAGCCGGACTCAAGAGTTCTCGGTTTTCTGATTGCGCGGCATATTGTCCCCGAATGGGAGTTGGAAAATGTTGTTGTCGCTCCTACCGCGCGCCGGAAGGGCCTGGGGAGGCAGCTTGTGAATCTGCTTCTCGATCGAGCCAGGGAAACAAACAGCGATTCAGTGTTTCTTGAAGTGCGCGAATCAAACGTCGCGGCTCGAACTCTCTATGAAAACGTGGGATTCGAGCTGTCGGGACGGCGCAAGGCCTACTACACAGATCCCATGGAAGACGCACTTCTTTACCGCTGGCAGCTGCCATAGGGGCAATCTCACAATGAGATTGTGCACCACTTTTGGGCATTGAACCAGTTTTTGGGCTGTGCTACCGTGAGCTCATATCCCGGTTTGGAGGTCTGCTGGATGCTGACTTCGAAAGACCAACTCCTGACCAACCATGAGGAATTCCGCAGGTTGGCCCAGGAGCACTCGCAGTACTCGAAGCGTCTCGATTTACTCACCCAAAAACGTTACCTCAGCGAAGACGAGAAACTGGAAGAGGTCCGTCTGAAGAAGCTGAAACTGCGCCTGAAGGACCAAATGGAGTCCATTGAGCGCGAGTATCGGCAGCAGTACGGCGTCAACGTAGCGTAATTTCTGGCCAACCTCCAAACGGCTTAGCCGCTGAGGGAGGAATGCATCTTCAGAAGGGCGCGATGAAGCGCCTTTTTTTATTTATACTTACAAAGCTTTGGCAGCGGCTTGGGAACATGCGCGGTGCGCACGGGCCGCTCGCGACTATAATCGGAACACTCCCCATGGTTCGCGATGGATACTTATATGCACTCCCTCTGATCGCTGCCGCCGCTCTACTCGGCTGGCTGACCAATCCCGCATGGTCGATTATTCCGTTATTGCTGGCCTTTTTTTTCCTCTGGTTTTTTCGTGATCCCGAGAGAGCGATCCCGCAGGAGGCGGGCGCGGTGGTCTCTCCTGGTGACGGCAAGGTCACGGATGTTTCGACGGTCATGGTGGGAAACCAGAAGCAGACGCGGCTCAGCATTTTTCTGAGCGTCTTTAACGTGCACGTGAACCGCTCGCCGATCGCCGGTGTGGTTCGCGATGTGCGCTACCAGCGGGGCCAGTATCTGAACGCGATGAATAAAGCGTCCGCCGAGTTGAATGAGCAGAATATTGTGACGGTGGAGGGCGATGGCCAGAAAGTTGTGTTCAAGCAGATCGCGGGCCTGCTGGCGCGACGGATCGTGTTTTATCCCAAGGCCGGTGACCGATTGGAGCGGGGCCAGCGCGTAGGGTTGATCAAGTTCGGATCACGTGTGGATGTTGTGCTCGATGCTTCGGCACGCGTGAACGTAAAGATCGGCGATCGTGTCAAAGGCGGGGCCAGCGTGCTGGCATATCTGCAACCGCAGGGCGTGCTCACGGCCGTGGGAAGCTCTTCTGCCGTCGAAAGGGCCGACCGATGAATCAATCCGAGCCAGCTCCCAGACCGCGGCGCCGGCTTAGCAAGGGGATGTACATTCTCCCGTCGTTGTTTACAACCGCGAACATGGCGCTTGGCTATTACGCCATTTTGCAGGTCATGCATGCCACGGCCAACGAGTATTGGCACTTGGACAATGCAGCCAAGGCGATTGGATTTGCAGTGCTGTTCGATGGTCTCGACGGGCGCATCGCCCGCATGACCGGCACCAGCAGCGAGTTCGGCAAAGAACTGGATTCGCTGGCGGATGCAATTACTTTCGGAGTGGCTCCGGCCATGCTGGCGTGGAGTTGGGGATTCAACCTGATGCCGCCGGTGTTGCTGACGGAGTGGCACATCAAGTTGACGCAGTTGGGGGCAATCGCCAGTTTTTTGTTTTTGATGGCCGGAGCTAGCCGCTTGGCGCGGTTCAACATCACGAGCAATCCGCAGCCTTCGAATCCGGGACGTCCGGGGAAGAAATATTTTGTGGGCATGCCCATTCCGGCGGGCGCCGGCGTGATCGCCGCTGTGGTGCATTTCGAGGGGGGAGATCCCTTGGTCTCCTGGTATACGGCGCTGACCTGGCTCGCGATGGTGACCACGGTGGGCTACCTGATGGTGAGCACATGGCGCTTTTACAGTTTCAAGGACATTGATTTTCGGTCGCGCCATCCTTTTCGCCTGATCGTTGTATTGGCGGCTATGTTCGCCTTGATCTTCTTGTTTTCACGGAAGGCTCTGTTCGCCATCGCGCTGCTGTATATGATCTCCGGCATATTCTGGCGCCTGCAGTGGATGTTCCGCAGGCGGCCCGGCCCGCCACCGCCGCCTTATAAGGAGGCTTCGCCGGCGTCATGAGCGAGTCCATTAAATCAACGCCGGTTGCGCCGCGTGTAAATCTTTACCGGGCTGCGATCGTTGGGGCCGCCTCACTCCAGGGCAAAGAGGTTGCAGAGATGCTCAACGAGCGAAATTTTCCGGCGGTCGATGTGCGCCTGCTCGATGACGACCAGACCATGGGACAGCTGGAGGCGATGGGGGACGAGATTAGTTTCATACAGAGCGTGCGCGCCGAACAGTTTGAACATGTGGACTTCACGTTCTTTGCTTCGGATGAGGAGTCGACGCGCGCCAGCTGGAAACGTGCTCGAGATGCGGGTAGCGCCATCATTGATCTCTCGGCAGTCCTGGAAAATGAACCTGGGGCCAATGTGCGGTCGCTATGGGTCGAGCGAGAGCGGGGACAGGTTGCGCGTCCGGAACTGCAACCGGGGCCGTGCGTAACGGCGCATCCCGTGGCGGTGACGCTTGCATTGTTGCTGCTGCGGGCCCGAAAGGCGGGCGCGATCCGGCGTGCGGTGGCAACGATCTTCGAGCCTGCCTCGGAGCACGGGCAGCGCGGCATGGATGAGTTGCACCAGCAGACGGTGAACCTGCTCTCATTTCAGCCGCTGCCGAAAGATGTTTTCGACGCCCAAGTGGCCTTCAATATGGTGGCGCGGTACGGGCAGAAGGCGCAGCCAGCGCTGGATTCGGTGGAAGGTCGCGTGCTTCGCCATTACCGGAAGATTGCGGGAAGCGACGCGCCGCAGCCTTCGCTGATCGTGCTGCAGGCTCCGGTGTTTCACGGCCACTCGATGGCTGTTTTTCTGGAGATGGATGGCGTGGTGGATGTGCCGGGCCTGTCGCTGGCGCTGGCCGGGGATCATGTGACGACGCCGGGGCAGGAAGAGGATGCGCCCAGCAGCGTCACTTCGGCGGGGCAGGGGGACATTCTGTTGTCGGTAAAGAGCGATCCCGCTCAACTTAATGGGGTGTGGCTGTGGGCTGCGGCGGATAATCTGCGCGTCTCGGCGTTGACTGCGGTGGAGTGCGCGGAAAGCATGGCCGCCACTCGCCCGACGGGGAAGATTCAATGAGGTGGCCGGTGCTGTGCCTGCTGGCGTCACTGCTGTTGTTGACTCTGGGATGCGGCTATCACACCGCTGGACACGCGGTGCAGCTTCCGGAGGGCGTGAAGAGCATTGCCATCCCGGGCTTCAAGAACGAGACGACCACCTATCGCATCGAGCAAATGCTGACCGCATCGGTGGTGCGCGAGTTTACTACGCGCACTCACTATCGCATGCTCAATAATGCCAGCGAAGAGGCCGACGCCACTCTGCGAGGGACCGTGCTTTCGACATCGGCCACTCCGCTCGCGTATGACACGGCTACGGGACGCGCGGCCAGCGTGCTGGTGGTGGTGAGCATCAAGGTTGCGCTTTCTGATCGGAATGGCAAAATACTCTACGAAAATCCTGCGTACGTGTTTCGCGAGCAATACGAAGTCTCACAAGATCTGACCAGTTTCTTCGAGGAGGACTCGCCTGCGTTCCGGCGCCTGTCGCAGGATTTCGCACGAACCCTGGTCTCTAACATTCTGGAAGGGTTCTGATGCTAGAGTGCAGGAAGTCGGACGACCAACGACGCAGCTAGAAAGGCCGTCGTTTCTTCGGAGAATGTCTGAATGAAAGCCTTTGCCCAAGCCGAGCGTTTTGTTAGCGAGTTGGAGTCGCGGAAACTCCGCGCGGCATACGTCTTCGTGGGGGACGAGGCTTTTTTTCGCAAGCGCTTTCGCGATGCGATTCTTGAGCACATGGTTCCCACGGATCTGCGGGATTTTAGTTTTTTCGAGTTTGATCTCGCCGAAACCGACGTGGCTGAGATTCTCGACCGCGCTCGCACTCCTTCGCTGATGGCGCCGTTTCAGGTTTTCTTCGTGCGCGGCGTGAAGAATCTCTTTGGCCGCGCCGCCAGTTCGAATGAAGAGAAGCTGGCAGCGATCGAAGATTACTGCAAGAATCCGAATCCCGACGCGCTTGTCGTGTTTGTCGCCGATCACATCAGTATTCCCGCGGACGTTCGCCGCATGGAAATGCAGGACAAAGATCGCTACCAGCGAATTCGCGACGCCATGGGCCAGTACTGCGGGATCGTTGAACTGGCACGGGTGGAGGAGGGCGAGGCTGTCCGCTGGATTACGGATTACTGTGGCGGCCGCCGCGGAGTGAAGATCGAAGCCGACGGCGCCCGGGAACTGGTGGACGCACTGGGCGGCGACATGATGATGATCTCCAATGAACTGGAGAAGTTGATTCTGTACGTTGGCGAGAAGAAGCGAATTACGTTGGGCGATGTCGAGACCATGGTGCTGGCGGCGAAGCAGCGCTCGCTGTACGAGTTGACGGATGCCATCTCAAGCAAAGAGCGCGTGCGGGCGCTGGAAGTGCTGGACGCGATTTTGGCCTCGGGCGAAGGCGAAGAGGCTGCCATTGGCCACATTTACATGCTGGCTAAAACTTTTCGGCAAATGCTGGTGATTCTGGAGCGCAACGTCCGCGACCAGCGCATGCTGTGGGCCGCGCTGTGGCAGGGATTCCGCGTGCCCCCGTTTGCGGCCGATGACATTATCAAACAGGCGCGCCGATATAAATCCCGCCGCGAACTGACTCGCGCGATTCGCCTGGTGGCGAAGGCGGACTTGGCTCTGCGTTCGAATCCGGTGAGCAAGCGAATGGTGCTGGAGCGCCTGGTGATGGACCTGACCACCGAGCCTAAGGTGGAAGCGCCAGGATGGATGCAGGATCAGCTGCCGGTGTGAGGCGGAGCCTCCCAGCTCCTGGCTGGTTGCATCATGGTTGATGTTCCTTCCTATCTCGCCCGCATTGGCTACTCTGGGCCTACTGCGCCGACCAGCGGAACCCTGCGTGGCATCCATCGTGCACACATGTTCACCGTTCCTTTCGAGAATCTGGACATTGCTCTCCGTCGCAAGATCGCTCTTGACGAAGATGCTCTGCTCGATAAGATCGTCGGCCACCATCGTGGGGGATTTTGCTACGAACTCAATGGCTGTTTTGCCGCCCTTTTACGGGCTCTCGGATTCCGAGTCACTCTGCTTTCGGCGCGGGTCGCGAGAGAGGCAGGTGGCGAGGGTCCGGAGTTCGATCATCTTGCTCTGCGCGTCGATCTTGAAGGGCCGTGGCTCGCGGATGTCGGATTTGGCGAGTCTTTTCTCGAGCCGCTTCGAATGGAGGCCGGGAGCGAACAGGTGGATCCTGCCGGAAAGTTTCGTCTGATGCGACTCGGAGAGCGCCTCGAATTGGAGAAGAATGAGCCTGAGGGCCGGTGGAAGCGGCAGTACTCCTTTGCTCTCCACCCTCGCCGCATGGAGGAGTTCGCCGGCATGTGCCACTATCATCAAACCTCGCCCGAATCGCACTTTACGCAGAATCGCATCTGTTCACGAGCGACGGCGGACGGGCGAATTACTCTGTCAGGGATGAAATTGATTGTGACTCGAAATGGTCGCCGCGCGGAAAGGCTGGTAGCGTCCGAGCAAGAGTGGAGCGATATCTTGCGGGCAGATTTCGGGGTGACCGGGCTTCCGCAGTCACACCCAGAGGTTGCTCAGGGAACGAGCGACAGATGAGATGGGACTACCGGATCGGAGGGCCGTGGCTGGTCTTTGCTGCCTATTGGGCAATCGGTGCGCTGAAGACCCGGGCCACCGTGAGGCAGGAATCGTTTGGGTCGCGGTATGGTGTTCTCCTGCTGGAGATTCTCGGCTATGCATTTCTCTTCAGCGAGAGGTTTGGGTTTGGCGTGCTCGGCCGTCATCTTTTTCGGCGCACCGTCGCGATCCCGATTGTCGGAGTGGTGTTCACCTGCATGGGGATTGGGATCGCGATATGGGCCCGCTACAACCTTGGACAGTACTGGAGCGCGCGCATCACACTGAAAAAAGATCATCAACTCATACGCACTGGGCCTTACTGCTACCTCCGGCATCCGATATACACCGGGCTGGATGTTGCGGTGATCGGTTCGGCGCTGGCAATCGACCGATGGAGATGTGTGTTGGGAGTTTGCCTGATCATCGCGGGTTACGTGATCAAGGCTAAGAGAGAGGAAGCTCTGCTCGCGACGCAGTTCGGAGATGCCTTTGACGACCATCGCAAGCATACGGGCTTCCTGCTTCCGCGGCTGTGGTGACCGCACTGGTGACCAAGCTGTGGTGACCAAGGTAGGGCTGAAACATAAACGGCAGACCCATAGGGTCTGCCGTTTCGAGTTCAATCCTGAGCGGACAGCTCCTACTTAATCGCGTTGACGCGAACGCCCAGCCGAGACTTGTACCGCGACGCGGTGTTTTCGTGCAGCGTGCCCTTCTGGATGGCCTTATCGAGGGCGGAGACGGTCTTGCGGTAGGCTTGCTCGGCGGCAGCCTTGTCGCCTTTTGCGATGGTCTCGCGCAGGTCGCGCAACTGGGTGCGAAGCGTGGAGGTGTTGGCGCGGTTGCGCGCTGTGCGGCGTTCGGTCTGGCGGGCGCGCTTGAGCGCCGAAAGATGATTAGCCATAGCTGGTTTCGTTACCTTCGTGTGTGCAGAGAGATATTCGGGTGGGTCCGAATTACTTATTATAGGGGAGCCAGTCTCGACCGGTCAAACGCGCGCGGCTTAACGCGCCGGTGGTTTAGTTTGGACGGTACAGGCCGGTTGAGAGGGAGATCCTTCGCTTCACCTGAAAAGCGGTACGCGGAGGATGACAGCGCTCCGAAAAGAACCAAACTGCTCCACCGGCTCCACGGCAGGAGCAGTGCGAATGAGAATCGGAATATGAGCGACGGACTCGATCGTCTGAAAGTTCTGATCAACTCCTCGACGCCAATCGTCGTGATGGAGACATCGGAGGAGGTACACGCCGTGAGCATGGTGCGACGTGCCTGCACCGACCTGAACATGGCGACCTTTGAGTGGAGCATCGCCGACGGATTGCTGCGCAGTGGGTCGAACACTCCAGGGGAGGTGCAGAAGTCGCCTGTACAAGCGCACGTGGACTATACGACCATGCGGGCTCCGACCGCGCATACACAGATGCGAACGGTCCTCACTCCGAGTGGCACCGAAGCGGAACGGCTGGCCCGGGCGGTGATGTCATCGGTGGGCCCCGACGGCGCTGCAGCGGCTACCGGTAGCGCCATCTACAACACGCGCGAGCCGGTGCAAGCACTGGCCAACATGGAAGCGATGACGGTTGAGGCCGTCTTCATCCTGAAGGATTTTCACCGTCACATGGACGATCCCGTCGTGGTGCGGCGATTGCGCGACGTGGGGCAGAAATTCGCGACCAATCGGCGGACCGTGGTGATTACCGCACCCGAGATAGCAGTGCCGGCGGAGTTGAGCAAGCTGGTGGAGTATTTTGATCTCCCGCTGCCGGATCGCGACCGGCTGCACGAAATCATCCACGAAACCTACACCCGGCTGTCAAAGACCTACACGCTGAAGCTGCAGTTGGATGCCGCTGGTGTGGACGCGATGTCGGCCAACCTGCGCGGCCTGACTGAGGAAGAAGCTGAGCGCGCGATTTCGCAGGCGCTGGTAACCCGGTATGGGTTGTGTCCGGAGACCGTCACAGATGTTCTCGACGCCAAGAAGCAACTGCTGCGGCACTCGGGGATGCTCGAGTTCGTGGAGGCCTCCGATAGCATGGCGGGCGTGGGTGGATTGGAGAATCTGAAACATTGGCTGGGACAGCGGCGCGGAGCCTGGGAAGATTCGGCGCGCGAATTCGGTCTTGAGCCACCGCGAGGGATGATCATTCTGGGCGTGCAGGGATGCGGCAAGTCGCTTTGCGCGCGTGCGGTTGCGGGGGAGTGGAAGCTGCCGCTAGTGAAGTTCGACACGTCGGCGGTCTACGACAAGTACATCGGCGAGACGGAAAAGCGCATTCGCAAAGTGTTTCAGGTCGCGGAGGGACTCGCGCCGTGCGTGCTCTGGATTGATGAACTGGAAAAGGTCTTCGCGGGCAGCGGGCCGGATTCGGCATCGGCCGATGCGGGAGTTTCGTCGCGATTGTTGGCATCGTTTCTGTCGTGGATGCAAGACCGCAAGGCGCCGGTATTCGTCGCCGCGACTTGCAACAATGTGACCGTGCTGCCGCCGGAATTGATCCGCAAGGGGCGCTTCGATGAATTGTTCTTTGTCGATCTGCCGAATGCGACCGAGCGCAAGCAGGTATTCGCGATTCAACTGACGAAGCGGAAACGGAATCCGGCAGAGTTTGATCTGGAGAAGGTTGCCGCCGCGGCCAATGGCTATTCTGGGGCGGAGATCGACGCCGCGGTGCAGGGCGCGCTCTACGCTGCTTATTCTGAAAAGAAGCCACTCACCACCCAGTCGCTACTCGATGCTCTGGGGCAGACCGTACCACTCTCAACCACCCGGGCTGAAGAGATCACGGCTCTTCGCGAATGGGCCAAGACCAGAGCGGTACCTGCGTCGGCGCGAGATGCAAATCCCGCTACATCGTGATGTTTCACCGCCATTGACTCCCCCTTCTCCTCGGGGGTAGGCTTTAAGCAATGGTAGTGACTTGCCCTCCGGGCATGCGCATTCCGGCCGGTTCCGTCTCCGAGCATAATCCTGTTCCGTCTGCGAGTTGGAGCAGGCAAACGTGTTTTTCAACGTCCAGAAGGCCGCCGAGTTGGCTCGGCCGGACAGCCGAGGCGGCTGTTCCTACATGGGTATTCATAGAAACTGAATGAAGAAAAGCATCGGGCTTAGTCCCAACATCGAGACGCTGTTCGGCACGCGGGACGAGAATGTGCGCCTGCTGGAAGACGGGCTCAACATCACCATTAATCTGCGCTCGAATGCGGTCGAACTGGAAGGCGCGCCGAAGGATGTGGCGCGCGCGGAACAAATCTTTGTTGACTACGAGGGCCTGCAGCGCTCCGGCTACACCTTCAACAACGGCGATCTCAACAGCATGCTGCGCGTGCTGACCTCCGATCCCAACACGACGCTGCGTGGGTTGGCCGATGCTGGCCGGCAGCGGTCGCTGGGACGCCGCATGGTCCAGCCCAAGAGCAGCAATCAACGGCGCTATCTCGAAACCATTGAGAAGAACGACATGGTGTTCGGAATTGGCCCGGCCGGGACCGGTAAAACCTATCTTGCCGTGGCGATGGCCATCTCCGCGCTGCTGGCCAAGCGCGTAAACCGCATCATCCTGGCGCGTCCGGCGGTGGAAGCGGGTGAGCGGCTGGGGTTCTTGCCGGGCACGTTGCAGGACAAAATAGATCCCTACTTGCGGCCTCTGTACGACGCGCTCTATGACATGCTCGATCCCGAAAAAGTGGATCGTTACCTCGAGAAAAATGTCATCGAGATCGCGCCCATCGCTTTCATGCGCGGGCGCACGCTGAACGATTCCTTCGTTATTCTCGATGAGGCACAGAATACGACCTCGGAGCAGATGAAGATGTTCGTGACCCGCCTCGGTTTCAACTCGAAGGCGGTGATTACCGGCGACGTTACGCAGATTGACCTGCCCAACGCCCGACGCAGCGGATTGCTTGAGGCAATTGATGTGCTGAAGAATGTCGAAGGGCTGGCGTTTGTGCACTTTGATGAAACCGATGTGGTGCGGCATCAGTTGGTACAGCGGATTGTTCGCGCTTACGACGAGCACAAGACGCGCGTCGCCGAGCAGCAGATGTTTCTCCTGGGCGAATCAAAGAACGCTGAGGCGAGCGCTACCGACAAGCAGTCTGCTGCTGACGTAAACGGTGAAACCGCGCCGCCCACAGAAGCCAAAGGATAGAACTTAGAACATGGAATAGGAGGGCTGCGACTCGGCCCTCCTATTTGCATTTTGCGCAGGATAACGGCATCGAGGCGACACAGAGGATCGCAGGGTAGGCGTTTGGTGACCTTGCATTGGTGAACAGGCATCGGTGAACAAGCATTGGTGAACAAGCATTGGTGATTTTGCAAAAGAAGGTCGCGGGACTGAGCGAGGAAGCGCTCGAGCGCTTCGTAACGCGGGCTCGGCGAGCCGCCGGACTGCGCGGCACGGTGAACGTGCTGGTGACTAGCAGCGCTGCTGTCCGCCTGCTGAACCGTCAGTTTCGCGGGCAAAACAAGGCGACAGATGTGCTATCGTTCCCGGCTCCTCCGGCCACCGCAGGACCTCGCAGAACGTCCCGGCAAGTGGGTGAGATCGCTATCTCGGCCGACATTGCCATACTAAATGCGAGGTGCCTGGGACATGCAGGCGCCCAGGAAATCAGGATTTTGGTGCTCCACGGGATCCTTCATCTGGCGGGCTTTGACCACGAGCGAGATAATGGACAGATGGCGCGCAAGGAAGCGAGATTGCGACGGGCTCTCAGGTTGCCGGCGGCCTTGATCGAGCGCGTTCAATCCGCACAGGTACGACCCGAGAAGAGAAGGTCCTTGAGGCAAGGGCAAGCCGACGCACACGGGACGCGAATACGGAGGACGGCATGACTCTTGGGGTCGCCGTCGCATTACTTCTGCTGCTCGGACTCTTGACTTTGGTCTCCTACGTAGATCGCGTGTATCAGGAAGCGGGCAAATTTCTATCTCGCGAATTCCAGGACAATATCGACGTCTTTGAGCAGAAGGTTGAGCCGGAGCTGCATGTCAGCCGCACGCGGGCCTCGCTTTCCATGGCCGTGCTCACGCAAATGACCATGGCCGCGATTGCGGTGCTCATAGGCTTTCTTGTTTTCGGCGAGCAGTCGTGGGGCATCTACGAGGTCCTGCAGGCGACAATCAGCCTGGTTCTGATCGTGATCGTGTTCAACCGCTTCCTGCCGTTCGTATTCTTTTCGCGCACCAAAGGCGAGTGGTTGGTTCGTTGGACGTTGACTTTAAGAATTCTCATGTACCTTGTGCGTCCGGTGACGCTCGCGCTCGGCTTCTTGCAGTCGGTGGCGGCGCTCACCAAGCAGAACACGAATGAGCAACCGGAGACCTCGGCCGAGGCGGTGGACGCATTGATTGAGGCGGGCCAGGAAGAGGGCATTATTCAGGAGGGCGACCGCGACCTGATCCAGTCGGTGGTCGAATTCAGTGGCAAGACCGTGCGTGAGGCCATGAAGCCGCGGCCCACGATGTTCGCCGTTCCCGTGGACACGACGGTCGAGCGCTTTATCGAGATGCTGCGCGCCAAGCACTATTCTCGCGTGCCGGTGTATGAAGGGAACATCCACAACATCAAGGGGATTGTCTATGCGCAGGACGTGCTGCAGGTGCGCGACAGCGAAGCGCACGTCCGTACGCTGGAGACCCTCATGCGGCGCGATGTGTATTTCGTTCCCGAGAGCAAGCTGGGAAGCGATCTGCTGCGCGAGATGCAGAAGCAGAACATCCGCATGGCGATTGTAGTCGATGAATACGGCGGGGTCGCAGGACTCGTCACGATCGAGGATCTGGTGGAAGAGATTGTGGGCGAGATTCGAGACGAGCACGACAAGCCGGAAATTGTGCGGGAAGGCGATCGCTCATTCATCGTTTCCGGCGGAATGGACGTAGACCGGCTCGATGAACTCTTCGGTACGAAGCCGGAAGGAAAAGAGTCCGCAACCATCGCGGGCCTGGTCAGTGAGCTTGCTGGGCGCATTCCGCGCAAGGGCGAGGCAGTCGAGGAAGACGGCTTGCGCTTTGAGGTTCTCGAGTCGACGGACCGCAAAGTGGAGCGAGTACGAGTAAGCGCAGTGCAGCCGCAGCAGTTGAAATTGATATAAACCAGCTTCCAGCTTCCAGCAAAATCCCTTCACCGCGAGGTTTCGTATTCTCCCTGTACAGGAAAGACCTCGATTCCTGTGTAAGATGAAGGAAGCTCTGTGCTTTAGCTAGGAGCTAGCAGCTAGAAGCTGATTACCCCATGCCATTTCGTTCCGGATTCGTCTGCATTCTCGGCCGCCCTAACGCGGGCAAGTCCACGTTGCTCAACTCGCTCGTGGGCGAGAAGCTGGCCATCATTTCTCCCAAGCCGCAGACTACGCGCAACCGTATTCAGGGCGTCGTCCACGTTCCGAAGCGCAAGGGAAAGAACGGCAAGAACAGTAAGGATGGCGGGCAGATCGTGCTCATCGACACTCCCGGCGTACACAAGCCGGACAGTTCGCTGGGCCGCAAGATGATGGTGGAGGTGCGCGAGGCGCTGGAAGGTTGCGACCTGGTGTTGGTGATTATGGATGTCACCCGCAAGTTCGATCCGCGTGACCAGTTTGCGCTCGATCTGCTGAAGCGGCCCGGAACGAAGACCAAAGCGTTTCTGATCCTTAATAAGGTGGACCTGATCCGCGAGAAGTCAAAGCTTCTGCCTCTGATCGAGGAATACCGCAAGCTGTATGACTTCGCCGAAGTGATCCCGATCTCGGCACTCAAGCGCAATGGACTCGAGATGCTCCTGGAGCGCGTAATTTCCGCTCTACCCGCCGGTCCGGCATACTTTCCTGAAGATCAGATCACCGATCAGCCCGCGCGCTTCATGGCCGCCGAGATCATTCGCGAGCAGGTGCTGGTGAATACTCAGGAAGAGATTCCTTATGCGACTACTGTGATCGTAGATAGCTATGAGGAGGGTGCCCGGCTTACGCGGATCGCAGCAACCATCTACTGCGAGCGGGAAGGACAGAAGGGAATACTGGTCGGGAAGGGCGGGCAGATGCTGAAGAAGATCGGCACCGGCGCCCGGTTGCAGATCGAGCGCATGCTGGGCATGAAAGTCTTCCTGGAACTCTATGTCAAGGCAGAACCGGGCTGGCGGGATTCTCGGCGCTTCGTGGAAGAGCTCGACTGGCGCAGGCAGCTGGAGCATCGGATGCAGGAACAGGGCGCGTTGACCACAGCGATTACGAACGCCGGCCCCGACCATACAGAAGATTGAGGTTGTGTTATGAGCAGCGACCGCCTCGAACAGGGCGGCCATTGCCGGATTTGGCGCTTGAGGCTAGAATCTCAACAGACCGTGCTCAAGGGCGGACAGGACAAACGAACCCACCATGGAATCTGGGCCTTCTTCCGCGGAAAACCTCCCGGAGTACGATTTCGATCCTGAAAAACTGAGCCTGCGAGTGCGAGTCACACTCGCGGCCGACCGCAAGGCCGTGGATCCAGTCGTTGAGCATGTGATGGAGGCAGTCCGTCAGATGAAGTGCGCTGACGGCAAGGAAGACGCCATCGAACTGTCCCTGCAGGAGGCTCTGGCCAATGCGGTGGTTCACGGCGCCAAGGAAGATCCCAGCAAGGTTGTCGAGTGCGTGGTGGCTTGCGATGAACAGCGGGGCATTCTGATCATCGTGCGTGATCCCGGACCGGGCTTTGATTTCCAGGCCATTCCGAGTTGCACGCTGGGTGAGAATTTGTATTCGAATCACGGCCGCGGAATTTTTCTGATTAACCAGTTGATGGATGAGGTGAAGTTCCACAAGAACGGCACCGAGATCCACATGGTAAAGAAGCGGTAATGCAGTAATGGCGAAAAGGTAAGTCAGGCGGTAGGTTTCTCCGGGACGCGCCGGGTACGCTGCGCGCCACATCCGTAAGGCGGAGGACGCTCCTCAAATGCGAAAACAAAAAGGTTTCTCGTTGATCGAGTTGCTGATCGTGGTAGCCATCATTCTGATCATCGCTGCCATCGCGATCCCCAATCTATTGCGCGCTCGCATGGCTGCCAACGAGTCGTCGGCGGTGGCTTCGATTCGAACCATTAATACCGGCGAGATCACCTACAACTCCGCATATCCGACCGTCGGCTATGCTGCCGCTCTGGTTAATCTTGGGGGCGTTGCCCCGTGTACGCCGAGTTCGACCGCTGCGTGTGTGATCGACAGCGTGTTGGCCGCCGGCACCAAGAGCGGATACACGTTCACTGCCACGGGCTCGGGCGGGCCCCCGATGTCGCAGTACTTCGCGACCGCAATTCCGGTCACGATCAACCAGACCGGGATTCGCAGCTTTTGCTCGTTTGAGGATGCGGTCATTCGAGTGCAGCCGACAGGCGCAGGGGTCGCCAGCGAACCGGCGTGCCAGGCACTGCTGCCTCTCAACCAGTAGGCCTCGACACCGGGTCGCGCAACCTCTCGAAGGCTGGGAGTGATCGCAATCCTGGTGTGTGCGACGCTGATGCCTCCCCGAATGCACAGCGCAAAGCCCAAGTTCCGTGTGGTGCGAAGACTCTCAAGGTCGGAAGTCAAAACTGGGGGCGGGGATTTGGTGGACCTGGTCGGGATCGAACCGACGACCTCTTCCATGCCATGGAAGCGCGCTCCCAGCTGCGCCACAGGCCCACTTGTTCGGGGACACTACGAGCCATCCGTTGCGGACGCCCTTAAGTATTCTCGCTGACCTCACGAAGATAGTCAACGCGGAGGATTTCTTCCGTTTCTTTCATTTCTTTCCACAGGCACTTCTGGCATAATTACTCGTGCACCCTACCTGCACAATTTCTCAAAAACAATTTAGAGCGAGGAAGAGATGCCAGCGAAGTACATCTTTGTAACGGGCGGAGTTGTGTCTTCACTAGGCAAGGGGTTGGCTGCGGCTTCGATTGGCTGTCTGCTGGAGAGCCGGGGGATGAAGGTCAACCTCATGAAGTTCGATCCTTATCTCAATGTGGATCCGGGGACGATGTCGCCGTTTCAACACGGCGAGGTTTTCGTGACCGACGATGGCGCTGAGACCGATCTGGACCTGGGTCACTACGAGCGCTTCACGCACGCCAAACTCTCTCGCGACAATAACTGGACTACTGGCCGGCTCTACGAGCAGATCATCGCCAAAGAACGACGCGGCGACTATCTGGGCAAGACGGTGCAGGTGATTCCCCACGTCACCAACGAAATCAAAGCGGCCATGAAGAAGGTCGCGCAAGATGTGGACGTCGCGATCGTCGAAATCGGCGGAACCGTCGGCGATATCGAATCGTTGCCGTTTATGGAAGCGATCCGGCAGATGCGGCAGGAACTCGGCCGCGAGCACACCTTGTTTGTGCATGTGACGCTGGTACCGTTCATTGCGGCTGCGCAGGAATTGAAGACCAAACCGACGCAGCACTCGGTGAAAGAACTGCTCAGCATCGGAATTCAGCCTGACATCCTGCTGTGCCGCACCGATCGTTTCCTGGCGAAGGAGATCAAGTCGAAGATTGCGCTGTTCTGCAACGTTCCGGATGAGGCGGTCATTACTGCGAAGGACGTGGCCTCCGTCTACGAAGTGCCGCTGGTATTCGCCAATGAAGGCGTCGACACGCTGGTGCTGAAGAACCTGCACATGGAAGCGAAGGATCGCGATCTGTCGAAGTGGGAGGACATCGTCCACCGCGTATACAACCCAAAAGACACGGTCACGATCGGCATCGTGGGCAAGTACGTCGAGTACGAAGATTCGTACAAGTCGCTGAAAGAAGCGCTGGTGCATGGCGCGCTGGCTCACAACCTGAAGCTGCAGATCAACTGGATTGAAGCCGAGGGCCTGGAAACCGCAGAGGGCGACAAGAGTTACGAGGCGCAACTCGAAGGGTATGACGGAATCCTGGTGCCCGGAGGATTTGGCAAGCGGGGCATCGAGGGGATGCTGATCGCGATCCGGTATGCTCGCGAGAAGAAGGTCCCGTACTTTGGTATTTGCCTGGGAATGCAGACGGCGTGTATCGAGTTTGCGCGGAATGTCGTTGGGCTGCAGGAAGCGAACTCGAGCGAATTCGATCCGGCGACGCCGCATCGCGTGATCTACAAACTGCGCGAACTGCGTGGGGTTGAAGAGTTGGGCGGTACGATGCGACTGGGGGCGTGGACCTGCAAGATTGAGCCCGATACTCTTGCCTACCGAATCTACGGCAAGCTCGAGATCAGCGAGCGACACCGGCATCGCTATGAGTTCAATCGCGAGTACGAGGAGCCAATGGTCGCGGCGGGTTTGCGTATCTCAGGCTCGACGCCGGACGGAACTTACGTCGAGATGGTGGAGTTGCCAGACCACCCGCATTTTATCGGGTGCCAGTTTCATCCTGAGTTCAAGTCGAAGCCGCTGGAGCCACATCCGTTGTTCCGGACGTTCGTCGGCGCGTCCTATGAATATGGATTGAAGCGCCGCGCGGAAAAGGAAACGGCGGCAGTGGAGATGTTCCACCGGCCGGAAAGAGTGGCGGGGCGCTGAACAGATTCACCACAGCGGCACAGAGACACAGAGGAAATCAGGAAATGGGTTTCTCTGTGACTCTGTGTCTCTGTGGTGAAATGGTCTGTTGAAGAGGCAGTGATTACTTCCTTCCAAGTCGGAGACGTTCACATCGGTTCTGGGGATCTCTTTCTCATTGCTGGGCCGTGCGTGATTGAGAGTGAAGAGCACGCCATCCGCATGGCAGAGATCATCAAGGGCGTGACGAAGGCCCTGGGTTTTCCCTTTATCTTCAAGGCGAGCTACGACAAGGCGAACCGCACTTCGATCCGCAGCTTCCGCGGGCCAGGTTTGAAAGAGGGTCTCCGGATTCTGAAGAAGATCAAGAATCAACTCAACGTGCCAGTGCTCACAGACGTGCACGAGACGGCGGACGTGGGGAAAGTTGCGGAAGTCGTTGACGTATTACAGATTCCAGCGTTTCTCAGCCGGCAAACCGATCTTGTGGTCGCTGCCGCGTTGAGCGGCCGGCCAGTGAACATCAAGAAAGGCCAGTTCGTTTCGCCTTGGGATATGCGGCACGCGGTCGAGAAGTGCCGCAATGCGGGCAACACGCAGGTATTTCTCACCGAGCGTGGAGCCAGCTTCGGATACAACAATCTGGTGGTCGACATGCGGTCGCTGGCGATCATGCGCAAGTTCGCTCCGGTGGTTTTCGATGCCACCCATTCTGTGCAGTTGCCGTCGTCGCAGTCCGAAGGAAACGGCCCGGCGGTGAGTGGCGGACAGCCGGAGTTTATTCCGTTGCTGTCGCGCGCGGCGGTGGCGGCGGGCGTGGACGGAGTCTTTATGGAAGTCCACGACAATCCCAAGGAAGCGAAATCGGATGGAGCCAACGCGCTGGAGTCAACGAAGCTGCGCGGACTGTTGAAAGAATTGCTTGCGGTGAAGAAGGCGCTGGCTGAAGCGCACGCGACTCCCTAGGGGCGGTTCGCCCTGGACCGACTATCATCCCTTCACTGCCATCGAGGTCTCAAGAGCTCGAAGCGCTGGGCGAAATGGTTTCGGCCCGGCGGGCCTGGGGCTGTACGAACCTCGCTTAGTGAATGCCCTATGTAGAAGATATTGTCTCCCCATGGCTGTGATAGTTGTCGCTTTGCGGTGTGGACAACCCTATGCCGATGGGTCCCTGAAATGGGAAAGGGACGGTTTGAGCCGTCCCTTCCAATCGCTATCGCTTCAAACTATTCCAGCACGAAGATATTCTTCTTCGCGCACATTTCTTTTAGTACCTTCGGCCAAACGGTGACGCTGACTTCGCCGAGATGCGCTTTACGGAGCAGGAGCATCAGAGTGCGGGACTGACCGATACCACCTCCAATGGAGAGCGGTATCTTGTCGTTAACGATTGCCTGGTGATAGGGGAAGCGGAGATTGTCGAGTAGTTTCGACATCTCCAGCTGGCGGCGCAGCGTTTCGGCGTTGACGCGAATTCCCATGGAACTCAGCTCGTGGCGTCGCTGGGTAACGTGGTTCCAGACCAGGATGTCGCCATTCAATCCATGGGTATCGCGTAGAGTTTCTTTGCTGGTGTCGGTGACCCAGTCGTCATAGTCGGCGGCGCGCATCTCGTGAGGATAGCCGTCGAGCAGCGGCCAGCCAATGCCAGTGATGAAGACCGCGGGATACTTCTGCAGAATGACCGTCTCGCGGCGCTTGCGGGGCAGATCCGGATACATCGCGAGCAGTTCCTCGGCGTGAATGAATGTGAGTTCTTCAGGCAGGTTCGGGTAACGGGGCTTCCGTAGTTCGGGGAACATCTCCTGCGCGAACTTCTCAGCGCCAACCAGGACTTTCCATATCTTCCGGACGATCGCCTTCAGAAACTCGAGATTGCGCTGTTCAGAGGTCATGACGCGCTCCCAGTCCCACTGATCGACGTAGGCGGAGTGGTCGTGGTCGAGGAAGTAATCTTTGCGCACGGCGCGCATGTCAGTACAGATGCCTTCGCCGGGGCGGCATTCGAACTGCTTGAGTGCCATTCTTTTCCACTTCGTTGCCGCTTGTACGATCTGGGCGTCGATGGGATGTTTGCCGCGATCGTTGGAGATGTGGAACTGAATGGGAGTGCGTGAGCCGTCGCGATCGAGCATGTCGTTGACGCCGCTCTCCGCGTCCACGATCAGCGGCACCTCAACCAGCATCAGGCTAAGTTCCTTGCACAGATTGTCTTCGATATAGCGCTTGAGATGAAAAATTGCCTTCTGGGTCTCTTTCGGAGTTAGCAGCGGGTTGTAGTCTCGAGGTAGGACTTTCTCGAGTTCGTCGTAATCTCCAATGCCGGGGCCGGCCAGGTCGGCTTTCTTGTCGGCTTGCGAATCAGCCGGTGCGGCATGCTCGCTTGTATTGTGTTCATTTCCTTCGGTCAGAGTGTTGGTGTATTCATCCGAAATGTAAACGCTCATGAAAAGGCTCCTTCGAAAACGGGCATGCCACTGGCGCAAGTGGTCTAGTCCCAATCCGTATTGAAGTTCTGTCGAAAGGCGCTGGCTGTGATGCAAATCACTAGGGGGCGTGCGGCGGATAACAGCTTTGCCGGAATGTCCTGACATCCGGAACTTCAGGACCGAGAAACCCGCTTCAACGACATTGTGTTAGATTTGAAATCTTCCCATGAAACACGTTGCCAACTGGGCCTTGAACATTGCCGCGTTGCGGGGGGCGAGCTACGCAGATGTACGCGTCGTAGCGCAGCGGAGCCGTGCCCTCACGACAAAAAACGGCAAAGTGGGTAGCGCTTCGGATGCAGAGTCTGTGGGGATGAGCGTGCGGGTGATCGCGGATGGGGCTTGGGGATTCGCGTCGGCGGCGGAATTTGGCCGTGGGGCGGTGGAGGCAACCGCTGCCCAGGCAGTCGAAATCGCCCGCGCATCGGCGAGGGTCAAGCAGCATGACGTCCGGCTGGCTCCGGAAAAGCCTGCGGTCGCGGAGTGGAGTACTCCGCATAAGATCGATCCGTTTACAGTCTCGGTCGAGCAGAATATTGAGTTGCTATTGAAGATTGACGCCGAGTTGCGCTCGGTGGCGGGCATCACTCTGGCAGAGGCGAACCTGAATTTCAATCGCGAAGAGCAATGGTTCGTTTCGTCAGAGGGCGCCGACATTCACCAGACTAAGCTGTCGACCGGCGCGGGATATGCGGCGTATGCCTTTGCCGGGAATGAAATTCAGAAGCGCTCGTACCCGAATTCCTATGGCGGGCAGTGGCAGAACAAGGGATATGAACTGATCGAGGAACTGAAGTTGGTGGAGAATGCCCGGCGCATCGCGGAGGAGGCCGTGGCGCTGCATCAGGCAGATCAATGTCCCGAAGGCAAGTTCGACATTATTCTCGACAGCTCGCAGTTAGGGTTGCAGATTCACGAGTCGGTGGGGCATCCGATCGAACTGGATCGCGTGTTGGGGATGGAAGCGAATTTTGCGGGGACCTCGTTTCTCACGATCGACAAGTTGCGCCAGTTGCGTTACGGCAGCGACCTGGTGAATGTAGTCGCTGACGCGCGCCAGGAACACGGACCCGGGCTGGGGACGTTCGGATTCGACGACGAGGGTGTGCCGGCCCAGTGCACGCCGATCATTTCAAATGGCCTCTTCACGGGATATCTCAGCTCGCGGGAAACTGCGCACACGATTGGTGAGAACCGTTCGGGCGGAACACTGCGGGCCGAAGGATGGAACCGGCTGCCGATGATCCGCATGACGAACATCAGCCTGCTGCCCGGCGAAAAGCCGTTGAGCCTCGAGCAACTCATTGCGGCGACCGACCACGGAGTTCTGTTGCAGACCAACCGCTCCTGGTCGATCGATGACAAGCGCTATAACTTTCAGTTTGGCTGCGAAATCGGGTGGGAGCTTAAGAATGGCAAGCGCCTACGCATGGTGAAGAATCCGTCGTACTCAGGTATCACGACGGAATTCTGGAATTCGCTAGACGCGATTTGCTCGCGCGACGAGTGGATTCTGTGGGGCACGCCGAACTGCGGGAAGGGCCAGCCACAACAGGTCATGGGAACAGGGCACGGCGCGGCGCCGTCACGGTTTCGAGGGGTTAAGGTGGGGAGCGCCTATAAGAGTTTGTGACATCTGTCACAGAGAATTACGGGGTGTCTCCATTAGCATTTGGCACTTAGCGCTTGGCATTTAGTCATCGAGCGGGGGTGCAGAAATGAAAGACTGTAGGGACCTAACGGTATGGGAGAAATCTCACAAATTGACTTTGGAGATTTATGGCGCTACAGCGAAGTTTCCACGGTTTGAACTGTATGGACTAACGAGTCAGATTCGGCGGTGTAGCGCATCAATTGGGGCCAACATCGCTGAAGGATGTGGAAAGCGGGGGAACAACGAGTTCCAGCGTTACCTGCAAATAGCGTCGGGTTCGGCCAGCGAATTGGACTACCACTTGTTGCTGTCTCGGGATCTCGGCTTCCTTCTTGACGCCGATTACCGCGGGCTGGCGAGAACTCTGACGGAAGTGAGAAAGATGCTGACATCGTTGCTCCATAAAGTCGACGCGGACCGACAGATGGCTATGTGCTAATTGCTAATTGCTAAATGCTAACTAAAGACCAAGCCGGCGATGTCTTTGACCGCATCAAGAGACTCTCCTCCGCGGATGAAGTTGAAGTCCTCCTCTCGGGCGGGCGTTTTGCTTTGACCCGGTTCGCCAACAACACCATCCACCAGAATGTGGCTGAAGAAAACCACGTGGTCTCGGTGCGCACTGTGTTTGGGGGACGGACGGCGCGGGCTTTTACCAATAAGTTTGACGACGAGAGCCTGCGGCAGGTCGTGCGGTCATCGGAGAGCCTGGCGAAGGTGCAGCATCCCGATCCGGATCTCTTGCCGATGCCCGATGCTCAAGAGGCTGCCGGCGACGCGGGCGGAGCCGTTACACGGGTCCCCGCGCGGCATTTCGAACAGACTGCCGCGATCACACCTGAACTCCGCGCCGAGGGCGTCAAGAAAATTGTTGACGTCGCGGAAAAGAACGAGCTCACGACTGCCGGGGTGTTCTCCAGTGCGGAGTCTGTTGAGGGCATCTTCAATTCGCGTGGCCTGAGCACCTGGCACACCCAGACATCGGCCGAGGTTTCAATCACGATGCTGGCAGCCGACTCTTCCGGCTGGCAGAAGGCAAATTCGCCAGATGTGACGAACCTCGATCCGCTGAGGCTGGCCGAGATTGCCGCTAAGAAGGCGGTGGACTCAGCTCATCCGCGAGAAATTCCAGCAGGGAAGTACACGGTGATTCTGGAGCCGGCGGCGGTGCTCGACATTGTTGGTTTCATGTTTTGGGACTACTCAGGCATGGCAATTCTTGATCAGCGCTCGTTTCTTAGCGGGCGCATGGAGACGAAGTTATTCGGCGACAACATCAGCATTTCGGACGACGTGGCTCATCCGCTGCAAACAGGATCGCCCTTCGACGGCGAAGGCATGCAGCGTCAGAGAGTCGGGCTGGTGGAGAACGGAATCGTGAAGCGGGTGGTCTACGCCCGGGCGACGGCGGAGCGAATGAAGCGATCGGAGTACAAAGATAAGGCTGGTCTAATCGCGGCCACAGGCCACGGTTTTGCCTTGCCCAACGAAATGGGAGAGATGCCGCTGAACATAGTGTTTGCTCCCGTGCGCGACCCCCAGACCGTCGAACAGATGATCGCTTCGACGGAACGCGGAATCTTGGTGACGCGGTTGTGGTACATCCGCGAGGTCGATCCCTACGAGAAAATGCTCACCGGAATGACGCGCGATGGAACGTTCTATGTGGAGAACGGGCGCGTCCAGTGTGGAGTGCGCAATTTCCGTCTCAATGAAAGCTTGATTCACATGCTGTCGAATGTAGAAGCCATGAGCGTGCCGGTCCGCTCCTGCGGCGAAGAGTCGTTTGAGATGGTGGTTCCGGCGATGAAAATACGAGATTTTAATTTCACCGAAGTGACGAAATTCTAAGTCAGTCATGAATCCGCTCACACCAGCCAGCGCTCGAACCTACGCCGAGCAATGGATCGCGAACTGGAATCGCAAAGACGTGGACGCGGTCTTGATGCACTTTAGCGACGATGTTGTCTTCATCTCGCCGCGAGCAGAGTCGATCACAGGCTCATCGCGGGTGGAGGGAAAGGCCAAGCTGAAGGAATACTGGACGCGTTCCCTGGCTCAAATCCATACGATCCAATTCAGACTCGACCACGTGATGATCGAGGGCAGGCGCGTGGGTATCGTCTACACTTCTGAAATTAACGGGAAGCGTATGCGCACGGTCGAATTTCTAGCTTTCGGTAATGACGGCCTCATTCACGAAGGTGAAGTGATGCACGGAGTCACCCTGTAAACGGCTCGGCCCTGCACTAACAACTCCCATTCCTCGCCCACCGGAACTGTCCGGCAGTTACCGGGAATTGACCCGAAATTCACCGGGAATTGAGGGCGGAAGATAGGCTGTTTCAGGCTTAACCCCGTCCTTGAAGATCGCCCCTAATTCATTCAAATAAAAGCAGTTACGCTCTATCGTCCAATGACTTCGGTAACTTTGTTTGCATGATTCGCGGGTGTACGCTGCCCTTGAGTTCGATAAGAATCCGGAAGGCGTAGAAAGCGCTTCTGGAGGAAGGTTGTTCGAAGACGTGGGAGCGGAACCAGGCAAAGCACCGATGACCGACGCGCAGGCAACCCGGTCGCACTACGAAGAGATGCAGAGTGCACCGCGCTTTCCAGTACATCTGTCAGCTTCGGTAACGGCGCAAGGCAGCGCGTATTCGGCAGAGACCGAAAACATCTCAGCCAACGGCGTGCTGTTTGCGATGGACAAGGATGTGCCTGTGGGCTCGATGGTGGATTTCACGATTCTGTTGCCGGCGGATGTAGTGGGCGCTCGGCAGAATGTGCAAATCGACTGCCGAGGCCGAGTCGTGCGCAGCTTCGAAGATCGGGGCCGCCGCGGCGTGGGCGTAGTCATCGACGAATACCGTTTCGAGCGGGCGTAGGCACAAGGGACTAAATGGCTAGCATTCCGGTTAACGTGGACGAAAATCTCGGAGCAGGCGACGACGGCGGAAAAGGCCAGTTTGTCCGAGTGATAGTGGCCGATACGCAGGCCATCTTCCGCGCCGGATTGCGCAAGGTGTTCGCGCTCGAAGACGACATTCGCGTGGTCGGACAGGCAGAGACGCTGGCTCAAACCCAATCCGCAGTCAAGAAGTTCTCTTCGGATGTTGTGATCTTTGAAGCGGCGCTGGCGCAGAATCCGGTGGAAGCAGTCGCCGATCTGCTCCGCCAGAATCCGCAGGTTAGGATCGTGGTGGTCACGCCCGGATCAGATGAAGAATTGACCCTGGATTTGTTCCGCCGGGGCGCACACGGTATCGTGTCGCGAGAAGTAGAACCGGAACTGCTGGTCGAATGCCTGCGCAAAGTCGCTGGCGGAGATACCTGGCTCGACCCCCAGGGAATCCACTGGGTGATGGAAGCGTACCGTAACCAGAACAACCGGCCATCCGGCGCACGTCCAAAGGTTCAACTTACGCCGAAAGAAACTCTCATCGTTTCTTGCGTGACGCAGGGGATGAAAAATAAAGAGATCGCGCTTCGCGTGGGTACTACCGAGCAGGTCGTGAAGAATTACCTGCGGAAGGTGTATGACAAACTCGGTGTGGCGGATCGCCTGGAGTTGGCGCTGTACTGCCTGAATCATCACGTAGTAGACAATACGAAAGTGCCGCCATTGCCAGCCTCGTCAGACAACGGCAAGGCCGCCGGCGCTGCGGCTGGGGCATCGGCTTCTAGCAGTACGTCGGCGTCTGCTCAAGCGCCCGCCCCTGCTCAAGCGCCCGCCCCTGGTCCAGACTCTCCGGAAGATCACTCCTAGGCTCTCCGCGATTC
>Ga0265338_10002909_pt1 | contig 24893 bp, 18 predicted proteins | sample 42126metaG_FD_193579 | JGI IMG/M metagenome (GOLD analysis project Ga0265338, IMG submission 193579) | Rhizosphere microbial communities from Carex aquatilis grown in University of Washington, Seatle, WA, United States - 4-21-26 metaG | ecosystem: Host-associated > Plants > Roots > Rhizosphere... | reverse complement strand
CACCGACGCTGTGTTCACCTCCCGGCCCTGCGTCCGGAGCACAGTGCAGACATCGGTGACGCGCATTGGCACCTCCGCAACCTCGACGACCGCTGCTGCCGCGGGGCGGCGACCTCCAGTTAGCCAAGCGAGGGGTCTCGGCTTGAGGCCGCTGCGCGTGCGGCTTCTGAGAGAGGTGCGAAGCGCGTGCGTCGGGCGAAGTTGCGCGCGAGATCAGGCACTCGCACGGATCTCAAGACCTTCACGCGCTCTTAGGAGGCAGCCCTTTGGCGATCCGACGATCGCGAAGTCCCTGAACCATTTCGGCGCGGTCCCTCCCGTGCTCAAAGAGCAGAGCGATCATTACGAGGCTTCCGATCAGGGACCAAAGAAGGAGGCCGCCAGTGATTCCGAGCATCACCGCGCGGGGCCATACCGGCTTCACAGCCAGCACGAAGAGCCCGAGAATGCCCGCCAAGGTTGTGAGGACGCTGACGGTCGCGACAATCCGGAATGGGCGCATCGCCTTGACCCATCCCCCACGGGTCCGCAACACCTGCTGGTACGTGTCATCGAACCAAACCGCGACTAGTGCAAGAACTGCGATGTTGATTGCTGCGAATGCTGCGCCCAAAGCCGTTGAGCCGATCAGGAAGTCCTTCGCGGCAACCCGTCTGACGTTGGAGCTGAACTCATCGCCCAGGCTGGTTCCTAAGCCGGCTAACGCGCCGACGAAGAATGCGAGCGCAAAGATCTGCCGGATTAGGCTCGGCCCAAAGCTCAGCTTTGAGTTAGCGACATGTGCGTCGCCTTCGGCTACCGGATCGGTCATTGTGCCGTCCTCTCTCGCGCCATGAGTTCGGCGGCGATCTGTTCGTCGATGACCGCCTGGATGGTCTCGGGGGAACATGGCGGCCAGCACCGCCGTGCCTGCTCGCATAGAAAGCGCCAGAAACGGCTCACGAGAGGAGTCTAGGAACTCGTCTCTTGTCGCACAAGGCTGGCCTGGCCGCGCTCGACGGAGTGTGAAGTCTTTTAGGTTGCATGACCTCCAGCCAGCCAAACGAGGGGTCACGCTTCGAGCCCGCTGCCCATGCGGCCTCAGGCGCCGGTGCGAAGCCGTGCGACGTTACGATCTCGACCCCTCGCCTGCCCAGAGCCGTCCAAAGGCGACACCCGTTAAGGGCGTCTTGCAAGGCAGCTTTTAGTTGAGTCTCTAGGCAGTGTGTCCCGCTACGGCGATGATGAGAGCGTCTAATGACGACTACGCACCCGTGACGCTGGATGCCTGAGCACTACGACGTCTTTCTCAGCTACGCGCGTGCTGACTTGCCCGGCGTGGAACTCCTTGAAGCGGCGTTGCGCGCACGAGGACTTCGGGTTTGGCGGGACGAGCGCGATATCGACAACTTCACCTCGATCACGGGTGCCATTGAGCTCGGAGTTGCTCGGTCGAAGGCGCTGGTCGCCTACTACTCCTCGATCTATCCGACTCGCCGAGCTTGTCAGTTCGAGCTGACTTCGGCATTTGTTGCTGCTCAACGTGAGGGGGATCCGCGCCAACGCGTCCTCGTTGTCAACCCTGAAGCTGAGTCGAGCCACATCCAACCCGTCGAACTTCGCGATGAGCTCTACCAGCACGCGCCTCTTGACGAGCCGGCCGCTTCCGGTGTCGCTCGCGCGATAGACCGACACGTTGCTCGTCTGAATGGATCGATCGGGGACATCGACTTGCGGGAGCGACCGCAATGGTTTGGGACCCAACCGACGGGTTCAACCCGCTTCGTGGGCCGTCTCCAGGCGATGTGGGAAGTGCACTCCGCAGTGCAGGGCGTCGAGTACGGGCCAATCACCGGTACCGCAACTGCAGGCGCCGCACAGATACGAGGTCTTGCGGGCATGGGTAAGACCCTCGTCGCTGAGGAGTATGCATTGAGATTCGGTGCCGCCTATCCGGGCGGGGTCTACTGGCTCTATGCGCTAGGGACTGCGATGAGCGACCGGAGTCGAGAAGAGCGGGACGGCTTGCGTTATCGCCAAGTAGAAGCCTTCACGCGGACACTCCTACCCGGGAAGGTCGCAACGCACATGAGCCCGGAGGAGATCGAGGGGCTCTTCCGACTCGAGATCGACCGTAGGGGCTTGCCGTACCTCTGGGTGGTTGACGACTTTCCTACTGGCGCCTCGGCAAGCGAGTTGCGGTCATGGCTAGCCCCGCACCCGCTTGGGCGGTCACTTCTGACTACACGGAGCCGCGATTACGCCGCTCTCGCAACTCCAGTCGAGCTCGAACCTCTCCCCGAGCTCGACGGCTATCACCTGCTCACGGCTAGCCGAGAGCCTCTCGGCGAAGCCGAGGTCGGAGCTGCTCGTCTCATAGTCAGTGCGCTAGGAGGTAGCGCGCTCGCGCTCGACGTCGCCGGCGCGACCCTCGCTGCCGCGGTTTCAACGAAGGCTTTCTCGGACTTCCATCGCTCCCTCTCGGACGAGTCTTCCGACGTTCTGGATCTTGCTGCGGAGCTCTCGGGGGAGCTTCCGACCGGGCATGAGAGGAGCATCGCGGCCACGATCAATTCGACCCTCGCGCGGCTGTCCGAGCTGGCGAACGATCTCATGCGGATTGCCTCGCAGCTGGCCTCGGCGCCAATTCCACTCCGCCTAGCTGTCGAGGCCGTCGCGCGGACCGATGACCTTGACTTTGGCGCACTCTCCGTGGATGCCGCGCAGGCTCTCGACGAGCTTCGCGGACACTCACTCGTTGATCACGCCGAGGGCGCCGCTGACGCTGAATTCGTCGTCCACACCCTAGTCGCGCGCGCCGTGCGATTCCGGGAACGGAACGCACCCCGCTTGGCGAGCCTTCGATTTGCGGCTGTCCGCGCGATGATCGAAGTGTTCAACCAGGTAGAGGATCTCGACGCCCAACCCGTGCTTAGCCGTTGGGCGGTCCACGGTCAACAGTTGACGAGCGCTGCTGCAAATCGCTACGAGTTCGAACTCCTCGGTCTGCTAGCCCACCTTGACTACGAGCGAGCCGACTACGCCGCGGCCGAGGTAGCGGCACGAAAGACGTACCTCGGGTTCGCCCAGTATCTTGGCGAGGACGACCCGGAGACCCAGGCTGCCAAGGGCGACCTCGGCGCGGCTCTCTATGCCAATTGGAAGTTGACTGAGGCGGCCGAGATCCAACAAGCCGTGCTAGCGCGGGCTCTGAATGGGCTCGGCGAGTCAGAGCCCAGTGTCTTGATAGCCCGGGCGAACCTGGCGGCGACGCTTGGCAGGTTGGGCGACCTCGAAGGCGGGCGATTGCAGCACGAAATCGTCTACGCAGAGCGAAGCCGGAGTCTTGGCCCGGAGCATCCCGACACACTGAGCGCTCTCTCGAACTTGGCATCCTGCGCCTCCGAGCGCGGGGATTACAGAGAGGCACGTCGACTCGCAGGCCAGTCATTTGAGACCTGTCTGCGCACGCTCGGCGCTAACCATGCGCAGACGTTGCATGCCCAACAGGCACTCACTCATGCCACCTTCTCGCTTGGCGACTACAAGACGGCCCGAAAAATGCAGGAAGCGCTCCTTGAAGCACTCACACGTCTACGGGGGCCTACTCACGACGACACACTGCTCGCGCGAACAAATCTCGCGGCAACGTTGGCACAGCTTGGAGACGCGGAAGGCGCCCGGAGCCACGAGGAGGCTGCCTACAACGCGTGTTGCGAGGCGTTCGGCGAGGCGCACTCTCAGACGCTGTGGATTGGGGGCAATCTCGCGATGACGCTCTCCGAACTGGGCGAGCAAGAAGCCGCCCTGGCCCTCCTAACGCGCGTGGTCGACGGCAGCAGACATTTACATGGCGAGAATCACCCCGACACGATCGTCGCCTCGACCAACCTGGGAGAGTTGACAGAACTCGCAGGGATGCCGGAAGAAGCCTTGGCGATCAAGGAAAAGAGCTTTGCCGCTGCTGAGATCTACTTTGGCCCGCACCACCCGAACACTCTGCGAATCCGACTCAGCTTCGCGAACACTCTTCTTGGAGTCGGTCAACTGGCGATTGCAGGCGATCACTTTCAAGCTGCGGCGAATGAGCTCAACGTCGCGCTCGGGTTGGAACATCCGGACACACTGCGAGCCACTGCCAATCTCGCAACTGTCCTCTTTCGCCAGGGGCACATCGCGGACGCAGTCGCGCTCGAGGAGTCCGTTCTCGACGTGCTAGACCGAGTGTTTGGTCCCAACCATCCTCTATTCGAGGACGTCGCCAGGAACCATCAAAAGTCCGTCAGCGCTCTCGATGAACGCGGGGCCGTGGGAGAGAGGGAACTGACTGAAGCGCGTGTCAAGTGGCAGCGCTGGCGATCTGACACCGCGACTGAGAGCTGATAGTTAGGAACCTTCAGGTAGCCGGTCGAACATTTGTCTGACCTGGAGTTCACCCAACGAGGGGTCACCCACCGGGGCCGCTGTCCATGCGGCATCGCCGCGCGTGCGAAACCTCGTGAGAAATCGACGACCTCGCACCGTCGCGCTACGGCTCTCGGCCGGGTGGGGTCCCACAGCTCGGTGGGGCTGTCCCGGAACGACAGCGACAGTCAGGCGAGACGGACGCTCGCGCAGGCAAGCGTCGTCTCGTCAGAGGACGCCACGGCAGGCAGACACTTACTTGACAGCGCGTCGCGCTTGGGTGTTAGGTCGCTTAGGCCACCTGGGGGCAATGGTGCAAGACAAACGGGAGAGGAGATCCAATGTCTAGGGAAGGCGCAGGGGCTTGTAGGGACTTCTGGTCGAGGCGGAGTCTTCGGTTGTGGGCCGGCGGCTTCGTTACCGTCGCCGCTGCCGCCCTGGCGTTTGGGTTCGGGGCGACGCCGCGCGCGGCTGCTTGTTCAATCGAGGGTGGGCCGGAGAATCTCCAGCTTCCGACACTGACTTCGGGGCTCGGCGGGCAGACACCGCAGGTCGGGCAGTGGGGAACGACCTTGACCTTGAACGAGGGGTCTTGGACGAGATCTGCCGATTGTTCGACTCAGCTGAGCACGCTTTCTTACCAGGTTTACGATAACGGGAATCCGATCTCTGCTTCAAACGGCGGGGCCCCCTCGCAGCCCATATTGTTGGGAGACGGGACGCAGTCGACATCGGGGCAAACGTGGCAATACGCGACTGACCAGAGCCAGGTCGGTGATGCGATAACAGCAGATGTGACGGTCTGCGACTACATCGGTTGCACCACCGAGACTGCAGTCGGTGGTTTCGCTGCGACCAGTTTCGATCCGTACTCCCCTCCCAGCACGACCAACGTGTTACCTAGTGGCAACAAGGTGGCCGTGAATGACGAATGCCAATCCAGCATTCCCGATGCCAGCAATTATCCAGCTGCGCCTTACGATGGAGTCGCCGGTTCGAAGTACGCCCGGGTAACCGTTAATTGGCAACAGTACGAGCCAGCCGCGAACACTTACACGAATCCCGGCGGGACTCAAACGGCATACAACAACTTGATCGCAGGGTGTATTGCGCAGCTCCATGCTGCTGGAGAGTGGGTGCTCGTGAGTTTCGTTCAAACGCCCTGCTGGGCGACAGCGATCTGCGCCTCCGTAGGGATGACGAATGATCCCAACTACTATCTCGAGGCGCCGAATGCCTCCGCCTGCTCCAACAGTTACGGCGCCGAAGGGTGTTACGGGGAAGCAGCGGCAAACCTACTTTCGGATTCAGCCCGCGGTGGCTTCGCGGGCGCGTGTGGCACTTACCAGGGCGTGGTGCGGTGCGGCGTCCAGGCCGTTGAGGTCTGGAACGAGCCGAATAGCGCGAACTTCTGGAAGCCATTCACGAACCCCGTCCCCTTTTCCCCCGCCCCGACACTAACCAACCCCAAGGGGATCGGTGCGAGCGCCACGTCGTTTGCCGTCACCTCGACGACCGGCATCATTAAGGGCGACGTCATCCGCATAGATAACGAGCAGATGCTCGTAAAGACTCCCCCGACGGCCACGACGCTCACGGTCACTCGCGCGTACGGCACTACTGCCAGCGCGCACACCAATATCGCAGCGCCTGTCGTGGTCAGCACGGAACGCCAGTACGAGACTATGTTGGCGGCCGCATATCCGCAGCTCCACGCGACCGGTGTCACGGTCGTGCTCGGTGGAACATCGCACATCACTACGGAGGCGCCCACCGTAGACCCCGCTACCACCGGCGCGGTTCCGTGCGATGTGACCTGCTCTTGGGATTATCGGTTGCTAACGGACTCCCACAACTATGGACAGTATTTCGATGTTGTTGGCGTCCATACGTATGCGACTGCTTCCTATATAAACCAATACAACCAGCAGAAGAAAACCAACCCTAGTATACAGCCGGATGTCGCTGCCATCCTAAACGGCACCGTTAATAACGGAAACACGCTATCCAACCTAGCCGCGCTCTGCAAAACGTATATCGGTACAAACGCGGCCGGCGCCTGCGTCGACCCGATTTGGATTACAGAGATGGGAGCGAACGTTAGTCCCGGCAATTGGATAGGCGACGACGTGACGAATGCGACCATGCTCACAAACTTCTACACCTATATCCGAGGGACCTGTAGCGGTTGCGGGCCCGTCACCTACGCATTTTGGTTTGCTGATAATAGTCCGGGGACCAATTTCAACATGTTCGATGCGGGCCCCTACGACACGATCCTCAATCCAAAGCCGGAATACGCGGCTTTCGTTAATCTTCCATGACTGGATGGTGGGCGGGCGCTCGTTAGAGGCGCCCGCCCATCGCCCCTCATGCTTCGGGTTCACCCGGTCAGGCGACAATCCCGCGCACTGGCCGAGGCGAGCGTTCGCTCCACGACGTGTCCCTGTCCTCCTCAGACAGGGACACCCCGGACAGGCTCGCCGAGGTATGACCGTGTCACGGAGAGACGGCGACTAGATGACGGCGAGGCAGATCGACGCTGCAGCGCGAGGCGTTTCTTTGGGGGATGGGCGTTCGTGCACCCCGCGGTCGGCCACACCGCGAAGCATCCGTCCGCGGACGCTTCGCGCCAAACCAGAGAACGCGCCGGGCGCGCCGGCAGGCGGGTTCGTCAGACCGGCAGCCTAAACTCAGCTTCCGCTGCTCGTATGCACAGCGTGGCAACCACAGAGCGATCGCGTCGGCCCGAATGACACAGGGTCAAACGTCGGGCTCATCTCCTGCGTTCGAAGGCTCGCTCCTGTTCGCTGGCGCGGCGCGTCTACACGATCTCTTCATGTGGGTTGCTCCGTCCGAGGTCATCGCGCGGATTGTTCGTCGGCTGACCGGGTGGAGTCCTGAGCGCGCCGAACGTGTTGTTGAGCTTTACATCATCGCCGTGACCGTCGCGCTCGTCGTGCTCTGGCTGAAGGATGCTCACCAGTCGTCCCAGTGGCTTCAGTTACTCGGGGCAGTCGTGGCCGTGTGGCGCGGCGTCGAGATCTGCACAGTCGCCTTGGGGCTGGTCGTAAGGAGCGGAAGGGTGATCGCTGGGAAGAGCCTGATCACCGTCGGCATCTACGCAGTCCAGTTCCCGCTCATCCTGGCAGTCGCAAACGAAATCTTCGCGGGCGGGTCTGGAGACTGGTCGCATAATCGTCCTCAAGGAGCGATCGACTACCTCTATCTGAGCGCGACGAACGTCTTTACGCTCGGGAACAGCATCACGCCCGCCAGCACGTCGGCAAAAGCGCTCATCATCGCCAGCGTCGGAGTGGGCGTCCTCTTGCTGTCCGTATTCGTGACCTTCGCGATTGCCCTGTACAACCGCAGCGACGCACCGGATGTGCCTCCGGTTCTTGAGAACCGGTAGCCAGTGCACAACCCAGGGTGCGGGCCGCGCAGCACCCGCGCCCGGCCATACCGCGAAGCATCCGTCCGCGGGAGCTTCGCTCGATGCGAGAGAACACCCAGCAGGTGGCGGCTCCACGCGTTCTTTGAGCGATTGACGCGCACGTACCCCGCGCTGGATCAGCGCGAATATTACCGGGACCGGAAGAAATAGAAGCCCTGCACAGAGGGATATTCGAGGGTGGGCGAAATTCGCTGGCGCGGTCGGGTCTAGGGGCCGACCGCGACGGAGACCGGGCCGCGCTGACAGCTCGCGAGTGTCGTCACGGGGCCGCCGCCGAGCGGAATCTCTTTCACCGTTCCCGATGCGCTCCCATCAACTTCTTGGTAGTTGACCCAGTAGACGTGCGTACCGTCCACGGCCACCGAGAGCGGGCCGCTTTGGCCGGACGCGAGAGTGGTCACAGGCCCGCCGCCGAGCGGAACCTCGTTCACGGTCCCGCCGCCGTAGTTGAAGTAGTGAACGTCTACCCAGTAGACGTGCGTGCCGTCTACCGCCACGGACCGCGGTTCCCAGCCGGTCGCGAGGGTGGTCACGCTGCCGCCGCCGATCGGAACCTCGTTCACCGTTCCACCCCCGGAGTCGATCGAGTAGCCGGCCCAGTACACGTGCGTGGAGTTCACCGCCACCGAGGCGGGACCGACTTGGCCGGAGGCGAGTGTGGTCACCGTGCCGCCGCCGAGCGGGACATCTCTGACCGTCCCGTCGCCGTAGTTGACCCAGTAAACGTGCGTGCCGTCGACGGCGACCGAAACGGGGCCGTTCTGGCCGGTTGCGAGGGTGGTGACACCGCCTCCGCCGATCGGAACCTCGTTCACCGTCCCGTCTCCGTAGTTGACCCAGTAGACATGGGTGCTGTTCACGGCCACGGAGGCGGGCTCGTTTTGGCCGCTAGCGAGGGTGGTCACGCTGCCTCCGCCGATCGGAACCTCGTTCACTGTCCCGCCCGATGTCGAGGGTGCTTGGTCGACCCAGTAGACGTGGTTCTTGTCAACGGCAACGGAGAGTGGGTCACTCCGGTCGCTCGCGAGAGTGGCGATGCTGCCACCGCCCGGCGGAAGCTTGTTCACGGTTCCTCCGGGTCCGTCTCCGTAGGGAGCGTATGCATCGTTGCTCCAGTAGACGTTGCTGGGAGCCCCACCGGGAGAGCAGCTGCACGTGGCCGGGCTGGTGTAATCCTGAGGGATTGACTCGGCGGCGGAGAGCGACATTTTGATGACTTTCACGCCTTGCGCGGTGAAGCATTGGTAGTCGCCTCCGGTCGGGATCGAGTGGCGGAAGCCATCTGACTTTACGAGCCAGCTCGCTGCGCTGGACTGATCGCGGACGATCGTGTTCGCGGGGACGGTCGGCAGTCCGGCTTTCGAACGGATCCATCCGAGATAGGAGAGGACGGAAGCTCCGTAGTTGGTCGCGGTCTTGCCGCCGCCGGGACCGGTGAAAGCGCCGATGTCTACCCATCCACCGCGGACATAGGAGACCACGGGCGCTCCGGAGTCTCCCGAGGACGGGTAGCTCGTCGCGGTACTCGATCGGTGGTAGCACACTTGATCGCTTGAGTAACAGCCGTCGCTGAATGACCAATCGCTTTGCTGTGTCGAGTAGAGGGTGTAGCCGGATTCGTGTCCGTTGGAACCCCACCCGACGAAGTTGACGGCGGCGCTGCTTGGTACGGCTGCGCTGGAGAAGCGGAGCGGAAGCGGCGCTAGCCGGGCAGGCGCTGGAGTCGTCAGGTGGAGAAGCGCGATGTCGTGTGTCCAGAGGGTGTGAGTTCCGTACGAGATCGATTGGGAAACGGGGGCTTTGTCAACGCCGGACGAGAATCCCTTGTCGGCCTGCGCTGCTTTCCCTACGGTGATCTTGAAGGCAGACGCCGGGTAGAGAGCGCCAGTTGAGTTCTTGTGGACGCAGTGCGCGGCGGTGAGCACCCAGCGCTGGGCAATCAAGGCACCGCTACACAGGTGGGCTCCTCCGTTGATCAGGATCTCGGCGTTCCACGGCGGAGTAGGGGCCGGAATCGCGCCCCCGACCACTGCCCTCGCGTTACCAGTCGCTGAGATCGAAATCAGCGCTACGGCCACAACGACGGCCCCGAGCCACGCGCCACGGCGAACCGATGCCCCGAGTGAGAAGAGTCCTCGACCCATTGTCCGCGCTGACACTAACGCACATTGCTGGGGCCGACCCGGAGGCCTGCTGAGACATTCTCGCGTCTGAGTGTCGATGTCGTTTCGATACGGCGTCGCGGAACCTGTCTCCCTTACGTCGAGGGGAGGAGTTGGCCGAAGGCGTCTTCCATGCGTTGCCGGGTTTGTTCGGCGTGTTCGGCTTGGGCGTATTGGTGCGCGTAGATCGACAGCGTGATGGCGGGGTTGGCGTGGCCGAGGATGCGGGAGAGGTAGGCGATGCTGGCGCCTTGGCTGATGAGCGCTGAGGCGGCGAGGTGGCGGAGGTCGTGCCAGCGGAGGTGGGGGAGGCCGGCCGTTTCCAATGCTTTGTTGAGGCCGCGGCGGGTGATGTTGCGGTGGTCGAGGTGGGCGCCAGTTTGTGAAGTGAAGACGAAGTCTGTTGGTTTGGCGAACCCGTGTGCGAACGCTTTCTCGCGGTGGCTGGCGAGGAGGCGGGTGAGTGAGGGCGGGATCGGGATGTCGCGTTTCGCGGCGGTGGTCTTGGGCTCGACGAGGCTGCCGTTTCGGTCGAGTTGGTGCCGTACACGGATGAGTCCTTCGCGGAGGTCGATGTCGTGCCAGCGCAGCCCGAGCGCTTCGCCTTGCCGAATGCCGGTGAGGACGCTGACGGTGATGAGTGTCCGGTAGCGCTCGGGAGTCGAGGCGATGAGGGTTCCGATGGCGTTGCGGTCGAGTGATGGGAGTTCGCGGCGGGTGGCTTTGGGGCGTTCGTCTCGTTCGAGGCGTTGGACGGGGTTGCTGTTGATGTGGCCGCGGCGGGCGGCGTGGCCGAGGACGCGGCCGACGGCGACGAGGACGCCGCGGATCGTCCAGCCCGCGAACGGCTTCCCTTGCACCCGCACGAGCCGACCGCCCTTAGGGCGGTAGCGCCAGCCGGCTTCCATCTCGCTGATGAGGTGGGCGAGGTCGTCGACCGTGATCGAGGAGAGCTGCCGTTTGCCCAGCCGCGGGTAGATGTGCTGGCGGAGATACGCGCCGTAGAGGCGATGCGTGCTGTGGCGCAGCCGCGGCTGCTGCTGGGCGAGCCATTCCTCGGCGAACTCCTCCAGCGTCAGCTTGGAGACGGTGACGCGTTCGCCGGAAGCGACGCGGCTGACGAGCTCGGCCCGGACGAGGCGCGCTTCGGTGAGGGTTGGGGTGGTGCGCCAGCGTGGCCGTTGCTCGGAGTCGTAGTACATGACTTCGTAGCGGACGCGGCCGTCGCGGGTCGTGCGTTTGAAGATGCCGCGCTCCACGCGCCGCCGCTGCCGGTGCGTCCCATATCTGCTGGCGGTGGTGGTCATCTCAGGGGTTGGACAAGCTAGCTCTGTCTCGGACACGGATCCAGTCATGTCCTTTGGGCCGTTCGTGGGTGCCTTGCGGGGGCTCGGGCGGGGACGTGGAAGCTGCTCATCCAGTCGTCGAGGTCGCTACGCAGGAAGAGGATCCGGCAGCCGCGGTCCTCCTGGTGGAACGGGATCTGACGCTGCGCGACCTGCTTGCGGAGGCGTTGCGGGCTGACGTCGAGGTAGCGGGCGGCGGTCTCGATCGCCATCCATTCCGGCCACCGCTCCTGCTCTCCGGCTGCGCGGAGCGCGGGGAGGAGGCGCTCGCTCACCGCGATGGCGAGCGCCTCAACTACCGCGTCGGGGATCGTGAGGCTGAGCAGCGGTTCGCTCATGTAGTCACCTGGTTTCCCCATGCCGTCCAGCCGGGCCGGGGTTTGCCGCGGGCGAAGAGCTCGAGCCGGGTCGCGGTCGGGTACATCTGCTCCATCAGCTCGTAGACGACCTTCGGCTTTTCGGAGTGTCGGCCGCGAGGCGCTTCGATCACCGAGTCGGGACGGTGCTTCGGTTGCGGGGTGGGGTAGTTGCCGCGGGTGGCGATGAGGAGGAGTTCGTGGCGGTTGCGGACGTAGTTGCCTGGCCCGATCGAGGGTTTGACCCACACGAACGCGCTCTTGTACGTGAACCCCCACGCCTCGATCACACGCAGGGCTTCGGGGAGGAGACTGGTGACGGCCCACATGAAGAGCGCGGCGTTGTCGGCTGCGGGGATCGCGAGCGCGGCGATCCCGGGGATCGGCATGAGCGGGTAGTGCTGCTCCGCCGAGGCGAGGGGCCAGGCCGGGTCGGCGTAGATCAGATCGAACAGCCCCTTCGGCAGTGGGGTGGCGTGGATGTCGGCGTAGCGTTCGCGTCGTTTGATCTCGCGTACGGCTTTGTCGACGGACAGCTCGCCCGCGCGGACGCGTTCGAGGAGAGCCTCATCGCCGTGCGCTTGGAGTCTTTTGGCGTCTTGGACGGTGCGCTGGCCGGCGCCGGCCATGTCGGCGATGTAGGCGCGGCTTCGTCCTCGATGTGGCAGTACTGCCACATCGAGACCGCTACGACGGAGATTCGCCTGTTTCCTGTTCGTGCCGCCTGCCAGGGCGGCGCGGCAGTCGGCCCGGTCGAGGACCATCAACGCACGCTGCCCCGCCGAAAGATGACGGCGAAACAACGCCGAGCGGAACATGAACTCAACCTCATCGTCGGGCGCGACCACCCGGACCGGCACCTCCGGGAGACCAAGCGCGAGCGCCGCCCGATGCCGGTGGCGGCTATCGAGCACAACCCCCGCCTCCGTGATATCCAACGGCCACTGGATCCCGTTCTCGGCAACGTCGGCCTGGAACGCTTCCCAGTCAGCAACCGTCATCGACGGGATCCGCGCCGCCTCCCGATGACCGCGCAGATCCTTCGGCGAGCGGCTCTCCGTCCGGCCATCAACCAGATCGCCGTCGGGCAGCGCGTCGGGCTCGCGCCGGGCCGGCGGTTTGGCGGTCACGCCGACCACCCCCTCCGCGAGGAGGGGGCGACTGGCCCGCTACGTCGTGGTCGAGAGGGGTCGTCCGGCCCGCGGGCTGTCGCGCGGCGGCGCGGCCGGCGGTCGCGCCCGCGAGGCTGGCGTCGCTCTCTCCGCGGCACCACGGGACGATCAAGCAGCCTCGTAAGGCGACGATCGAAGCGCGCCGCCCACCGACTCCACCGGGGCGATGGCACGTATGACCACGCGTCGCGATCAGGGAACTCGAATATCTCCTCGAGGTCGAGGTAGACGACGGGGAGTTCGTCGCGGAACTCGAGGAATTCGGCTACCTGCCATCTGGTCTCGTTCATGCGCGGGGAAGGTTAGATCGGCGCCCGGACAGAGAAGCAACGAGATCCACCGGCGCGCCCACCGGCGGACTGACCTCCCAAGCTGAAGGGCTGGGACTCACTGTTAGGCGCTCTTTTCGCAGAGAGGCGCGCACGCACCCTGCGCTGGACTTCCGCGAATACTTCCGGGACCGGGGAAAATAGAAGCTCTGCTCAAGCGCGTTTTCGAAGTGGTAGAAATTGACCGGGTCGTCGCCGCGCCGCCCCGAACATGAGTCGGCTGTCGCTCTTGACCGGCGTACCCGTGATGTGAATGTCGGGCTCGCCGAGCCATGCCTGCCGGGTTATCGAGGTCTCTTAGTGAGCGAGCGTTCCGGGCGAGACCGCGGTGAGCACGATGACGGTGGCGGCGGCGAGTCCGAACAGGCCGAGTCCGTAAATCCAGAGCGTCGTTGACCTGAGGCGCAAAATCCACCAGCGAGAAGTGGGTACGAGTCGCTGATGCGGTGCGGCTCCCCGAGCCTGGGTCAATGCCTGGCCGGCTTCGAATTCTTCGAGCATGTTCGCATCGATGCCGGCGAGCTGCCGATGCCGCGCCATCAATTGCATCGTCAGAAGCGAGACGAGGAGCGCGAGGCTGGCGGCCATGAGACGCGCTGCCTGTGAGTTGCCGCCGCTGAGGGCGATGGTGAAGAGGAACGCCTGTGCAGTTAGGCCGAGCGCGGGCGTCTGCCAGAGCATCGCGTCTTGGTTGATCTGTCGCGCGGAGATCGACTCATAGATCGCTGCTGTGAGGTCGGAGGCGGGGGGCGGCTCGACGATGCCGCAATTTCTCACGCCGGCCGGATGGTGGTGCGAGTCTGGCAGTTGGTGCTCGCGACGCTCGCTTGCGCCGACCTCAGCGGCGCCACTGACGGGACACGGACGCCTGGTCGAACGCGCCCTGGACTTACAGGACGCGCGGGCCAAGCGCAGAGGACGCGACCGGTGTCCCTGCACTCCGTCGCGTTCGCCGGCGAGAGGACTCGACAACGCTGCGAGCGCGAGCTGCGATTCCGCGAGCGTCAGCAGTGGAGCTTCGGTCTCGAGCCGGCCGTGCCACCGAACTGCGGCGCGTTCGAGCTTGTCCGGCTTCTGCTCGGCGGGGAGATCGAGGTAGCCGAGCGCATCCTCGAGCAAGACCCCGCCGAGTTCGCGCAGCGAGACTTCGGCAGCCCAGAGGTTGCGAGTCTGGATCGCGCGCGTGAAGCGGCCGTGTGCCGAGCCCAGTGAGGTCATCGCCGGAAAGCGGGGCCGGCGCGTCGAGTCTAGACGCCCTCCATGGGGCCGAGAGCTGACGCGGCGACTCAGAGATACTTGTCCGGGTTCCGCCAGAAGTCGTGGAGCTGGAAGCGGCGCTTGTACCGATACAGCTCCGCGGCGTCCCAGATCGGCCCGCAGCGCAGCTCAGCGATCGGCGCTGGGAAGTCTGGTTGTCCCTGGACGCGCCGCCGGGGATCGCCGTGGCGGCGCCGATCGGCCAGGGCCGACTTCGAAATGCCGAGAATTTGAGCGGCCTCGAAAACACCCGCCAGCCGGACCTGCCTCGCCATGCCGCTTGATACGCGGCCTCGCGGGCTTCTCCCGCTCCGAACGGCGTTCTGCGAAAACGTCCAAAACTCGCGCGAATCTAGGCGCGGGGCGGCGTGGCGAGCCACCGATAGACCCACCCCCCGTAGGGGGCGCTGTACCGCGACAGGTGGGGCTGTCGCCGGCACCTGCGAGGTTCTCCTCGTTGGTTGTTCTCTGTTTTATGCCTGGCGTAGGGGCTTGAGCTCTTTGGCGTCTTGGGTCGATGATGTCGTCGTGCGGTTTCGTTTTCGCTCAGAGAGGGTTGCCGGGCGGCATTCCCTTGATTACTACGAGCACGCTCTGAAAGCGTGGCGTCGTCAGATGCGCGCGCCTCTTGCGTTTGCTGCGCTGATGGGGATCGGAGGGGCTGTCCTGTTCTGGATTTTCGCCCCGCACGGACACCTTCTCGCGGCGGCGTTTCTCGGTGCGACCGAGATGCTTATTATCTGCACCCGCGACTCGCCGCCAGACTTCATCGCCAAGTGGAAGCGCGGCGGCGACGGTGAACGCCAGACCGGGAAGGCCCTTGCCCGTCTCGAGCGGGATGGCTGGAAGAGCTTCCACCATCGCAAGGCGAGGTATGGAGATCTCGACCATGTCGCCGTCGGGCCGGGCGGCGTCTACCTCCTGGATTCGAAGAACCTCCACGGAACGCTCACCCTTGAACCGGAAGGGCTGACTGCGAGTTACGGCGAGTGGCCAGGTGACTCGTACAGCTTTAGCCGTCTCGGTGCGACGCTGAAACGGGAGGCGAAGAACCTGAGGTTTCGGATCTCTGACGCCACCGGGGTTGTCGTTTTCGTGCAGAGCGTTGTGGTTGTGTGGGGTGAGTTCTTGCCGCGAGAGGTTGAGCAAGACGGCGTCATCTACGTTCGTGGCGACCATCTGGCCGACTGGTTAGTAGCCCGGCCGAGCCGGCTGGCCGCGAGTGAGGTGCAGCGCATCCAGGCTGGTCTCGAAGCCGAGATCATCGTGGGGCCAGCTCCACCGCTACTGGGTACCTCTGGCTAGCGGGCCGTTGGCGAAGTCGGCTCTGGGTCGGGCCTGGCAACGTCCTTATCGCCCGAGGCCTTGAGGTAGCTCCCGCGGGGGCTTAGATTCTCGACTGTGGCTCGTCGGTCGTCTTTTTCAAGGGCTCTAGCGCAGCGGCAGCGCGCGCTCGAGGCTCAGGCACGCGCGCAGCAGCGGGCGGCTATGGCGTCCGTGCGGGAGGCGGAAAGAGCTCGCAAGGCATTCGAGCGAGCGACGACCGCCGAGAACAAAGAGCGGAAGCGCCTGTACTTGGAGTCGCAGCATGCGAGGGTCGACGCGATGAACGCGGAGCTAGCCGCCGAGGTCGAGGCTCTAGAAGGACTCTTGGCGGGGACTCTCGATGTCGACGACTACCTCGACTTCGACGCGCTCAAAGTTGAGCCTGAAATTCCTCAGTTCCAACCGGGCGTTCTGGCCACGAAGACCGACCCCCCAATGCTCGGCGCCTTCACGCCGGACGCGCCGACCGGGTTGGCGAAGTTCCTCCCCGGCAGCAAGGACAAGTACGAGAAGCAGGTGGCGACTCGTCGCGCCGACTATGAACAGGCGTGTGCTGAGCACGCTGAGCAAGAGCGAAAACGCGAAGCCGCGCTGGCCGAGGCGAAGACCTCCTATGAAGCCGAGGTCAAGGCGATCGAGTCGCACACGGCCGCACAGAACCAGGAGATCGACGAGTTCCGCAAGCGTTTCGAGGCGGACGATCCGGAGGCGATCGTTGAGTACTTCTCACTCGTCCTAGACGCGAGCCGGTATCCGTCGAAGTTCCCTCGCACCCACCGCATGGCGTTTGTGCCGGAGTCAAAGCAGCTCGTCGTCGAGTACGAGCTGCCAGGCCTCGACACCGTTCCGACGGTCAAGCAGTACCGATACGTCAAGGCACGCGATGCAGTCGAGACGTCGGACCGGCCGGTCTCATGGCTGAAGACCACGTACGCGTCTGTCGTCGCGCAGGTCGCGGTGCGGACGCTCCACGAATTGTTCGAGGCCGATCGTGGCGAGAAGATCGAGACGATCGTTCTCAACGGCTACGTGAACTCGATTGATCCAGCGACGGGCCAGAAAGTCGCCCCGCACCTCATCACCGTCCGCACCTCCCGAGACCTGTTCCTCCAGCTCGACCTCCGCAACGTCGAGCCGCTCGCCTGCCTCAAGGGACTCAACGCATCCGTCTCAAAGAGCCCGTCCGAACTCGCACCAGTGCGACCGATCCTCGAGTTCAGCATGGTTGACCCACGCTTCATCCAAGAGAGCGACGTCCTCGGCGAGCTTGACCAGCGACCGAATCTGATGGAGTTGTCACCGCGCGACTTCGAATCGCTTATCACCAACCTCTTCGAGAAGATGGGGCTGGAGACCCGGCAGACACAGGCCTCTCGCGACGGCGGCGTCGACTGCGTTGCCTACGACCCTCGCCCGATCTTCGGCGGCAAGGTCGTGATCCAAGCAAAGCGGTACAAGAACACCGTCGGCGTGAGCGCCGTCCGCGACCTCTACGGAACGATGCAAAACGAAGGCGCCTCCAAGGGCATCCTCGTCACCACCAGCGGCTACGGGAAATCCTCGTTCGAGTTCGCAGACGGCAAACCACTCGAACTGCTCAGTGGAAGCAACCTCCTGTACCTCCTCGCCGAGCACGCCGGCATCGAAGCACGCATCGAACCGCCGGACGACTGGATCGACCCGACCGCTGACGCAACAAGTGACGAAGCCCAAATCGAGGTCGAACCCACACCGGCGGGCTGACGGCCTCGCGCGCGCCACGCCGGCTGTAGACCCACCGCCGTCCAGCGGCGGAGGCGAGGGTCGACGGGCACCGCGAGCAGAAGGACCCTTGCGTTCACCAGTGATCCGGCATCTACCGGCCGAGGCAAACGCTGAGGGCAAACAGCGTCCGACTCTCGCTCTACTGTACGAACATATGTTCGCATCGATCCTGTCGGCCCCTCCTTCCCTGAGTCCATCGCTGGGTGCGGCTGACCCCCGTAACTTGGCATCGCTTGATGGTTATGGGACTGTTAGCCCTGTGGCCGCTCCAAACGAGGATGTCTTCGCTCCGGAGTTGGTCATCGCATTTGTGGCCCCTACCGGCCTGAGCTTCGAGGACATCGCCGCGGCGGCGAAGGCGTTCCTCTCTTACTACAGGTACGACGTTGAACTCGTTCGGCTGAGCGAGTTCCTCGAGGAACGAGCAGAACTCACGCCCGAGGAAAGACGGCTCGTCGATACGCGTGTCCGGAAACTTCAAGACGAGGGAAACCAGCTCAGACGTGACGCGAGCCGCGGTGATGCGCTTGCGTTTGTCGCGGTCAACGAGATCCGCGAACTACGCAAGAAGCGGTGGGAGTCGGTTAGCGAGGACGATCGTCCCTATCTTGAGGACAACGAGACCTACTCGGACATACCGCACCAGCGTGTGGCATACCTGGTTTGGTCGCTAAAGCACGCAGATGAGGTGGACACCCTGCGGAACGTCTACCGCTCGCGTTTTGTGCTCGTCTCGCTGTATGCACCCCGGAGCGAGCGCGAACGGCGTCTGGCCGCGCGCATCGCTGAATCCCATGCCGGATCGTTGAAGCTCGAAGAACATGAGATAGCAGCGCGGAGACTCATTGATCGAGATCAGGCGGAACCCGACGATGTCGAGGCTCGGGAACTCGGCCAGGACGTTCGCGACACATATCCCAAGGCAGACTTCTTCGTCGACGCCAGCAGCCGTGCCCGACTCGAGACTTCGATGAAACGAACGATCGACATCCTGTTTGGTACCCCATTTGAGACACCGTCACGGGACGAGTACGGGATGTACTTCGCACATGCAGCGGAACTGCGATCAGCAGAGCTCGGCCGCCAGGTCGGCGCCGCAATCTGTACTCCAGAGGGATCGATCGTTGCAGCAGGAACCAACGAGGTTCCGAGCCCTCGAGGCGGCGAATATTGGGCGGAAGACGTCGACATCGACCACCGACAGTTCCAGATGTCTGGGGACATCAGTGATCAACTCAAACAAGAGCTCGCTGCCCAGGTCCTGGAGCGGGTTCAACCATTCCTGTCGGGTGCAGACGCACCGAAGACCGGTGAGGAGATGTATGAGCTGCTCGCAACCACCGGCCTCCGCGACCTGATCGAATACGGGAGGGCGGTTCACGCTGAACTCGCCGCGATCGCTGATGCTGCTCTCCGCGGTGTCCCAATCCTTGGGACAACGATGTATGTGACGACCTTCCCGTGCCACCACTGCGCTCGGCACATCGTCGCGGCCGGCATCCGACGCGTCGTCTACATCTACCCCTATGCAAAGAGTCTGGCGCACTCGCTTCACGGCGATGCGGTTGTCGTTGAACCTCAGGACTCAGATGGGGTGAAGGTCTCCTTCGAGCCCTTCCTAGGCGTCGCACCACGTCAATACTCCAACTTTTTCACGATGGGGCGAAGGAAAGACTCGCGTGGCCGAAGGGTTGAGCCACTGGATCCGAATCGCACACCGCGGCTTGTCGAGGAGGAACGGACGGGCGTGTGGAACGTAGATGCGTACATCCAACGAGAGCGCTACGCGGCAAGAGACTCAGAGTCCTTTCTTGCCACACCGATGTCGGAGAACACAGACGAGGAGGATCGTGATGAGTAAGGCTGATGCGTATCGGAGGCAGGCCGAAGCTGCCCGGCGCGCAATCGATGCGTCACCTAGATGGATGCGTGAGAGGGCGGTGCCTCCGAGGCCGCGCCCGCAAAGCACTCCACCTCCGCCACCATCGCAAGAGCGCGCGGCGTAGATCCCAAGCGTTCTCGAGCGGATGAGCCGAGTTCGTCCGGTGAGCGTCCTACGATTCATCTCGCTCAAGGTTCGTCAGACTTGATGGTCTGAGGTGCTGAGAGGGTCGAGGTCGCGGCCGACCAAGTTGCCGCGTTACGAGGTAGGCATAGTCGTGGTCGCACTTCGACGCCCGACAGACCTTCCGGAGCCGCCAGATGATGGCCTAGCCACTACTGCCATCACGCCGGGTTTCGCGGCGAAGATGCGGTACTCCGCGGGCTATCTCGACATTGCCTGCATTCCAACGCGACAGGCCTATGAGGGGAAGCGCGTCTTCGCAGACTTCTTCGCGGGGACAGGAGTTCGTCTCGAACCAGAGACAGGCCGACTCTACTGGGACGTGGCCCTCTTGGCGCTCCAGATTGCGCCCCCCTTTGACCTTTACTTCTTGAACAACGAATACCACGAAGTTGCTGCGACGCTTGCGGACCGCGCGCGAGCCCTCGGACCTGCCGGAGCAGAGGTGTTCGAGGTTGACTTACGTGACGCGTCCTCGCTCCGAGACGTGGATGCGATCGCCGCCGTGGCCGCGCCTTTCGGCCCGAAAATCGTCGTATCCACCGGGGACCCGAACCTCGCGCACCGTGCCCTGAAACGGCTCGCCCCGCGCGGACGGCGCTACCTATGCTGCGTGATTGACCCCGGAGACTCGGTCTACGAATGGAGGTCGCTGGAGGCGCTTGCCTATCAGGAGCGGGCCCTGGACATTCTTGAGGTCTTCCCCTCCTGCATCGATCTCGTCGCAAGCGAGGATCGCGGCCGGCGGACTCACTCTCAGTTGCAGCTTGACCGCTACTTTCCGCCTGAAACCGGCTGGTGGAAGATTGTGAGCGCTCACCCTTCCCCCGGGGCAGCTCTCCGCTGGCTAAGGGAGGACCGGATCGATCGGCTCCTCAGTCTCCGAATCGGCCGTCCGAGACAGGCCTCGATGGGCGACCGGGCTGCGTACCCGCTGATTTTCGCGACCCGCGCAAAGTTTGCGATCTCTCTCTGGGAGAAGATCGGATCCCCGCCGGTGGGTTTCCAAGACGAGTTCTACGTCGGAGCCTAAACGCCCTCGCGCCCTAGATGTCCGGGGACTGCTCGAACCTGAGGCAAGCCCTTTCCCGCTGAGCGACGCCCGGAACGGGCTAGGCCTGAGTCTCTCTCAGCGCGAGCACTCGCATCCCTTCCGGCGACGAAGGTGCAGCACCCGCGAACGGTACGAGCGAAAGCTGAACTGGAAGTGGAAGGATTCAACGCCGTCGAGCCTCGCGCGTACGGTCTGCGCGTAGGCGACGATGCCGGTGAAGCAGGTGACGAATGGGACGGCGGGAGTGAATTGGTCGGTGTACTCCTCTTCGTGAAGATCAAGGTCGCCCACCCGCCCGCAGACCAACTGACCTCGCTGTCGAGCGCGTTCGAGCGAAGCTCTCTTCGCAGGAGGCGCGGCGGCCACGTCGTTCTCCGTGATCGGTGTTTCGAACGCCCGCAAGCGTTCGACCTTCAACCCCGTCTCTGCGGCTAGAGCTTCGAGCTCGGCTTCGTCCTCGCCCGGATCCGTGTATGCCTCAAGCAAGCATTGGCCGTCGTCGTCGAGCTTCTTGACGATGACCTGCGCCGTGAGCTCCTCGGCAGCGAGGTCGATCGTCGTATGAGCCCACAGCCGCTGGCCGTCTCGACGTGTCGGAGCGTTGTCGAGTGCCGTGAGGACGACCTCGGGAATATAGGTCTGGCCGTACCCGATGCGCGCTCTGAAGAAGCGGAACCGCTCGGGGCGCTCGATGACCTTCGTCCACGGTTCCAGTTCTTGCTTGACGGTCCGTACCTTCGGGTCCCCTATGCGGGCGCGGGTAGCGCAGACGTAGGGACCGATGTTCTCGGCTCGCTGTGCCTGGTTGTCGACCGCTTCGAGCCGTCCACGCGAGCCAGCCTCGCGGGCCGCGTAGATCCAGCCGTTCGCAACGGCGCCACAGCCGACGAGCAGGGCGTCGAGATCGATCTCGCTGAAGGCGACCTCGGGGCCTTCGTCGAGCTGGCCCGGTTCCCCCTGCTGGAGCGTCCAGGCCGAAAACTCCACCGGACCGGCGGGGAGCGGTGTGCCGATCAACACTGAGAAGACTTGGCCGGCGCCGAGACAGGCGGCGGCGAGCCCGCCGATGCCGTTGCGGCCCTCAAACCCCGGCGGGAGCGCCGCGACTTGCGCGTCGGCCGCGGAATTCGCAATCCGCGCGAGCCAGCCATGACCGTTGATCGAAATCCAGTCGGGCTGGCCAGGGAGCTCGCGGCCGACGTTGAGCGTGACATCCGCTCCCTCGTCGGCCCCGAAAGCGATTGCCGGCTCTTCATGGATCGATGCAGCAAGCTCGCGAATCGCTGGCTCGAGCATGGCCGCTGCGGTACCAAGCTCAAAGCTCACGCGAGGGCAGAAGCGGAGAGTTTGATTGGCCGCGAGTAGAAGTGCTTGGTGGGCGAGTGTGTTCTCGCTTAGGTCAGGGTCGAGGCGGCAGACCACGCGCTTTGTGGTGAAGAGATCGAGCGCTGCGCTGGACTCGATCGCGGCAAGTCTCGCGGCGAGCGCGGCTGGCCGGCTCAACCCGACGTTCATCGGCTGCCCTCTTTCGAGATCTCCTCGTATTCGCAGCCGCGGGCCGTGAGTCGCACGCGGGCCGCGAGTTCCTTCTCCTCAAGGGTCCGGTAGTCGTCGCTCTCGTACACAAACCAGCCCCACCGCGTTGTGTCGAGCTCGTCTCCGCCGGTAGGGACGATCACCGCGAGCGCATCCGGAACCTTCAGGCCCTGGCTCCGATCGGTAGGTGACATCCGAGGCCGTCGCGTGCTGAGGTGGCTGTGGACTGCGGCGAGCAGCGTCAGGCCTCGCGGCTTTGCCCAGGCCGTCACGGCGGCGTAGACCTCTGGGGCCACGCTCCACTGCCACGGCGACTCGACGACCCCGCTCCCGATGGGCTTGACGACCGCCGCGACGGAGCTGGTTGACGCGCGCTCGCCGAGCCAGAAAACGCCGGATTCACATCCGCATCGGCCTGCGGGCAGAAGCGCGAGGCGCGTCTGCTCGCAGGCTTTCAACGGGACGATCCACCGCTCGATGGGCGGGTATGGCGCCAATTACGCAGCCGTGCCGGCCGTGATTTCCTCGACGAGCGTGAAATGAGCCCTCGGCTCATGCTCGCCGACGAGCTGCTCGAGGGTGACCTGCGTGTCCTGGATCCGCTCGCCGCGGAAGACGAGGTAGTAGAAGTAGGTATCGCGCTCCTGGCGATCCTGGACACGGAAGAAGGTCTTCGCGTACGTCCGGATCGACTCGATCACGGTCGTCCGCGCATATTCCTTCTTGAAGTCCTCGGTCGCCGGCAAGTAGTCGACGATCGCCTCCACGTCCTCGTGCTTGCCCTGCGGTGGGATCTGCTGTTCTTGAGTTGCCATCGAGTCCTCCTGACTCGTTCGCCGCGGCCGGCCGGACGCGGCGTGGTAAGAATAGCAACCAGATCGGTCGGGGTCGCGACCGGAACCGATGTGGTTGCATCATCCACCGCAATCGGCAGAATGTGTTCGGTCAGTTCGATCGGTGAGGAGGCATTCGACATGGGTGACGGTGAAACTCTCGGGGCGCGACTCCGCCAGCTGCGGCAAGAGAAAGGCCTCGGCCTGCGCGAGGCGGCCACGAAGGCGGGGATCAACCACGGCTACCTCAGCCAGATCGAGAGCGACAAGATCCGGGAGCCAGCTCCCCAAATCCTTCAAAAGCTCGCCGAGGCTTACGACGAGCCGTTCGTCTTGCTGATGCAGTGGGCTGGCTACCTCGAGCCCGACGACGATGGCCTATCTGTCAATCAGCAACGTGCTCTCAAGATTGTGGGAGACCCCTCGACAAAAGAGCTCCACGCCATTCGAGCCGTGCTTGACGCCATCCGCTCAGGCGGAGCGACGTTCGCTTCATTCGAGCGGCTCGACGGCACGCTTAGACCGGAAGATCTCCGCGTAATCCGAGGCCACGCGATGGCGCTGCTTCGCCGGGCAGACGTTCTCGGCGCCATTCCGACGCCACTCGACCGCGTGATGGAGGTCTCGAAACTGGTCCTCGCCGGCGAGATTGAGCTCGAACCGGAGATGAAGAGAAGACTCCGCGACCGCTTTGGCGACCTCGTCGATCGAGCCCTGCACATGATCGTTGGTTCGATTCGATTCGACACTCGTGGGGTCTACCTGCAGCCAGACATGTGGTGGCTACGAAAACGGTTCGTCCAGGCGCACGAAATCGGCCACGAGATGCTCCCGTGGCATCGAGACCTCTATGCGTTCCTCGACGATAAGACCCGAATACGTCCGGACGTCAACGACCGCTATGAGCGGCAGGCTAATCAGTCGGCGATCGAGATCCTTGCCCAGGGCGACACGCTGCGCCGAGAAGCGGACGACTCGCCCATTACGTTTGCCCTGATCGATCGAGTTGGCGGGCGTTACGAGATTTCGGCTCAAGCCACGGCTCGACGAGTGGTCGAAGAGAGTCGACACGAAGTTGCGCTCGCGATTGCATACCGCGGGTCGGCGACGGGGAGGCTGATGCCGGCTCATCTGTACTGCTCAGCGAGCTTCGAAGCGAGGTTCCGCTGGCAGTTCACTGGGCGGATGAACCAAGTGATCCAAGGAACTCTGATCGCTGCCGCGAGGCGGCAGCCTCTTGAACCGATCACTGACACTGATATGCGCAGCAGACTTGTAAGACTCGACGTCGAGTCGCTAGAGCGCGGCCCGGCCGTACTGGTGCTCTTCCGCCCGGTTCCAACACGGGCGAAGCTACGGACGATCGTCCAACGCACCGCTGATCCCTCGACGATTTAGCGAGAGGATGCGCCAGATGCGAACTCGCCCACCCAGGACGACCCCTCGCGTGTGAGTTGGGGCTTCGCGCCGATGTCGGTGGTTCGCGTCCGCTAGCGTCCATTTCGGGGAGTACTAAGGTGGCACTTACGAACCCCCGAGGGGATTAGAAGTTGGCCCAGTGCCATTTGCCGGCGCCGGAGCTCCAGACGCTGACCGGGGCGGCCAGCCCGGACGCCTTCCCTTTGAACAGCCAGGCTCTGACCCCGTCTCCGCCGTAGTCGTAGAAGGCGAGCGCGTCCGCGTACCCGTCGTGGTTGAAATCGCCCGCGACGACGCGGAAGTTCGTCCAGTGCCATTTGCCGGCGCCGGAGCTCCAGACGCTGACCGGGGCGGCCAGCCCGGACGCCTTCCCTTTGAACAGCCAGGCTCTGACCCCGTCTCCGCCGTAGTCGTAGAAGGCGAGCGCGTCCGCG
>Ga0265338_10002908_pt1 | contig 24908 bp, 21 predicted proteins | sample 42126metaG_FD_193579 | JGI IMG/M metagenome (GOLD analysis project Ga0265338, IMG submission 193579) | Rhizosphere microbial communities from Carex aquatilis grown in University of Washington, Seatle, WA, United States - 4-21-26 metaG | ecosystem: Host-associated > Plants > Roots > Rhizosphere... | reverse complement strand
ATCCACGTGATAATATTCCACGCCCGCCGCGAGCAGCTTGCCGACGACCTCGGGGAACGACAAAGAGCCGTCCAAAGTCTTTTGCGCAGTTTCAGTAATGATTTTCGTATTCATAATTGTCTGGTCACCACTGCCGACAGGTGGCACGGGTTCGTTAAATGGTTGAACCGTTACATTGTTGCATCGGCGGGGACTCGCGAACCGATTCAACGATTCAACGATTTAACGAATCACAATTCAACGAATCCATGCCCAAGGATTAAAAGTTTTCCGCGCGAAATGAAGGAAAATCTAACGGATCAGGTGAACCGCAAAATACGCCAAACACGCCAACAAACTTTTCTGTAACGTGGTTCTGTCGCTGGACGCAGACTGCGGAAAAATCCCGGCGGACACTGTGACCAGTCTGTGGGTTGGTCTCTTTATATTTGGACAAGAAGCCAATAAAATCTCCATTGACGGGATTTACATATTCACATATTCTGAAAAAAACAGATTGGAATAATTGAATATGGCAAAAGCACACATTTCGTTAGACAATGGGACGAAGGTCACAGTAGAAGGAACACCCGCAGAGGTGGCTGCCTTAATTACGCAATTTGGCAGCGGGGGAACCCAATCAAAACATGCGAAGAAATCTACACCGCGAAAAAGCACAGCTAAATCAGGGCCTGTTAATTTGGTTTCGGAACTGATTGACGGAGGATTCTTTAAAAAGCCGAAGGAATTGGGTGCCATAAAAACCGCACTTGAAGAACAAGGGCATTACTATCCGATTACTACACTCTCTCCGGTGTTATTACGCCTTGTCAGGAAAAAGCAAATCAGACGAATCAAGGATAAGAAACGATGGTTGTATGTTGGATAATACAAAAATGAAAACTGAAAATACTTTAAACGATATTTTGATCCGTATAGCCAAACTTGAGGATAAAGTTTTTGGCCAGAGCAAGGCAACCTCCTCAAAACAGCCGCGTATTGCCAATGAGAAGCAACCTCCAAACACACTAGATTTTTCGATGCCGATTCGACCCTTTGTTAAAAGACATGGTGTGGGTATGAGTGGCCCCAAAAAATTTGCTCTGCTCGTTGCTTACTTGGCGAAGGGGGATTTGAAGAAAACGATTCAATTTGTAGAAATTAAGAAGCACTGGAACAAAATGACAGCCAAGAGCCTATTGGGAATGGAATTTAATACGTTTTATCCGGCTTCGGCAAAGGAAAATAATTGGGTGAATTCCGAAAAAAGTGGTTCTTACAGTTTAAGGCCATCATGGAAAGCAATTTTTTCATGAGAGAAATTACAGCATCTCGTCAAAGTGGAAGACATTCCAAAGCCACGGCCAAATAAATGAGTTCAAAAAATTTCGCAATTGGTGTTCGGTTACAGGCCATGCAGCCCTACGAACAGGCGCTTGTGCTTGCGCGCTTTGCTCAAGCCCGCGCTACAGATGGGCAATTTGCTCCAAAGCAGCTTGAAATGTTGTTTTTTGAATTTGCGCTACCCTATCCTGGAAAAATATCAAATCTGATTGCCAAATTGAAAAGCGAGGATCTTTTAACCAAGAGCGCTCGTAACAGATTATGGCAAATGACGCCGTTGGGTCGGCAAACCTCAATAGAACTTCTTTCGGAAATAGATTTGGCATCGGTCACGGCGGAATCTGCGCTTAGCAGTTCAATTTTAGGGCAGGTTGCACATACTGTCGTGCCACCAACGCTAGCACCGCCAGATTTAATCTTGGCGCTGCAATCATTTTTGAAAGAGCACCCATTTGAAACAAATGTTTTTGGCATGACGCGCTTTCCCGATGCGGCTGGGAAAAATAAACAAAAAGACCCAGTCAATCCTGCCTTGGAAATTGCAAGGGAAATTTGTTCGCTTCATGGTCTGCAATTCCATTTGGCATCCGACCGGGCGATGATTGGTGGTTTATGGCAAAACGTGGCAGCGCATATGTGGGCTAGTCGATACGGGATTGCTTTTTTCGAGGACAGCCGCAACAAGGGGCTTAATTACAATCTCAATATTGAGGTAGGAAGTATGCTGATAACCGGACGGCGTTGCGCATTGTTGAAAGATAAATCAGTTCCAAAAATGCCCACGGATTTAGTGGGACATATTTATAAAGATGTCGATTTAAAAAAGCCAAAAACAATTAGCAACGCACTGCATCTATGGTTGAGAGATGATTTGAATTTGGGGTCGTGTCCTAAATGTCCTAAAAAATAACGAAGTAAAAATATGAATGAAACAACACTGCAAGAGAGAACGAAGAAATTGCTCGAAATAAACAATGTCATCAAAAAACTCGACGAGACGATTCGGCCAGCAGCCTTTCTGCTATTGCAAGATTATGTCTTAGGCAGTGCATCATCTGACAAGCTAAAGCCACATCATCCTGCTTCACCAATCGACGCAGGTGAAGGGCGTGAGGAGTTTTTCTCTAAATTTAGTCATGCCAAACCGTCAGACAATGTGTTGCTTGTAAGCGCGTATCATTACAGTCAATTTGGATCATCGTCATTTTCTGTTGAGGAAATTAAGGCGTTGGCAGATCAGGTCGGTGTGACAATTCCCAACAAACCCTACATGACTCTTACCGCCGCACAACGTAAAGGGAAAAGCCTTTTCCGTAGTGTTGGCAAAGGTGTTTTTTGCCCTACCGTTCATGGGGAAACGTTCTTCAAAAAAACCTACGGAGTTTCGAAAGGCACGCAACATAAACCAGAGAGCCAAGAATAGGTTTGAAACACATCTCACAGTCAGATTTCTGGCGAACACTCCCCTCGTTTCAAGCTGCGGGTTCAACATGAGCTATGCCACTTCAAAAAAATATCTGGCTTGGGTTATTTAAGCGTCATTGGCCTCTTCTGGTCGTCTTTATTGTCGGTGTCGTGGTAATTCACGCATTTCTGCTTTGCGACGCATTTAAGGGTGTAAAAATAAATGCTGAAAATGCATCGCAGTTTGGAAGCTTTTTGGCTGGCTACATCGGGATGCCCATTGCTCTCATGGGCGTATTGCTCTTGATTATGACTCTTCTTGAGCAGATTAAAAAGGATAAGGACGAAGGTTTTGAGAAGCGTTTCTTTCAATTGCTCGATTATCATCGTGGAAATGTTGATGCAATCGGTGTGGGAGAGAAAGCAGGCCAGCGAACCTTTGTGACTCTGATCCGCGAATTTCGGATGACTTTAGCTGAAGTGGATGAAGCGCTTTTTGCTTTAAAGAAGAATGTTACAAATTCTGCGAGAATTGATCTTGCCTACATGGCGTTTTATTATGGAACTGGACCAAATTCGACGCGAGTGCTCCGCGCATCAATTGCACAGTATGACAGGGATCTTGTTGATTTCATAATTCTTAGACTTGATGACTTCGATTGGAAAAAAGCAAAAATGAATGAACGCAAACTCGGTTATATGCCGTTTGAAGGTCATCAATCTCGCCTTGCTCACTATTTTAGGCACCTATACGAGATGGTACGCTACATTGACAGGAATGGCGGAGAATGTGCGGAGGAGTTTGCTGGCATGCTTCGTGCACAGCTTTCTAACCATGAGCAGGCGTTGCTCTGTCTAAACTCACTTTCCACGATTGGATCTGCTTGGAAGAATGAAGGTCTATTGGTTAAATTCCGAATGATTAAAAATCTCCCCGAGAATTTTTTCGACCCAAAAACAGAGTTGGATGTTGCCAGCATTTATCCTGAAATCGGATACGAATACAATAAACACACTGGCACAAAATCTTAACCCAACCGTGAGCACGGCTGGTTTGAATGTTTAGTCACTTCGCTCCAATATAAAAATTCAAAATAGGATTTGATTATGCAAAAGCGCAAACTAGGCGACCTTCGTTTGGCGAAAATACCCCTTAACTCCGGGACTGGCACCATCCCGGCGCTGGGTTTCGGAACTTTGATCCCGGACCTGGCTGAAACCAGGAGTGCCACCACGAACGCATTGAGAGTTGGATTTCGTCACTTGGATTGCGCGGAACGTTATCGGAATGAGCGCGAGGTGGGTGAGTCATTGGCGGCGGAGTTCGCCACGCACGCCATCGCGCGTGAGGAGGTCTTCATCACGACGAAGCTGTGGAATACCAATCATCGGCCAGAACGGGTCGAACCGGCGTTCGACGCGAGTTGCGCGCGCCTCGGCATCAGTTATCTGGATCTTTACCTGATCCACACACCCTTCGCATTTCAACCGGGAGATAACTACGAACCGCGAGACGAGGCGGGTAATATCATTTATGACCGTGGCGTCACGCTGCTGGAGACGTGGCGCGCGATGGAAAAGCTGGTTGATGCGGGCAAGTGCCGGGCGATTGGATTGTCCGACGTCGTGCTTGAAAACCTGGTGCCGCTCTATGAGGCCGCGAGGATCAAGCCGGCGGTGGTCCAGGTTGAATCGCATCCGTATCTGCCGCAGACGGAGCTGTTGGAATTCTGCAGGCAGAAGGGCATTGTTCTCTTGGCATTTGCCCCATTGGGTCATGGCATACGCCCCGGCCCGCTGGAAGATCCGGCAGTTCTGGCCATCGCCAAGCAAACCTCGCTGACGCCCGCGCAGGTGCTGCTGGCATGGGGAATCCAACGTGGAACAGCCGTCCTGACCACTGCGAAAACTCAGGAGCGGGCGCGTGAGAATTACAATCTTGCGGAGATTCCCGAAGCCGCCGTTGACGAGATCAACCGGATTCAAACCAGAAGTCGTCTTAACTCGGTGGTGGCGACCGGGGTTCCCGGTTTCATTGCGAAAGGCGGGTGATATTCAAACGGGGCTGAAGGCGGAAACGAAGGCTAAAGGAGCAGTGTCGTTTTCCGGGGACTTCAAAAGCGCCGTAGGCGCGGCATCTTTGTAGATACGCATCACAACAATTTTCAAAGCCCCGTCGGGGCGGCATATTCCGCTCCTACGGAGCTTGGGCTTTTTCATTTCGGTTTTCTACAATGATGCCAGCCCTGACGGGCTTAAAAATCCGTGTTCATCCGTGTCCATCCGTGGTTAAATTCGCTTCGATATTTAACTGCAAATGAAAATTCTCATCATCAACGCGCACCTCAACTATCCCGGATGGTCGGAGGGCAAGCTGAACCTCACTTTCATGGACGCCGCGAAGGCGTTTTTCACGGAGCGCGGACAGCCGAAGCTCGGCGTGCCAACGGTGGCCGAGACGTTTGTCGAGCGGGGCTATCAGCCGGAGGAAGAGGTTCAAAAACACGCGGCTGCCAGCCTGGTCATCCTGCAGACGCCGGTGAACTGGTTTGGTGCGCCGTGGATTTATAAAAAATACGTGGACGAGGTCTTCAATGCCGGCTTGAACTCAAAGGTTCTGCTCGAAGGCGATGGCCGCACCCGTCAAGACCCCAGCAAGCAGTATGGCACGGGCGGCAAGATGCAGGGACGGAAGTTCATGATCTCCGCAACCTGGAATGCGCCGCGCGAAACATTCGACAACCCCGGCAGCTTCTTATACGGCGGCAAAGGAGTGGCCGACCTGTTTCTCCCCATCACTTCCAACTACAAATTTTGCGGTTACGACATTCTCCCCGCTTTTGGGGTGTTCGATATTTACAAGAACCCGGACATTCCGCGCGCGCTTGAAGACTACCAGCGGCATTTGGAGAAATACTGCCTGTGAGCGGAGCCTGAGCTTCGGCTACGGCACGACGGACGTATTCAGCCGATTCAAAGCTTCGCACCAAACAACGCGCCGACCCCGGCCGTCAGGCCCATGGCCAAGGCACCCCAAAAGGTCACGCGCACAACCGATCGTAAAATGGGCGCACCGCCGGCCTGGGCGGCCAGGGAGCCGAGCAGGGCGAGAAAGGCCAACGAACTTCCCGAAACCACCCAGACGAGCGCGGATAGTGGCACAAAGAAAACCAGCAGCAGCGGCAGGGCGGCGCCAACGGTAAAAGAGCACGCCGAAGCGAAGGCGGCCTGGACCGGCCGCGCGGCGAGGGTGTCGGAAATACCCAGCTCGTCACGGGCATGGGCGCCGAGCGCATCCTTGGCCATCAATTGTGCGGCGACCTGTCTGGCAAGTTTGGCGTCGAGCCCTCGTTTGACATAGATTGCAGCCAGTTCTTTGTGTTCGAATTTATCATCAGTGGCCAGTTCCGCACGTTCCCGGGCCAGATCGGCGGTTTCCGTATCGGACTGGGAACTGACGGAAACATATTCACCGGCGGCCATGGACATGGCACCCGCCACCAGACCGGCCATGCCTGCGACCAGCACGCCGTTGCGGCTGGCTTCGGCTGCGGCCACACCCACGATCAAGCTGGCCGTGGAAAGGATTCCGTCGTTGGCGCCGAGGACTGCGGCACGAAGCCAGCCGATGCGGTAAGTGCGATGCTGTTCAGCGTGATTCATCATTTTGTGCCTGGCCTCGAAGTGCCGGCCATGGCATCCAGCCTACTTCACAATTTTCAAGCCGTTCTCTTTCCAGGATTCGAAGCCGCCGTCCATTTCCATGACGGAATAACCCTTCGCGGCGAACTGCATCGCGGCGTGCGCGGCCATGTGACAATTTTGGGCATAGTAGTAAATGATGTTCATCGTATCCCGGTGCATACCGGCCAGCGTGCTCCATTTTTCCTGCGGCAGACTGATTGCGCCAGGGACATGGCCTTTCTTGAAATCTTTGGCTTCGCGCAAGTCCATGATGACGACGTCCTCTTTTTTCGCAATCCGGTGGCTGGTTTCGACAGGGCCGGTGGTGAAAGCCATTTTGTCGGCGAAGAATTGCTTCGCCTTGGCCGCGTTGCTCTTGAATGTCATAAGTGATTTTGTGGTTTAATATTTGTTTAGAACTTTGCCTTAAAAAAATATCCCGCTGGCTAAAGGCGTGCCATGGGGTGTTCACCCCCCTTGCGAGATCGGCGAATGAAATTAAGCTGGACGATGGACCCTTGCACGAAGCAGGACGGTTCATTGCAAGGTGCGATGAGATTTCCGCGAATGTTTCGGGAAATTGTCATGGCACTGAAAAAGCTGAGGAAAAAAACGACCGGTCAAACACCAAAAATAACATCATGAACCAATACATAAATCCACACTGGTGGAACCAGGAAAACGACTCCGCATGGGAACGCACCAAGGCTGCGTTCAAGCGGGATTGGGACCAGACCAAACATGACGTGGGCGGCCATCAGCCGGACACGAATCAAAAAATCCGCAATACCACCCGGCAGGCCGCTGGGAAGGAAACCATCCCGCCGCGCGGCGTGCCGACCTATGAAGAGGCGGAGCCGGCCTATCGCTACGGCTTCGGCGCGCGTTCAGAATATAAAGATGAGTATCCGAAATGGAATGATGAACTGGAGGCACAACTTAAAGACGAATGGGAAGAGATTGCCCCGGCCAGAAGGCAAACCTGGATGCAAGACCGCGCCATCATCCGCCGTGGCTGGGACTATGAGGAAGAAGAGGTCGTGGAGACCGCTGACAGGTAACTTTGGAATCACAGTTCAGTCAAAAAAATCCGGGCCAAGCGATTAGCCCGGATTTTTTGTCCGGGAGGCGATGGAATCCGTGCGCGTGTTTGGCGTGGTTCGCGGTTGACATCATCGTCATCCGCGTAATCTGCGGTTAAACCTTTTCCCCCGGCTCCGGCGTTGGAGAAACCGGAGAAGTTGTTGCAGGGCCGGCGGCAGTTTGCGGCGTTTCCGGTGGCTGGCCGCCACTGGCAGGAGGTGACTGGTCAACTGAACCGGCTTTCTACATTCGCTGTTTAAGCGCCTTGGGTTTCTACGGGTTTCACCCCATAGGAACCGTTGCCGCGAAGCATTATCCTGCCAAACAACTGGTGAATAAAATTGCCACGACCTTTGGGGCCGGCGCGAAATGGCTGCCAAGCGTTGAAAGGTTATGACAAAAAAGCCTGGAGATCTCGAGTTTGGAAAAGACAGGCTTCAATTGCCGTAACCGCCTTCACGCAAAAACCAAACATGAAATTATCCCTGAAACCGCATCACCTGAAACGCTACAAGGACATGGCCGTGCTTTTCTGGAAGTATGGTCATTCGGATCTGGCCAGGGAATTTGCGGATGAGGCCGCCGGTGATGAGAACAAACTTCCGGCCGCCAAGTCCGGCCAGCCCGCGCCGGAAGAACTGGCCGACGATCTGGAAAAAATGGGGCCGACGTTCGTCAAGTTCGGCCAGTTGCTTTCCAGCCGGCCCGATCTTTTGCCCGAACCTTATTTGAAGGCGCTCGCGCGTTTGCAGGACAAGGTAAAACCGTTTCCTTACGAACAAGTCGAAGAAATCATCTCCAGCGAACTGGGCGTCCGCATCTCAAAAGCCTTTTCGTTTTTTGAGGAAAAACATCTGGCGGCCGCGTCGCTGGGCCAGGTTCATCGCGCGGCGTTGCGCGACGGACGTCCGGTCGTCGTGAAGGTGCAACGCCCGGACATCCGCAAACAGATTGCGGAGGATTTTGAAGTGCTCGAGGAGATTGCGGCGTTTTTTGACGAACACACGGACATTGGCAGGCGTTACCGGTTCGGGAAAATTCTCGCGGAATTCAAAAGTTCCATTTTGCAGGAACTGGATTATCAACGCGAGGCGTCCAACCTGACGACGCTCGCAAATAATCTGAAGGAGTTTCCGCACATCCTCGTTCCGCTGCCCGTGTTGGATTACAGTTCGCGCAGCGTGTTGACGATGGATTATGTCAGCGGCACAAAAATAACCGCGTTAAGCCCCATCGTGAAACTGGACATCAACGGTGATGTCCTCGCCGAGGAATTATTCAAGGCATATTTGAAACAGGTGTTGATTGACGGGTTTTTCCATGCCGACCCGCATCCGGGCAATGTTTTCCTCACCGATGATGGACGCGTGGCGCTGCTGGATTTGGGCATGACCGGACGGGTGAGTTCAGCCATGCAGGAGAATTTATTGCGCTTGCTGCTGGCCATCAGCGAAGGCAACGGCGATGAAACGGTCAAAATCATTCTGCGCATCAGCGAAACCGCGGATGACTTCGACGAAGCGGAGTTCACCAAAACAGCGTCGGCGTTTGTGTCCGAACAGCGGGACCAGACTTTGAATCACCAGGACGTGGGCAAAGCCTTGATGGCCGTTTCCCGCACGGCGGCGCAAACCGGACTTTACGTTCCCACTGAATTGACCTTGCTGGGGAAAACCCTGTTGCAACTGGAGGAGGTCGGGAAGATTTTATGTCCGACCTTCAATCCCAACGCTTCCGTGCGCCGGCACGTGGCCGAAATCATGGCGACCCGGATGCGGAAAGCGGCGTCGCCGGGACATTTGTTCGGATCATTCCTGGAGATGAAGGATTTTGTCGGCGGCCTGCCGGGACGCGTGAACAAGATTCTGGATGTGGTCGGCAATTCGGAATTGGAAGTGAATGTCAAAACCCCCGACGCGAAGCATCTGCTCAACGGCTTCGAGAAAATTGCCAACCGGGTCACCACCGGGATCATTCTCGCCGCGCTGATTGTCGGGGCGGCGCTGATGATGCGGATCAGCTCCGCCTTCCAGATTTTTGGCTACCCCGGCATTGCCATGATCTGTTTCCTGGTTGCCCTGGGCGGGAGCGGCTGGCTGGTGTTGGGCATTCTTTGGAAAGATTACCAGGACAAGCACAAGCCGAAAGAATGAATGTTCTCCTGCCAGGCAGAAGGAATTATTTTCCATGAAAATGGCGCGTCCGCCGCCAAAGAAGCCTGGGACTGTGGTCTTTGGGAATGACACGCCCGGCCTTTCGCGTGGTTTGCATATTTCGCGGTTCACCTCATCTCGCCTTTCGCCTTCGTCCGCTTTTATTTGATTTCAGCGAGAGACAAGTCAGCGCAGTTAAAGCAAGTTCGCCTCACCAATTAACCGCAAGAAAGATTTCAATTATACAAAAGCGCAAACCAGGCAAACTGGAAGTCCCGGCCATCGGGCTGGGCTGCATGGGCACATTTCAAATTCGGAATTCGGAATTTTGAAGGCGGAATTAAGGATTGGCCCTCGTTCTGGCGCGGCAGGTGACAGGCAGGAAATGATTCCCCTGATTCAGTGGCGGTCGAGCAGGGCGTCACGTTCTTTCATTCAAATTGACTTTTGGCTGGTGGCAGTGCAGACGGGCCGGATGCGTCGGCTGGCTGGGTGCGGAGAGTTTTCACTTCGGCGGGCGTCACTTCCAGCCCGGAGTTGCCGAATGAATTGTAAACGTAGGTGAGGACGTTCGCGATATTGTCATCGTCGAGCGGGAACCCGGGCATGCTGCTGTTGAATTTCGACCCGTTGACCACTACTTCGCCCTGCCGGCCATGGATGACAATTTTGATGGCCCGGTTCTTGTCGGCATTCAGAAAATCCGAGCCGGCCAAAGGCGGAAATACGTTCGGGCGTCCCTGTCCGGTGGGCTGGTGGCAGGCCGCACAGATGGAAGTGAACAGCCGCCGACCCAATTCAATGCGCTCGGGCTTCGTTTTAGGGCTGCCGGGCGGTGGGGCCACGCCGCAAACAGCGCCGCTGTCCACCCAGTTCTTGATGACCAGACGCTGTTCGTCGGTGAGCGCCAGTGATTCGGGGCTGTTGGCAATGGGCATGGCCTCCTTGTAATACGAGCCTTTACAACTGTCCCAGATGCGCCGTCTGATTTCCCAGCGGTCGGCGTAGGCGGTCTTGTAGTCCAGCCAATCATAGACAAAACGGGATTGCTGGTTGTGGCAACTGGAGCAGTTGCCCATGAAAATCGGCTGAATGTCGTGAAGGTAGGTCGGGGCCAAGTTGGTGGAGGCGTCCTCGGCCGGGGCGCTGACGCAAATCAGGCATCCGAGTGCGGCCAACATGACTGGCCAGATGAAGCGTGTCGGTCGCGGCGGCTTGAGGGATGGAAATGTGGGCATGGCTGATTTCGTGGTTTGAATATTTGATCAGAAGCCAAGGGAAAGCTGCAAGATGAACTGGTCGGCCTGGGACGGGTCATTGCTGTTGAGAAACTCATAGTCGCCTTCAAAGAGCAGGGTATTCGTGATATAGTAAATGTAACCCACGGTGTAGCGCCGGGTGTTGGTTCCCAGCCCGTCATGCAAGTAGTCGAAGCGTCCCACGAGTTCCACGTTGTTGATGATCGGCCACTCGCGGTTTAATCCGGCGAGTTTGTAGCCGGTCTGGACAAACCCGCCGTTCTGATGGACGAAACCCTGGTCGCTGCCGTAACCGGTCAGGATATACTCGCCATTGATTTGGAAATTAGGCCCGAAATGCACGGCGGCATCTACTACGCCAGCGGACCAGAGGTATTTCCCGGCGTCATCCCATTCACCCGACTGGCCGGAGATGCCAAGTTCGAGGTCGTAATGCGGCTTGAACGGCACAAAAAAGCCCAGGCGTCCGCCGCCGGACGGGTTTTTGTGCAGGTTCGCGGTGGTGCCGTCGGATTTAACACCGACATTTCCGTCCAGATCAAGCACGTTGGCATTGGCGGTTCCGTCCGCTGAACCCGGCCCGTTCACGCCATAGACAGAGTAGTTGATGAACTTGCCGGCGTTCCCCACGGGAACCGCCCCCATCAACATTCCACCTATCCCGCTGCCGGGAAGCAAGGCATCCACCGCCAGCGGATCGTCAGGCATCTTGTTTAGCCAGCCTGCGCCGCGCTGGACATAGGTGCCGAGCGGCAGCAACAGGTCGCCCCCGGCAAAGGTGAGATAGTCATTCATCACATAATCCATCTGGGCGAAACTCAAATCGAAGCTCGTGGAGGAGCCGGGGCTGTTGGGGGCGTTGTTCTGGAGGGTGGTGTCAAAGCCGGCCTCGAACAAAATATTGTCGCCCGCCCGATAGAGGAAAATCGGTGCAAAATCGGCCATCACAAACGCCCCGTTTTGTCCTTTGGTCTGGGCATATTGAATTTCCGCGTCGCCGAGCATCTGGAAGTTGTGATTGACGGTGGTTTCGTCAATGGGCATGTGTGGAATCGGGGCCGTCTGCGCCTGCGCCGCCGCGATGCTTTTCTGCTCCGCGTCATCGGCGGTTTTTTTTGTGTCACCCAGTTGCTGCTGCAACTGCTGGATGGTTTGCTGGTCGAGCTGGTTCGTCTGTTCTAACAAGTGGAGTTTCCCGTTCATTTGCTGAACCAAGTCTCTTAACGCATTGAAATCCGCGTCGCTGACGGTTGCGGCAACATGCAGGGGAGAAATCAAGCCCAGTGCGCATCCGGCGGCCACCAGCCCGGACATCCGGCGGCATATTCTCATTTTGTTTTTCATTAGTGCTTCCAGTGCTTGACGGGCGGCTCAACGACCGCTGTTTTCCTGAAGGTATTGCAGGATCAATCGTGCCTGGCTCACAGGAATGTTCGCGCGCACCTGCATGTGCAGCATGATGGTTTTCCATTGCGCCCCCGTCCGTTCGGTCGGGTAACGCTCCTGATGGCACCGGTTGCATTGAATTGAATAAAGTTCCGCTCCTGTGAGCCGCGTTTTGACCACAACCGAATTTGTATCCGGTGTACTGGCTTTCGCCGCCACGGCATTGGTCTGTGGCGGCGCGGCGGGTTTCGGTTCATCGGCGTAAAGGATGGACGCCAGTCCGCCAATGGCCATGGCGGCACTCACGGCGGCAAATGTTTTTTGAACCAGCGCCTTCTTGGGCAGTTTAGATTTGCTCATGTTGCGTGAGATGATTTGCGCATAAAAAAAGTGCGATAGACATGGGGTATTCACCCCATATAACGTTTCTTCATTTCAGCCATTAACCCATGCTATTGTGATGTTGGGATAGACGCCTTCCCTTTCTTGCCATTTTCCAAGCAGCAATTGTTTTATGCGTTTTACGCGAGGTCAGCCTGCAGTTAAACGGAGAAGACTCATTTAACGGCGTATCCGCAGCGCGTCAACGCCGGGCAAATTCCCGTAGCGGCTTCCGCCTTCACTTTATTTCGGCGCGACAAGTCAGCGCAGTTGAAATAAATTCGCCTAAACAGTTATCCTATGACAGCCAATCACAACCTTCGTTTTGCGAAAATACCCCTTAACTTTGGGACTGGCGCCATCCCGGCCCTGGGTTTCGGAACTTTGATCCCGGACCTTGCTGAAACCAGGAGTGCCGCCACGAACGCATTAAAGGTTGGCTTTCGTCACTTGGATTGCGCGGAACGATATCGGAATGAGCGGGAGGTGGGTGAGTCATTAGCGGCTGAGTTCGCCACGGGAGCCATCGCCCGTGAGGATGTATTCATCACGACGAAACTGTGGAATACCAATCATCGGCCGGAACGGGTCGAACCGGCGTTCAACGCGAGTCGTGAGCGCCTGGGAATCGGTTACGTGGATCTTTACCTGATCCACACCCCCTTCGCGTTTCAACCGGGCGACAACATGGATCCGCGAGATCAGGCCGGTAATATCATTTATGACCGTGGCGTGACTTTGCTGGAGACCTGGCGGGCGATGGAAAAGCTGGTTGATCAGGGCAAGTGCCGGGCCATTGGATTGTCCGACGTCGTGCTGGAAAACCTGGTGCCGCTCTATGAGGCCGCGCGGATCAAACCGGCGGTGGTCCAGGTGGAATCGCATCCGTATCTGCCGCAGACGGAGCTGTTGGAATTCTGCAAGCAGAAGGGCATTGTTCTTTTGGCATTTGCGCCATTGGGTCATGGAATACGACCCGGCCCACTGGAAGATCCGGCAGTTCTGGCCATCGCCAAGCAAACCTCGCTGACGCCCGCACAGGTCCTGCTCGCCTGGGGGATCCAACGGGGAACGGCCGTCCTTACCACTGCAAAAACTCTGGATCGGGCGCGTGAGAACTACAACATCTCCGAGATTCCAGAAGCTGCCGTTGACGAGATCAACCGGATTCAAACCCGAAGCCGGCTCAACTCGGTGGTGGCGACCGGGGTTCCGGGCTTCATTGCGAAAGGCGGGTGACATTTCGAGCCAGACAATCTGGAAGTCCCGGCCATCCGCCTTCGCCCGGCTTCGGCACGACAAGCCAGCGGATTCAGTCACGGTGGCATGAGCACATTTCAAATTCGGAATCATGACCGGGCTTTCGTCATGCGGTTGATGATTGCAGTTCTTTCGGCGACATCCTCGTAATCAGCGGTTAACCCCATTGCGCCTTTGCATTGATAAAATCCGCGTCCATCCGTGGTTGAACTCGACACCTCACCTGCCTCACCTCCTGCCCTTCTCCAATCCGATTAGAAAGTGTGGCGCCGGACTCTCTCCGTTCGAGACGCAAAAGGCCGGATGCTCATGTTATCACTGCAACCTCGCCCGGTAGAATCGGGCCGGGTAATTGCTTGAGCTTGGATCAACGAAAGGAACCGTGCTGTTGCCTACGATATTGGTGAATAATGGCGTCCAGTTTACCAGATCGGTTGAGCCGTTCACCACAATCGTCTGCCCAAACGCGGCATTGATATTGAACCCGAATTGGTTGGTCAAAGATCCCAAAAGGGTCCCGCCACCTCCGATCTGTGGCGGAGTGCTGGGAATGGTAACGGTCAATGTGGCCAACACACTGGTGACGCTGCCGTAGGGACTGGTAACGATGACTGTGTAGTTGCCGGCATTGGCCGCACCAACCTGAAGCAGTGTGAGTGTGGGATTTCCGGCAAACAAAACTTTACGAACACGATCATAAAATAATCCACTTTCAGCTATATAAAAATTGCCGGAGACATCACAGGTCACGCCATTGGGGCTAAGGGCGGCGTTGGTGGCCGCACCACCCGCGCCTACGAAGGAACCGCCGCCTGCCACCGTGGTGATGATGCCGTTGGTGTCCACCTTGCGGATCAAACCATTATGGGAATCAGAAATATACATGCTGCCAAAGGGGTCAAAAGCCAGGCTTTCGGGATTGTTAAGGCTGGCATTGGTTGCAGTGCCGCCGTCTCCGGAATAACCCAATACACCATTGCCAGCCACGGTGGTGACAATGCCACTGGTGGACACCTTGCGAATGACATTATTGCCGGAGTCAGCGATATACAGATTGCCGGAGACATCAAAGGCCAGAAAAGAAGGCACATTCAGACTGGCATTGGTAGCCGAGCCACCATCGCCGGAATAACCTGAAATGCCATTTCCCGCCACCGTGGTGATAATGCCGTTGGTATCCACTTTTCGGATTAGGAGGCCGTTGTCGCCAGTAAAATACAGGTTGCCGAAGGCATCACAGATCACACCAAAAGTATTAGCGAGGCTGGCGTTGGTAGCGGCACCGCCATTCCCGGGATAATTCGCCCCCCCACCTGCCACCGTGCTGATGATGCCGTTGGTGGTCACCTTGCGAATGCAATGGTTAGCCCGATCGGAAATAAACAGGTTGCCGGTTGGATCAAAGGCCATGCCAATGGGGTCCAGACTGGCGTTGGTGGCCGCACCGCTGTAATTTAGATTGCCGAAACCGCCGCCAGCCACTGTGCTGATGATTCCATTGGTGCCGACCATTCGGACGCGAAAGTTGCTTCGGTCGGCAATATACAGGTTGCCAATGGCATCGAATGCCACGTCCCAAGGACCATTCAATTGGGCGTTGGTCGCTGCACCGCCATTCCCGGAATAGCCGTTCGTTCCGTTGCCGGCCACGGTGGTGATAATATTGTTCGGAATATTGGTGCCGCTGAATTGCCATTGATAAGTGAATGGACCGATACCACTCGCCGCCACAGTGAAGCTCACGGTTGTTCCAGCCAGGTTTGTCTGGCTGGCCGGCTGATTGGTGATGACGGGCTGTGCATGGAGGTCAATGCCGAACCAAACCAAAAGACTGGCCATGAACACGAGCTTCTTAATCATCTTGGCGATTGGTTTCACAGCAGCCATTTTCGCCATCCGCGGAGTGTGCGCCGGAAATGGGGCAGCGTCAATTCCTGCTTGGTAGTAAAGGGGTCGGCCATTATTCTCGCGCAACTTGATCATACCATGAAACATGTCAGCACACTTTTGGAATTCAGAATTGCAAATGACGATTTACGAATGGCACGCGGGGAAGCCAGTCCCAAAGCCGGTTGGAATTCAGAATTGCGAGTTGCGAATGCAGAATGACGACCATGCCGCCGCTTGAACATTTTCCCGCAGGCATCAGCCTCCCATGGTGGCAGGTTGGGGTCGTTCTCATCGGGTTCCCGGTGCTTTACCTTTGCAATTATTTCATGCCGTGGACCAAGGGTTTGTTCAAGGACCGTGATCACCGCCATTTCTTTCCGTTTTGGGGTTCAATCGCTTTTTTGCATTGGGCCAGCGCCGGTTTGGTGGTCCGGTTCGTCCGACACGCCGGCGGACAATTGAGTGATGTCGGCTTGAAAATGCCGGCATCCCGATTCGCGACGATGCTGGGAGCGTTTGCCGTCGTCGGCGCCGTGGTGGTGCTTTTGCGGCAATCAGCGCCTGCCAACCGCGCATCAAAGTTCCCGGAGATCATGCGGCTGATGCTGCCGGCAACCCCGGGCGAACGCGTGTTCTGGATGTTCCTGTGCGTGACGGCGGGTGTCTGCGAGGAGACGGTTTACCGGGGATTCGGCATTTGCGCCCTGCACGGGAACGGCGTGCCGACATGGCTGGCGGTCATATTGGTGGGCATCGCGTTCGTGATGATCCACGGATTATGGGGAGTGCGCCGGATGTTCTGGCAATATTTTGTCATTGGCGCGCTGTATTCAGGCTTGTTTCTGTGGGCCCATGGTTTGACACCCGGAATCTGGATCCACACATTGTGGGACATGATGATTGTGCTGGGCTGCTGAATCAGATTGTGAACACGGTTCGATTATTGGCCATCGGGGCGGGCTGCGATCAAAATCCATGAGCGAATTGACAATGGCCTTAGAGTTAGCTTGAATGCCTCATAAAACAGGGGTTTTATGAAACTTTCAGTCTTGGAACAATCATCTCTTTCAGAAGGCAGCTCCGCCGCAGAGGCCATTTCCAATACGGTCTCTTTATCCAAAGAGCTTGATCGATTGGGTTACAGCCGCATCTGGCTTTCTGAACACCACAACCTGAACATTCTTCAGGGATCAACTCCCGAAGTCCTGCTGGCAGCGATTGGTGCTCAAACCACCCGTATTCGCCTGGGCTCAGGTGGCGTCATGCTTCCCAATCATAGTGCCTATCACATTGCCGAGAACTTTCGCACGCTCGAGGCGCTTTATCCGGGGCGCGTGGACTGTGGAATCGGCCGCGCCAGTGGTGGCGATAGTTACTCACGGTCATTGCTGATGCCCACTCCAGATGCCTGGGGAGACTTTGGCGATCAGGCCGATCAGTTGGCGGGCTTTTTTCACGACACCTGTAAGCGTGCTTTTGCAATGCCCTTGATCACGAGCGCACCACCCATTTGGCTGCTTTCCGCCGGCAGCAACCCTGCCAGCGGCAATCTCGCGGCCGAAAAGGGAATGGGGCTTGCGGTTGCACTCTTCATTAATCCAGACGCGAGCGCCGAGGCGGTTCAACAATATAAACAGAACTTCAGGCCCTCCAAGGAGTTCCCGGAGCCAAGGGTGATGATCGCCGTCAATGCTGTTGTTGCCGCGACTCCCGAAAAACTTCAGGAGAATAAAAAAGCATCGGACTTTCTTCGATTAATGCGTGATTCAGGACGATACCCCACTTCCGTTCCTACACCAGAGGCGTTGAAAGGTGTTCATTTTGGCGCCAACGAAGAGGACTACCTGGCGCGTATTGCCAATCGGGAGGTCGTTGGGCTTCCCGGTGAGGCAAAGAAACAAATCCTGGAGCGTGCCAAAAAATACGACGCCGATGAAGTCATGCTCACGATGGTCACCCACAAGCTTTCCGACAAAATCGAAGGCTATCGCCTGCTGGCCGAGGCCTTTGGTCTATAGAGGAACATGAGCTTCGGCTATGCCCGGCAGGTGACACATGGTTGGGGATTGAAAGTTGAGGGACAGAAAAAAGAGAACATCGAACATTCAATCCCGCAATGCGGGACTGAACGCCAAGGATTCAAACCGGTTTAACAACGAAGCAACCAAGGAACCTAGTTCTCCACTTCTTTGCGCCCTTCGTTACTTTGTTGTTCAAACGGCTTCTGTGGCCAGAACCGGCTGGGGCCTTGCGCTCTTTCGCGGCTAATTCTGCGCGCCGTTCATAATGCCGAGCGCCTTGATCTGCTGCAGCCGCTGATCCTGCATTTGCTTCAGATTCAGGGCGGCCAACTGTTTGAACGTCTCCATCTGGGACGGGCTCAGGAACTCCGACGCGCCCTGTACTACTTTTTGCTGGCGGTCGTTGACGATTTGCGTCCATTCGTCCACCGGTCGGAACAGGTCGGTATTGTCGAGATTAATGCCCATAACTATCTCCGTCTTGATGAGGCCTTGGAGCTTGCCGGTTTGGTCCTGGGTGAGCGGCTCGCCGCCCATGTTCTGCTGGATGGCGCCGACCAGCCCGCTGGCCGCGTCGTTGCGCATCCCATCAGCAACCGAGTCCAAAAAGGCCGCACCCTCAGGGCCGAGGATTTCGCGCCGCTGGCTCTCCTGCTGTTGCCGGTCCGCGTCACGCTGGCTCAGCGCGTCCGCCACCGACATCGAACCGCGCAAGAGCGCAGCGATGCGGTCTGCATCGCGTTGTTTGTTGTCGGTTTCCAGGTCGAGGTATTGCTCGATCTTCTCCGGGGACAACTTCGTCATCTTAAAGAGCAGGTCGAGATTGGCGCGCATCTGGTCGCGCGTGAGATTCTTATCGGCTTGCTGCTGATCCGGGCTGTCCAAAATGCTGGCGAGCGCGTTTCCGAACGCGTGGGGTTGGGCCGCGGATTCCGAGATGGACCTGGCCGCCGCCGCCCGCTCGCGCATCAAGTTCAGAAGCCGCTCGTTGCCAGCGCGCCCTTCAGTTTCCACGGCCTCCTGGTTCCGCTGCTCGGCCTCGGTGAGCGCCGAACGCCGGGATTCCAACTCCTGTCCTCCGGACCGGACTTGCGCCTCGATCCCTGCCAATTCGCGACCCTGGCGCACATGCAGCCAGCATTCCCAACCCGCGAGCAATATGCCCGCCGTCAGCAAACCAAACTGCATTTTGTTCGATAATCTCATAGGTTCCGTTTAGAGCTTTCGCAACATCCGCAGCACCGTTTGTTTTTGCGCGCTCATATTGGAGACCTGCATCAGCCGGAGGGATTCCACCTGCTCCGGAGACAGGAATCCCGCCGCCGCCTGCAGAATCCGCTGGTTCGATTCGGCTTGGGCCGCAAAGCGCCCGTCCAATCCATCCGGCGAGACGAGATCCCGCACCGTGAAGTCGCCGGCCAAGCCGGAGGCCACGTCCAGCGGTTCGGCTTCGATGACGCGGGCCAGCGCCTGTTGCTGAAAGGCGCTGATCGGGAAAGGTCCCAGCTGCTTGTTGAACTGATCCACCAATGTCTTCGCCGGGAATTCCATCTGGCATTCCTGGTAGCCGGCAAAGCCCTCGTCCCCCAGCAATAGCCGGATCTGGTTGGTCGTGTCCTGTTCGGTATTTGCCTCCGCCTGCACCGCGGCTTCGGCCGTCAGGGTCCCCTCCGTAAACGCCACGGCGGTCTCGAGATTTGTCAGGCCCTGATCCGCGCCAATCCCCAACAGCTTATCGGTATCCTGCTTGTCCAACTTCAATCCATCGATGAGCGGGCTCCAGCGGGTGCGACTGGTCGTGTACAGCTGCCGGCGCACCGCCTCCCGCGTATCCGGGTTGCTCAGGGCGGCGGCCAACAGCGTGGATGCGTGAGCGCCGGCCAGCGATTGGCTCCCATGGCCGGCGGCCTTGCTTCGGGTCTGCAACCGCTCCAGATCCTTTTGCTGGCTGCTCTCGGTTTCGAGAATGGCCGCCGTCTGCTGTTCCAGGTCCTGCGCGCGGCTGTCCGCCGACGCCAGCGCTTCCGCCTGTCCGTTCAATTGCTGCTGGGCGGCCGCAATCTGTCGCGCCTGCGCGGTATTTTGATGATGCTGAACCGCGAGGAGTACAACCACGCTCGCGCCGATGACAACTTTCGTATTGGTCCATGCCATAATTTTCAAGGTTGCTTTTGTCAGTGTCAGGGTTGAGGCGCCCAAGGCCGTGCCGTGGACCGCTCCGGCGGCCACCGTGGCGGCCAGACCTGCCGGAGCCGCCTGGGTTCCCTGCGCGGCGATGGCGCCTCCCAATGCCGCCGCCGACAGCACAACACCCCGCCGGGCAAACATCTTGCGCATCTTCTCCAGCGCCCGGCCGACGCGCATTTGCGCCGCTTCTTCGGTCGCTCCCAGCGCGGCGGCCACCTGCCGGTAGTCCTTGCCCTGCAAAAACCGCAGCACGATCGCGTCGCGGTCTTTTTCCCGCAAGCCCCCGATGACCTCATTCAGGATGGGCGTCACGTGCCGCCAGGAGTCTTCATCATGGTCGTTGGGGTCGGATTGCATGCAGACCTCCTGTTCGCGGCGGGCGCGCCGGATCTCGCCCCGCGCATGATTGGCCGCCGTCAACCGCGCCGTTTGGAACAGCCAGCCGGCGAGCACCGTCCGCGAACTGAGCGACGGCGCCTTGCGGGCGAGAACCACGAAAACCGCCTGGGTGATTTCCTGCGCCTGGTGATGGTTGCGGGTGTGGCGCAATGCCGCGGAATAGACCAGGTCGATATGCCGCGTCACCAGCGTGGTAAACGCCTCTTCCGAATGACGCGTCGCGTACTCCCGCAGCAGTTCCATGTCGTCCATCGCCGGCATTTACCTATAAATGTCCGCCCGAATTGAAAGGCAACAGAATTTTTTGTCCGGTTTTGGCCACCGGCAGGGATTGGTGTCAATCAGGTCAGAACCAACCGCGCCCGCGCGTTCCGCCAAGCCTTGGTCCGCAGATGACACAAATGCCTAAATTGTGACAGGATTAACAGGATGGTCAGGATTTTTAAAGTATTCCGAGCCTCAGAGCTTCCTCACAAAAGTTTGTTTTAAACAAGAGGAAACAGAGGGAACGGAGGTCTTTCTCTCTGTTAGAGTTCGCAACGACTTGCGGACAAAGTTTACAAGTCTGCGGAAACGATATACCGGCTAGCGGACAAAACCTGCAACCTTGTCCATGATGTATGCGGGCTTGCGGACGAAACATGCAAGGTTGTCCACGCTGTTCGCAAGGTTGCGGACAAAACCGACCGGCTTGCGGACGAAGCAAACCGGCTTGCGGACGAAGTTTCCGAGTCGGAAAACATCATCCGACAGCCGGCGGACAACGTCCGACACCCCGGAAACGCCATCCGACAGTCCGGAAACGTCGTCCGACACCTCGGAAACATTGTCCGACAACTGTCGGACGAAGCGCGACAGTCGGAAACGTTGTGGGACAACTGTTGGACAACGTCCGACAGCTCGGAAACGTCATCCGACAACTCGGAAGTGACGTCCGACAGTTAGGAAACGTCGTCCGACACCTTGCAGACGACGTGTGCAAGTCCTGCGATTTGCAGAAATGCCAATAAAATTGCTGTTTCTGGATGGGAATGGCCGCTGACGACCCGGTTTTGAGGATTTAACATGAAGATTCAAACGACGACTGCCCGAATCACAAATCTTGCAGCAACAGGCTGAAAACGAGCATTTTAGTCCAGAAACGCTGAAAATTGACACTTTTTGCAGGGCATTAACCACGGCCTGTCGCCCGAAATGGAATAAAGGCGGAATGGACACGGACGGGCACGGATACATTAAATCGCCAAACCAGCTCTGTACTTGACGGCGCCTCTTACTCTGATGGAATTGCGCCCATGAACGCCATACCGACCAAAAAAGAATGGATGGTTGTCTTAACAAAATATGTAGCCGCGACAGGCTTGGATAAATTTCCTGTGGACGCGGGCGCCTCTGAAGATCAACTGGCCGCAGCGGAAGAGCGTTTGAAAATCAAATTGCCTCCGTCCTATAGGGCATTTTTGAGCGCCTGCAATGGTTGGAAGTTTGCTGCGGATTTGACCCCGATCATTCGTCCCGTTGAAAAAATCCGTTGGTTTCGCAAAGAACACAAAGATTGGTATGAAGCTTATCAAATGAGCGCTGAACCGCTCTCGGTTATGGAAAAGGATTATTTCGATTATACGAACCAAGACTGTGCCGTTTTTGAAATCAAGCATCTTGCCCAAGCTCTCTGCATCAGCGAAATCGGAGACGATGCCGTCGTTTTGCTCATTCCCATGGTCATCTGGCCGGGTGGAGAATGGGAAACGTGGTTTTTTTCAAATTCGAGTCCGGGCGCTACCCGCTACCGTTCCTTTGCCGGTTGGATGAGTCAGGAACTTGATCAGCCTCTCGAACCGGCTCCAGTTCCGGGTGAATTGCCCACCGTTTATCTTGACGGTCCAACCAAGCCCGACCGCCGCATTCGTCGGCGTGAAAAAGTGCTCGTGCTGGAAAAGGTACTGAAAAAACTTAAATCGACGGACGGATGGGAACGATGCAAGGCTACCGATCAACTCGGCCGATTGGGCGGAAAGCAGGCCGTTGATGCGCTTATCGAAGCGCTAAATGATCCAATGCCGGAAGTGCGGTGGCATGCTGCCAGTTCGCTGGAGCTTTTGCACCCGCCGGAAGCGCTCGAAGCCCTGATCACGGCAGCAGCGGATGGCGAATATGGCAAGGCCAATGACAATGCCATTGGAGCATTGACCGCCTACAATGACGAGCGGAGCGCTCAACTGCTTTTGAAAATACTTGACGCCCGCGGTTATTACGCCGGCGTAGCGGGGTATGCTCTGGCAAAGCGTGGGGATGTTCGTGCCATTAAACCAATGTTGGATTCTCTTGCTTCAAAAAACAAAGACTCGCACGCAACCTGTGACATCCGTATGGCATTGTTCGGAGCTGGTCATGCAACCTGGCACATTCTTTCAGAATTTGGGGGCGCCGGTTATGAGGTGCTTGAACCTTTCATGGCTCATGCCGATGTTGAAATCCGGGGGCGCGCCGCAAATTGCATCGGTAATCTGGCTTATCTTGCAAAGGATAGAAGCATAAGACGCAAGGCCTTTGAGCTTCTTCAACGATGCCTGACCACCGAGACGGACCAGGAGCTTCGCCAATCCATCGAAATCTCCATTAAAATCTCTGCAAAGAAAAATCTCAATTCGCGCTAATCGGGTTTAGGTATTCTGCCACGCGCTTCGACGGAGAGCCACCATTGGATGAGCCACAAGGGAATGACCCAGAGCAAATTCGTCCAAAGCCAGTAACGACTGAATACCATGGCGGCGTGCAAAAACCGATGGGTTTGGATAAATTGCCACGAATATTCGTCGTTGTTGTACCAGAAACCGTTGACGGCATATTGAAAGTCGCCGCACACGGCGTTCCAGGCGAAGGCGCATTCGCCGACGGCCTGCCACCCGACGGCCAGCAGCCCCACCGACCAGATGCCCACGCTGACGCCGCCAATGGGAAAAATTCCCGTTGCCAGCGCGCCGAGCGGTAACAGGCCGATGGACCAAAAGCCGACGGCGAAGGGCGCGATGGCCACTTCGCCAAAGGCAAACAATCCACCCATGGCGTGACCGCCGATGGCAACCCACGCCTTCACCGGCTCTTTCAATTCCCCGAGGTGAATATGAAACAAGGGCAGTCCGAGGAGAGTCGCGCGGCTGCGGTATTCGTAGTCGAATCCCGTGGGATAATCGGCGGGATTTTTCGCCCGCAATTCGGAGAAATGCCTTTGCTTTTTTTTGCGCGAGGCGATCACGGAGATGAAAGTGACGAGGATGTAGATCACCATCAGGCCGTAGAATGAGCCCTGGGCAAAGTTGCGGGCCTCCGGAAATGTCCAATGCCAGACATTCCGCCCCCAGCCTGGTTGCCTTTGTCCGTGATCGCGGTAGAGAAAATACAAACCCACGGCATAAAAAACAAAAATGACCAGCGTGGTGATCATGTTGTCGCGATAGAACTTCCTGATGTATTCGCGCTCGCCGTGCGAGCGGTTGCCGTCAATCATCGCGCGATATTTGTTATAGGGAGCGACCAGAATGGCCAGATAACCAAAAACCAGGCTGAACAGTCCGCTCAAGCTCAAGCTCATGACCTTGGCCGCCATACCGCTGGAAGCCGCCGCCAGCAAGGCCACCGTGCTTCCAGCCGTGCTTTTTGCCAGTCCAACGGCGGTTACCGTTTTCGCCAGACCCGCCGGCGCGGCTTGAACGGTGTTGGCGGACATGGCTCCGGCGAGAATGGCCGTCGTGGAAACAATTCCGCGTTTGGAAAAAAATTTCCGCAGCTTGTCCAGCGCGCGATTGACGCGCTTTTTGGCGGCATCCTCGTTGGTCCCCAGCGCCGCACCGACTTCATTAAAATTCCGGCCTTCAAAAAAGCGGAGCACGATGGCGTTGTGGTCAGTTTCCCCAAGCTGTGCCATGGCCGTGTCCAGCGCCGGGGCGATTTGCATCCAGACATCGGATTCGGGTTCATTCAAGAAAGATTGCATATAAGCCTCCTGTTCGCGGTGTTGCCGCCGCCGTTGCATGGTCAACGCATTGGCACTGGCGTAGCGCGCGGTGCGGCAAAGCCAGCCGGAGAGAACGGTCCGGGCGTTGAGCGACTTTGCCTTCCGGGCCAGGATGATGAAAACGGCCTGGGTGATTTCTTCCGCCAGATGCGGATCGCGCACCTGACGAACGGCGACGGAATAAACCAGGTTGACGTGTCGTGATACCAGCCCGGCAAACGCTTCCTCGGAATTGCATTGGGCATATTCCCGCAGCAATGTCAGGTCATCGGTCATCATCTTGCCTATACATTTACGCCAAGTTGAAAAAGGGACGAATCATTTTACATTGGTTGACCGCATCCAAGACAGAGGCTGCCTTGACCTTTGTTAGCATGGCTTTTACCGCCAAGGCGCAGAGGACGCCAAGGTCTGATTATTTTATTTTCTGCCGGATCCGGCGGATGCAGGTTTCAGGGTGTTT